>ERZ809296.501-NODE-501-length-63204-cov-6.507308_pt1 | contig 63204 bp, 62 predicted proteins | sample MGYA00520511_ERZ809296 | MGnify/ENA primary metagenome ERZ809296 (study PRJEB31576, sample SAMEA3212662) | Homo sapiens | biome: human-gut; feature: human gut; material: fecal | place: Sweden | collected 2012 ...
ATGAACAGCTTCATCGAGCGCGTGGAGATTTACCCGGAGCGTCGGAGCGACGGACGCATCGTGAAGCGCATCGAGTTCCGTTTTCCCGTGTATTTTAACGGCTCGAAAATCACTGGACTTGGTTGGGACGAAACGGATATGTCGGAGACGGTGATGGTATTGTCTAAGCTTTCCGATGCCGAACAATATCGCCATTAAACTGGATATGGGCAAGCTGGTATAACGCCTGCCGAAAGCCATGCTTCCGCAACCTGTGACGAAATCAAAGCTCACGTCAAGAAACACACAGGTCTTACGGTTTCAACGCAGAATATCGCGCAAGTTAAGCGGAAATGCGGAATCATTGAGCGGGAATGCTACAATAAGGCGAAGGCAGAGAATGTGAAGCAGCCGCAATGCCCTGCAGATAAAGAAAAGGCGATTGAAGAAGCGCTGCAGTTCTTTGGCATGATATTTGACGCCATTTAACGCCAAATTCATTTTCCACCTTTAGCAACGCACATTGAAAACCCGGCAGAGTTTTTCGCTCCGCCGGGTTTTCTATACATTTTCAGAATATACCTTTTTATTATACGCTTATTTTTTCGTTCATTTCCACCCGATATACCCCGAAAGCATCGGATACACGCCCTGCGCTTCGGTCGGGAAAATCCGCATCGCCGCATCGGAAGCGGCCGCCTTCGTTTCGGCGCTCACGCGCTTGTTTTAGAGCGTGTTTTCGTCGGATGAAAGCGCCTGTCCTTCCGTCACGGTTTTCAGATACGTTTCCAACAGATTCAGGTTTTCGGTTTCATAGCGCTTTTTGCCGATAACGGCATAGCTGCCCTCGAAGCGGAGCGCCGTCGATCCTTCCGCCGTAACAAACGTAAGCGTCAGGCCGTCGTCCGCCACGCCGATATCCGTCTCATCGCCGAGCGAAAGCACACAGCAACGCGCATGAACGCCCGAAACGGCGGTTCTGTCCGTGATGACAGTTCGCTGTGCGCCGCCCTCGGTATAGGCAATCCATTCAATCTGCTCGATGGAATCGGCGGAAAGTATCTTGACGGCATCCAGTTCCGGCCATTCAGAGGATGTCCGCTCCTCCCCGGTCGGCTCCGCCGCATTTCCAACGACTACGCCCGAAATGCCCGCGGCAGGCAATGCGTCGGGCATCGCGCTCTCGACGATTTCCACGGACAGCAGTTCACCGTCGGTAACGGCAAGCGCGGGCAGCGCGGCAAAGGCCAGCAGCACAAACAGGATAATCCACACGGATTTTTTCATGAGACACACTCCTTTCCATTTATCAAGAACATTCTTTATGGATATCTATATCATAAACGATTCATCCTCAAAGCGCAAGTGTCAAAGCCGTTAAGCGCGCAAACGAAAACGGATCTTCGCAATGGGGTTTCGCTTTTGAGATGATTCGTGTATAATAAGGAGAACCGATTGCACGCGCACAGGCCGCGCGAATTTCAGATCGGCTTCAACGAAGGGAATCAAGGACATGTTTACCCCGAACGAATACGGTCTTTTCTCCATGCCGACGCTCGAAACGCCGCGGCTGATTCTGCGGCGGATGACGATGAAGGATGCAAAAGACATTTTTGAATACAGCCGCGACGAGGAAGTCGCGTGCCACGTGCTCTGGTCCGCGCAAAGGGATATCGGCGAAGCGAAGGACTACTGCCGCTACATGCTGCGCCGCTACCGCGCGGATGAACCAAGCAGCTGGGGCATCATCGACAGGCAGACCCGGCATCTGGTCGGCACCATCGGCTACATGGATTACAGCATGGATAACGCAAGTGTGGAAATCGGCTATTCTCTGGCTCGTTGGCTTTGGAACGGCGGCTACATGACGGAAGCGCTTGCGCGGGTCATCGACTACACGTTTGAATCGATGGATATCAACCGCATCGAGGCTCAGCACGAACTGGACAATCCCGCCTCCGGCCGCGTGATGGAAAAATGCGGCATGCGCAAAGAGGGCGTTTTGCGCCAGCGGCTCTACAACAAGGGGAAATTTGTGGACGTGGCGCTTTACGCGATTCTCAAGAGCGATCCAAGAAAACCGGTTGGGGTTCCGTCCCAAACCCTGCAAGGGAACTGAGTTTCCCTGATCTTCCGCCTCTCTTCTCGGCGGTTTAAATCTTTATCATTCATGAAGCAAGGGTACATGGGAATCATTCCCCCGCCGGGGCTTGGGGCAGCGCCCCAAACGTTAATCTCTATGCGCTATCCTCCCGAAAGATACCGAAATCAAAGGAGTTTTGAAATATGATCAAACTGATTGCCTGCGACATGGACGGCACGCTGCTGGACAGCCAAAAGCGCCTGCCGCCCGAATTGCCCGAAGTCATTGCGCAGCTCAGAGAAAAGGGCGTGATCTTCTGCGTCGCCAGCGGCAGGCAATACGCCTCGCTGCGCCGCGACTTTGAAGCGTATGCCGACGATCTCCTTTTCCTCTGTGAAAACGGCGCGCTGGTCATGCAGCGCGATAAGCGCGTGCTCATCGACCCTGTGGACGCAAGCTTCATCACGCGGATCGTGACGGCGACGCGCGCGCTTTCGGGCGTGTATCCCGTCGTCTGCCGCGCGGACGTGGCGCTGATTGAAAAGACCGCTTCCCCGGAATTTATCCGCAACACGAAGATGTATTACCCCAGCGTCGAGGTTGTGGACGACCTGACCGCGCTGGGCCAGCTCGGCGACGTCTGCAAGGTCGCTTTTTACGACGAGGGCGACGCGCAGACGCATGAACTGCCGGAACTGAAAAAGCATCTGGAAGGGCCGCTGGCGGTCATCCTCTCCGGCGAACATTGGGTGGACGTCATGAAGCCGGGGGTGAACAAGGGCTGCGCGATGCGCGGCATTCAGCAGAAGCTGGGCATTTCGCCGGAAGAATGTATGGCGTTCGGCGATTATCTCAACGACTGTGAACTTTTGCAGGCCGTCGGAGAGAGCTATGCGATGGAAAACGCGCACCCCGCGCTCAAAAAGCTGGCGCGCTACATTGCGCCCGGCAACGACGACAACGGCGTGATGCGCGTGGTCCGCGAACGGCTTGGGCTGGCGGAGGCATAACCATGCACAGCAGAGAAAAAAAGGCGCTTGCGCTGAACCTGCTGCTGTCGCTGCTGATGGCGGCGGGCTACATGCTTCTTTTCGCCTACAACAACACGCCGCTCGGCGCGGCCATCGGCAGCGACAACGCCATGTACCTGACGATGGGTACGGCGCTGGCCAAAGGCTGGGCGCCGTATGTCGATGTGTTTGACCACAAAGGCCCCCTGCTCTTTGCGCTTCAGGGGCTGCCGCAGTGGATCGGCGGCGGCTATAATCTGACCGCCGTGTTTTTGCAGGAGGTCGTCGCGCTGTTCGCCTGCCTGACGGTTGTCCGCGCGCTGGCCAGAGCGCTTTCCTGCCCGCCGGTTTGGGCGCAGCTCGTCTATCTGGCGATGACGTGCGCGTTCATGGACGGCGGCAACCTGACGGAGGAATACACCAATCTGCCGACGCTGCTGGCGCTGTATATGGCGCTCCGCGTCTTTGGGCAGGAAAAAATCGGCGAAAAGCTGTTTCTTCCGGCGGCAGGTATGGGCGTATGCGCGGCGGCGGCCTTTTCGCTGCGCGCCAACAACGCTCTGCCCATCTTTGCGCTGGTGGCCGTGCTGGCGGCCGGGCTGGCGATCACACAACGGTTTGCCCAACTGGGTCAGTGCGCGGCGGGTTTCACGCTGGGTCTGCTGGCCGTGTTCCTGCCCATCCTGATCTGGCTGGCCGCCAAGGGCGCGCTTTCCGCCGCATGGTACGGCGCGATCATCCACAACATGATGTACGCCGACAGCGGCACGGGCGACCGTTTTGCCGCGCTGTTTACCACGTCTTACGGCCACATGGCGATGATTGTCGCAGCGTTTGCCTGTGCGGGCGCGCTCGCCGTCTGGAAAAAGCGCCGCGCGCCTCTGCTCGCTTTGGCGATGCTGGCGGCGGCGGCCGCCGACGGGCTGGCCGCGTTCCTTTCCCGCAAATTTTACATCCATTACCTGATGCTCGGCGCGCCGCTGGCCGCTGTAGGCGCGATGGCCGTTGTCAGCGCTTTGCGTCAGCCGCGCGCCCAAAAAGCCGCCGCACTGACGCTGGCCGCCGTCAGCGCACTCTGGCTGGGCATCAGCGGCGTGTCGGCCAACGCGGCGCGCCTTTCCGAGCGCGAAGGACTGGCACAGTTCGCCGCCGACGCGCAGACCCTGATGGCACAGGTGCCGGAGGACGAGCGCGACAGCTTCATGGCTTACCGCGTCGAGCCCAAGTGGTATGTCGCGGCAAAGGCTCTGCCCTGCATGCGCTTCTACTTCCTTCAGGAGATTCTGGCGCAAGCCGATCCGGCGGTGATGGATGAAATCGTCGATACGTTTGAAACCGATCCACCGCGCTGGCTGGTGCTCTTTTACAACCGCACGTTCAGCCCGCCCTACGACGAGCGCGTCGCACAGATTTTTGAGACGGAATATGAGCGCGTGGATACCGCCGGTCAGTATCAGCTGCTGCGTTTGAAGGAGTGAACGGCGTGCGTGAAAAGCTGTTGAAAACAGGCATGGGCTGTTTCGTCTTTGCGTCGGGCGTCGGCGTGGCGAACACGCTGCTGCTCCCCTACGCCCGCGCGCATTTCGGCTACCCCGTTTGGGGAACATGGGCCGCTTATGCCGCGGCGCTTCTGCTGTTTTGCCTGGCCGGGCGCGCCGTTTCCGTCCTGGAGGATGAAAAAGCCGCGCGTCTTGCGCGCGTGATCGCGCCGACGTTCATCGCGTGTCTGTTTGCCGCGCACCTGCTGATGGGGTATTGGCTGGAATATACGCCCGCCGGGGATAACTTCATGCTCTACAACGGTTCGCAGATGCTGGCCGCCGACGGGAATTTTGATCGCTACACGGATTTTTATCTCTATCTAAGCCGTTATTCAAACCAGTGGGGCTTCATGCTCATGCTGACCGGCTTTTACAAGCTGCTCTTCGCCCTCGGCGTGACGCAGACGTTTTTCCCGTTGGCGCTGACACAGGCTGTGCTCTATATTTTCGGCGTGCGCGCGATTCTGCGCATCGCGGAAAGACTCTCCGGCGCTAAGGGCAGGCTGATGACCATGCTCATGCTGGCCTGCTGTCTGCCGCTTTGGCTGGCCGCCGCCGTGCTGTATACGGACACGTTCTCCCTGCCCTTTATCGCAATGGCGCTGGATCTGGCGCTCCGCGTAAAGGACGCGGCGAATCCCCGTGCCCGGTTTGCGCTGTCGGCGCGATGCTCTCTGGTTGTGCTGATCGGCTGTCAGATCAAGATGACGGCGCTCATCGCGTTGATAGCGGCGGCCATCGTCTGGCTGCTGACGATGAAGCCCAGGCAGTCCGTCGTCTGCATCCTGCTGAGCGCGGCGCTGGTCGGCGGCGGCACGGCGGTCGTACAGCGCTATATGAAATACGAGGTGCTTGATCCAGTGATGGTGGAGCAGCACCACACGCCGACGATCCACTGGATCATGATGTCCATCCCCACGGGCGACAATCCCTACGGCGGCGCGACGGGCGATTACGGCATCACCTGGGGCATGATGGAAGACGGCGCTTCGCGCACGGACATCATGGACTCAATTTACGCCCGCATGAAGGATAGAATCTACGCCCTGCGCTACCCGAACCGGCTGGCCGAAGCGGCGCTTCGCAAAAACAGCGCGTTCATCGGCGATGGCACATTCGGCATGACCGAAATGCTCGACGACGGACCCGTTCGGGAAAACGCAGTCTCTTCCTTCGTGCTGGAAGGGCGGGCGCATTACGGCGCATACGGCGCGCTTACCACAGGCATCTGGCTGGCACAGCTGACGCTGGCACTCGCCGCCTGTGTGCGCGACATTCGCAGGCGGAATGTTTCCGGCGCGATGCTGTATGTCGCGTTCTTCGGCGCGACGCTGTTCCTGATGCTCTGGGAAGCGCGAAGCCGCTATCTGTTCGGCTTCGTGCCGGTGCTGCTTCTGCTCGCTGCGCGCGGCGCAATCGGCAGGAAGGAGGATACGCTGTGAAAAACAAAACCGGCGTTTGCAGGGCGCTGCTGCTTGTCGGCATGGGACTGATGATTCCGTGCTATCTGTTCACGGCGGGCAACACGCTGCTTTCCCCATGGCCGCTGTATGACCGCAACCGTCTGGCGCTGTGCCTGCTGACTCCGTTATGTCTTCTGCTTCTTCTGTTGCTGGGGCGCGCGGCGAAAGCCAAAGTCTTTGAAACGCACGAGCGCGCGGTGCTGCTCGGCTTTGCCGCGTTTTATTTTGTCATTCAGCTGGTCATGGCCTCTGCGCTCCGCTTCACCCCGGTCACGGATTTGGAGCAGTGCGTCACGGCGGCGCGGCGCCTGGCGCAGACGGGCGCATTCGGCGACTCCGAGCGTTCGCTCATCTACTTCGGGCGCTACCCGCATAACATGGGGCTGGTCTACCTGCTGACAGGCATTTTCAAAGCGGCGGACGCGATGGGCGCGGATGAGCTGATGGCGGCGGCGCTGGTCTGCGGCCTGCTGTTTTCGATGGGGCTGCTTTGCGCCGCGCGGCTCTGCCGCCGTCTGGGCGGCGCGCAGGCTCAGGCGCGCGCGCTGCTGCTGTTCGCAACCTGCCTGCCGTTTCTCTACTGCACTTCCGAATTGTACACCGACGCGTTTTCCGTCGCATTCGCGCCGATGATTGTCTTTGCGTTTCTCAAAGCGCGGGACGCGGGCGGACGAAAGGAACGCGCGCTTTGGGCGCTGCTGTTCGCGGTCTGCACGTTTTTCGGCGCGCAGATCCGCTTTCCGACGATCATCGCCGCGATCGCCTGCCTGATTGCGGCGCTCTTTGAAAAGCGCGCAAAGCTGACGGCGCTGCTGGCCGCTCCGCTGGCGCTCGTCTTCGCCGTCGGCGGAAGCGCCGTCAACGCGGCAAACAAAGCCAACCTCGGCGCGGCAAACATCGCCCAAAACAAGCTTCCCAAGCTGCATTACATCGCGATGGGTCTGCCCGTGCAAAGCGACGAAGGATACGGCCAATACGGCTATGGCGGCTGGCTGATTTTCTCCACGTCGTTTGACGATCCTCAGGCTCGCGACGAGGCGCTCCGTCAAGAAGTCGTTGACCGCGCATATACGCTGGCGCACCACCCGGCTCAGCTGCTCAGCACGCTGAGCCGAAAAAACCTTTCCACCTTCGGACGCGGCACATTCAATCTGAACGAAATCTTTGAGGCCGACGCACACGAGGCCGACAACGCCGTCAAGCAGGCGGTCTTTGAAAACGGCCGGTTCAACCGCGCATATACGCATCTGGCGACGGCGATGTTCGTTGCTCAGATGGCGCTCGCCTGCATCGCCTGCATACAGGCGATCCGCAGACGCGACACGCGCGCCGCGCCGCTGTTTTTAACGCTGCTGGGCGCATTTCTGTTTTTGAGCATCTGGGAAACGCGGGCGCGGTATTTTTTCCAGTTCATGATGATCCTGCTCTGCGCAGGCGCAATGTTTGAAACGCCGTCCACGCACGCCGCACAAAAAGCATAAATTCCGCACTTTCCAGGCGTATTCAACCGCCGTTTATGGATTAGCTTGCCAAAGCGGCATGATATGTGTATAATATAGGGGTTAAAGTTTACCATCTCCGGGCAACCGGCATAAGGAGGATCACCATGGCAGAAGAACGAATGCTCATCACCGGTGGGCAGCGATTGGAGGGCACTGTGCACGTCAGCGGCGGCAAAAACACCTCGGTCGCGGTCATCTCCGCCTCGATTCTCAGCCAAACGCCCTGCGTCATCGAAAACTTGCCCAACATTGAAGATGTAAACGTTTCGGTGGAGACGCTTCGCCACCTGGGCGCAAAGGTCATCTGGGATCCCGACGCGGGCGTGATGGAAGTCGATTCCAGCACCATCAACCGCACGGACGTGCCGCTGGAACTCTGCCGCCGCATGCGCGCGTCCTCGTATTACATCGGCGCGCTGCTGGCGCGCTTCGGGCGGGCGCAGGTGCCTCTGCCGGGCGGATGCGATATTGGGCGCAGACCGATTGATCAGCACATCAAAGGTATGCGCGCCCTCGGCGCAAAGGTGGAAACCACGCGCGGCATGGTGCTGGCCGAAGCCGACGAACTGACGGGTTCAGACGTGTTTATGGATATGGTCACGGTCGGCGGTACGATCAACGTCATGCTGGCGGCCTCCCGCGCAAAGGGCATCACCACGATTTACAATGCCGCCAAGGAACCTCACATCGTCGATTTGGCCAACTTTCTCAATTCGATGGGCTGCCGCGTCAAAGGCGCGGGCACGGATGTCATCCGCATTCGCGGCGTGGATACGCTGCAATGTCGCCGCCCTTACGCCGTCATTCCGGATCAGATTGAAACCGGCACGCTGATGATCGCCGCCGCCGCGACGCATGGCGACGTGACCATCTGCGGCTGCATCCCCACGCACATGGAAGCGCTGACCGCCAAGCTGTTGGAAATGGGCGCGCGCGTGGAGGAGCGCGACGACGCAATCCGCGTCCGCTCGCTGGGCGCGCACCGGGCGGTGACATTCAAAACGCAGGTCTATCCCGGCTTCCCGACCGATTTGCAGCAGCCCATGAGCGCGCTGCTCTGCACGGCGACCGGCACTTCGACCGTCGTGGAAAACATCTTTGAATCCCGCTTCCGCCATCTGTCGGAGATGGAGCGCATGGGCGCGCGCGTGCGTATTTACGAGCAGACTGCTGTCATCGAGGGCGTGCCGCAGCTGCACGGCGCGGCTGTGGAGGCCACCGATCTGCGCGCGGGCGCAGCTCTGGTCATCGCAGGGCTGATGGCGCAGGGCACGACCGAGATTTATAATACGCACTTCATCGACCGCGGTTATGAGCATCTGGAAGAGAAGCTCAACAGCCTCGGCGCGAAAATTTCCAGAACGACGGACTGATTTTTAGGTTTCTTCCGTTCCGAAATCATCGGTTCAAACCGCCGCGAAATGTTGACAATATATTCATAACCAATCAAAAGAGCTTTGCACCCCGCCCCTCGTTGGAATTGGGATGCAAAGCTCTTTCTTTTCTGTTTTCGCTTATTTCCGCACTTCGTAAACCGCCGTCACGCTTGCCGTCACGGAAACGCTGCCCGAACGAATGCCTGTGCCGGCCGCTTCAGCCTTCATGCTCACCGCCCCGTCATACGTACTGACGGTGTACTCGTCAAAGCCGGTGTTTTCGGTCACGGATTCCAGATGATCGATCGTCATCCCCACCGCCTCAGCCATGCCTTCAGCCTTGGCCGCCGCCTCCTCGATTGCCGCCTTGAGCGCCTGACGATACAGCTCGCTGCGATTTGAAACGTCATATTCCACGTTGTAAATCTCGCTCATGCCGCAGTCCGTCACCACGCCGATCACGCTGTCGAGCATATCCACATCCTTGCAGGTGATGGACAGCGTGTGATTGGCCTGATAGCCGTTGACGGTCGGCGTTTCGCTGTTATAATCATATGTCGGATTATACGTGTAGCTTGTGGTCACGATGTCTTTCTCTTCCACGCCCAGATCCAGCAGCTTTTGGGTCGCGGATTGAACAATCGCATTCATGCCCTCCTGTGCGTCCGCGACGCTCCTGCCCGAAACAGACGCATTCGCCGTCACCGTCACCATGTCCGGCGCCGCCGTCACCCTCGCCGTTCCCTGTGCGGTGATATCCGCGTCGTTTCCGTCGGCAAAGGCCAGCGCCGGGATGGCCAGCATCAACGCCAACGCAAAAACCAGAATCTTTTTCATATTTCATTTTCCTCCTGATGGTTGATTTTCATTTCCGCGTTCGTCATTTCCTGCACCGAACATCATATAGACGTTTCAGCGCCTGGTTTTGTTCCCATTATCTGGATTTTTTCTCATATTCCGCGAAAGGGACGAAACCGCTGTCGTCATTGAGCAGCATATTTTGATATCGCTCCAAATCGGCGTCGGCCTGTTCTTCGGAAATTTCCTCGCCGTCGTACAGTTTATGGCTTTCCGTCATGCGGAGATAGACACCCCCTTCTAAGTATTCGCCGTTTGCATCCATCTTGTCAGCGGTCTGCACGCCCTCGCGAACTACAATCCTTCCATTTTTGATGTCACGAATGCACCACGTCGAATATGACGCGCCGTCGGAGCCTTCGTTATAAATTCCTCCGTCCGCACAAAGATAATTTCGGCTTCGCGTCCAACTATCAAGTACGCGAATCGGCTTTCCATTCTTCATCGTATAGACCGCATATAATATTCCGCGTTCTTCAGCATCTCTGTATTCTAGGCAGCTTCTTGGCAAAATAATGAGTTCATCGTTTCCGTCGCCGTTCAGATCCTTCAACAGATACCCGTCGCTTTCCATTGAGCTTACAAAACAGCACGGTTCAAACCCGAACTCACTAATCTTGTCACTATCCCAGCGTTCTTTTATAGCTCGGATATACAGTTCAATGACCTCGTCATAATTTCGGCAATTCTCGTCGGCATAGACAAATCCGTTCGCTTCGCCCTCGCCCGCATATTCGCCCGCGTCGCAGTAGCAATCCACATAGTTGCCCGTGCAGTACACATCCGTCGTATCCAGATGGTTTTCCAGATGTGCCGCGTGGTATTGTGAATCCGCATCCGACGCGATGTTGCGCGCCTTATCCGCCATCGCCGTTCCGCTGAGTAGGCAGAGCGCAAGCGCGCCCAGCACGATAAATCGTTTCATCTTCGCAATCCTCTTTTACTGCTTCTTCTTTTTCCGAATCCAGCATCTCGCCAGCGCGATCACAACCGCCGCGGCGGCCACCCACGGCAGGGTGTAGGTCAGCCCCAGCACTGCGTTGGAAACAAACTCGCCGAAATTCTCCCAGCCGTCGGCAAGCTGTCTGCCCAGCCGCGTGAAAAACGGCTGCTTGGCGCTCACCGCGCTGCTCTTTTCGTTGATGGTCACATACAGCGTCGCCATGCTGGCCTGATTGTCGATCCGGCGGTTCTGCCCCTCCAGCCACTCAATCTCCTCCTGCACGTCGAAGATCGCGTCGGTCAGCGTGATGATGTCCTCCATGTTTTCGGCCTTTTCATAGAGCGCGTCCAGCTGCCGCTTCTTCGCCCGCGCGCTTTCCAGCCGGGATGCGTTGTCCGTATAGGTGCTCGTCATATCGACGGCGCTGGTCTGCTCGCGCGTCACCTCGCCCCACTCGCCCGCACCGGAGAGCACGCCGTCCAGCATATCGCTCGGCACGCGCAGCGTCAGGTTTGCGCTTCGGCTCGCGTTCTTCGCGCCGCTGATGTCCCGGCTCTCGACAACGCCGCCCGCCTGCTCAATCTGCTCGCAGAGCGCGGAAACCGCCTCGTCAAAGCGCTCGGTTTTCAGGGTCAGCCATGCGTTGCGGACGATCTTCTTCTCGTCCTCCGCCGTGCTGTCGTTCGCCGCGCCCTTTTCCGCCGCGCTGCGCGCGCCAAGCGCCGGAGCACTGTTCTCGTAAAGCGCGACCGCGTCCTCCTGCGGATAAGCTTCGTAGGTATCGTAAGCGCCGTAGTCGTAATCGTAGGCTGTCCGCGCCTCGTTTTTTTCGTTTCCGCCCAGCCGTCCGACACCCGTGCCCGCCGCGAACACCAGCGCCGCGCACGCGGCATAACCGACGACGCGCGCCCCCTTGCGCCGCATCCAGTCGCTGATGGAAATGACGCGCGGCGTTTGGCGAATCGCGCTGCGCCAGCCTGTTTTGAAGGATTCCGGCGCCGTCACGTCTTCATCGATGTGCTGCATGCCGGAAAGCACATCCGCATGATCCAGCAGCGCGCGGCAGGCCTCGCACGTCTTAGCGTGCGCCTCCATCTCTTCGCGCTCTTCCGCCGAAATTTCCCGGCCGGAAAAGACGATAGCTTCCAGTTCTTCACACCGCATGTCGTTCACCTCCCGTTTCTCCCACGCCGCGCCGTTTCAGCTCGGCGGCAATCTTCTCTCTCGCCCGCGCCAATCTCGATTTCACCGTTCCCTGCGCGATTTGCAGCGCCTGCGCCGTCTCTTCCACGCTGAGGCCGTGTACATCCCGCAGCAGAAAGACCTCGCGCATCGTTTCCGGCACGGCGGAAATCGCCCGCTGAATCTCGCTTCTCGTCTCCGTCCGTTCGGCATGCTCCTGCGGGGTCTCGCCGCTGTCCGCCGGATCAAAGCCGTCCGTCTCGCCCATTTCCTCCAAAGACGGCTGTGCATGCCGCTGACGCTTGCGGATCGCGTCCATACAGCAGGAAGCCGTCACCCGATAGATCCACGTGGAAAACGCGCTCTCAAACCGATATTGCCCGATCGTGCGCCAAATGCGCAGCATCGCTTCCTGCGCCGCGTCCTCGCCGTCGTGGGGATTGCCCATCATCCGCAGGCAAAGCGCGTAGATTTTTGTTTCATATGCGCCCATCAGCGCTTCAAAGGCGTTTGCATCGCCTTTAGCCGCCCGCGCAATGTTTTCGCGCTCCATCCGCGCCCCTCCTTTCGCGTTCCTTCTGATATTTAGACGAATGACCCGTTCAAAAAGTTCCCGCATTCTTTCAAAAACCAGCAGTAAAAAGAATCTGCACAACGAGCGGACGCGCATTCGTGAAACGGGCGCGTTTTTCGGAGAAAAAGGACAGCGCCCTGCGCCCCCTACAACAGTTTTTCGCAAATCCATCGTATGCAGGGGCGGCCAGTGATCGTCCGCTGAGTTTGTGCAAATTTTCGGATCGAATCCTTTATTGCAGCAATCAAAAACAAACTCTGCCCTAAACGAAACGCTTAGAACAGAGTTTGCCTTATTTTGCAGCTTGCTTGGAGCAAAGCCTCCCTGAGGGAGGTGTCGGCGCAAAGCGCCGACGGAAGGAATTCGTTATTACTCCTCGATGATGCTCTTGCCGGTCATTTCCTTCGGCACAGGCAGACCGATGTAGGGCAGCATCGTCGGCGCAATATCCGCCAGACAGCCGCCCGCGCGCAGCTTCACGTTGCCGCAGCCCGCAACCAGGAACGGAACCGGGTTGGTCGTATGCGCGGTAAACGGCGTGCCGTCCGGATTCTCCATCTTGTCCGCGTTGCCGTGGTCGGCGGTCAGGAACATATAGCCGCCCATGTCGCGAACGGCCTCCCAAACCGTCTCCACGCATGCGTCAACCGCCTCAACCGCCTTCACGGCCGCGTCAAACACGCCCGTGTGGCCGACCATGTCGCAGTTGGCGAAATTGAGGATCACCACGTCGTATTTGCCGCTGCGGATGCGCTTGGCGCATTCGTCGGCCACTTCGTAGGCGCTCATCTCCGGCTTGAGGTCGTAGGTCGCAACCTTCGGGCTGGGGATGACCTTGCGATCCTCGCCCTCATACGGCGCTTCCACACCGCCGTTGAAGAAGAATGTCACGTGGGCGTATTTCTCCGTCTCCGCAATGCGCAGCTGGGTCTTGCCGTTCTTGGCGAGGTATTCGCCCAGCACGTTGGTCAGCTCCACCGGCGGATAGGCGACTTCGACGTTCGGCATGGTCGCGTCGTATTCCGCCATACAGACATAATGCACGGGGAAACGACCATAGCGGCGCTCGAAGCCCTTGAAATCGTCATCCACAAAGATGCGGGTCATCTGGCGCGCGCGGTCCGGGCGGAAGTTGATGAACACAACCGTATCGCCCTCCTGCACGCGGCCGCCTTCGCAGGTGACGCACGGCACGACGAACTCATCCGTCACGTCGTCGGCATAGCTCTTTTCGATGGCTTCCAGCGCGCTGCTCGCGTGGTTGCCCTCGCCGTAGACGAACGCGGCATACGCTTTTTCCTCGCGATCCCAGTTGGAATCGCGGTCCATCGCGTAGTAACGGCCCGTCACGGTCGCAATTTCGCCCACGCCCAGCTCGTCGAGCTTCTTTTGAAGATCCTCAAGGAAGCCCTTGCCGGAATGCGGGTCGGTGTCGCGGCCGTCCATGATGCAGTGGACGTACAGCTTTTTCGCGCCCAGATGCTTGGCCAGATCCAGCAGGCCGAACAGGTGGTCGATGTGGCTGTGTACGCCGCCCGTGCCGAGCAGGCCCATCAGGTGAACGGCCTTGCCCGCGTCGATGGCCGCGCGCATGTTGCGCACCAGCACGTCGTTTTCCTTCATCGTGCCATCCATGATGGACTTGGTGATCAGCGTCAGCTGCTGATAGACGATGCGGCCCGCGCCCATGTTGGTGTGGCCGACTTCGCTGTTGCCCATCTGGCCTTCCGGCAGGCCGACCGCCATGCCGGAAGCCTGAATTGTGGTATAGGGATAGGTTTCAAACAGGCGGTCGAGGTTCGGTCTCCTGGCCGCCGCAATCGCGTTGCCGAACGTCTGCTCCGGCACCCAGCCGAAGCCGTCCATGATGCAAAGCAGAACAGGTTTCTTAGCCATAATTGCTCCTTTACGCGTCGAAATGAACAACCTTGGAGAAGTCCTCCGCCTTGAGGGACGCGCCGCCGATCAGGCCGCCGTCGATCTCCGGCTGCGCCATCAGGCCCTTGCAGTTCTTCGGGTTCATCGAGCCGCCGTACTGAATGCGCACATCGTCCGCCGCGTCGCCGTAAGCCGCGCGGACCGCCTCGCGGATCACGCCGATGGTCTCGTTCGCCTGCTCGTCCGTCGCGGTCAGACCCGTGCCGATCGCCCAAACCGGCTCGTAAGCGATGACCACATTCTTCACCTCGTCCGCCGTCAGGCCGGAGAGCGCAATCTGCGTCTGATAGGTCACCAGCGCGTTGGTGTAGCCCGCTTCGCGCTCTTCCTTCTTCTCGCCGACGCAGATGATCGGGGTCAGGCCCGCCTTAACGGCCGCCAGCACGCGCTGGTTCACCGTCGCGTCCGTCTCGCCAAAGTACTGACGGCGCTCACTGTGGCCGAGAATGACGTATTCCACGCCGGATTCCTTGAGCATCGCCGCGCTCAGCTCGCCCGTGTACGCGCCGGATTCCTTCCAGTGCATGTTCTCCGCGCCCAGCTTGATATTCGTGCCCTTGATGACCTCGCTCACCGCGGCAAAATCCACCGCCGGGGTGCAGACGACGACGTCGCACTTCGCATCCTGAACCAGCGGCACAAGCGCGGAAACCAGTTCGCGCGCCTCGCTGGGGGTCTTGTTCATTTTCCAGTTACCGGCAATAATCGGCTTACGCATGGAATGTTTCCTCCTCATCATAAATGCCCCAAGCGACCCCAAGGCCGCTCAGGGCGAAATCATTTACAGTTTCTCGTCAAGGCAGGCAACGCCCGGAAGCACCTTGCCCTCCAGATATTCGAGGGACGCGCCGCCGCCGGTGGAGATGTGGGTCATCTTGTCGCCAAGGCCCATCTGCTCAACCGCAGCCGCGGAATCGCCGCCGCCGATGATGGTCACGGCATCGCTGTCGGCCATCGCCTGCGCCACGGCCAGCGTGCCAGCCGCAAGGGTCGGGTTCTCGAACACGCCCATCGGGCCGTTCCAGATGACGGTCTTCGCGTCCTTCACCGCAGCGGCAAACAGCTCGCGGCTCTTCGGGCCGATATCGCAGCCTTCCATGTCTTCCGGAATCGCGTCCGCGTCCACGGTCACGGTCTCAACCGCCGCGTCGATCGGATCCGGGAAGTCCTTGATGCAGACGGTATCGACCGGCAGCAGCAGCTTGATGCCCTTCGCCTCGGCCTTGGCCATCATGTCCTTGCAGTAGTCGATCTTCGTCTCATCCAGCAGGCTCTTGCCCACGCCGTAGCCCTTCGCCTTCAGGAAGGTATACGCCATGCCGCCGCCGATGATGAGGGTATCGACCTTCTCCAGCAGGTTGTCGATAACGTTGAGCTTGTCGGCCACTTTCGCGCCGCCCAGCACCGCCACGAACGGGCGATCCGGATTCTCCAGCGCCTTGCCCATGATATCCAGCTCTTTGCCGATCAGGTAGCCCGCCACGCACGGAGAGAGGAACTTGGTCACGCCCTCGGTGGAGCAATGCGCGCGATGGCAGGAGCCGAACGCGTCGTCCACATAGCAATCCGCCAGAGAGGCCAGCTCCTTGGAGAAATCCTCGATGTTCTTGGTCTCTTCCTTGCGGAAGCGGGTGTTCTGGAGCAGCACCACGTCGCCATCCTTCATCGCGGCAACGGCGGCCTTCGCGTTCTCGCCGACGACAGTGTCGTCATCCGCGAACACAACCGGCTTGCCCAGGTACTCGGACAGGCGCTCCGCCACCGGCGCGAGGGAGAACTTCGCTTCCGGGCCGTTCTTCGGCTTGCCCAGATGGCTGCACAGGATCACCCTGCCGCCGTCCGCGATCAGCTTCTTGATGGTCGGCAGCGCCGCCACAATGCGCTTGTCGTTGGTGATCTTGCCATCCTTCATCGGAACATTGAAATCGCAGCGCACAAGCACTTTCTTGCCGGAGACCCGGATGTCGTCAACGGTCATTTTTGCCATGGGTAATTCCTCCATTTCAATTTGGTTCCAATTCTTTGGGTTTCCATGATAGATTGAGGTTTTATATCCGTCCGCATTCCCCCAAAAATGCCGACGGAAGAAAGCCGCGCGTACCGCGGCGTTTCAAACCGTTTGCCGATCGGGCGAACGCCCAACCGAACGCCTCTAGTGTAGCATTTTTTGCCGAGATTGTCAAAGATTTGCGCAAAGAATGGCGCTGACTCCGCAAATTTCATTTCTTACGGGCGCAAAAGTTCGAGCATCCGCAGCGCCGCGCCCTCGTCCACAACCAGCAGCTTGTGCGGATGGTGCGCGCAGACCGCCAAAATGGCCTCCGCTTTCGCGCGCCCCGCCGCGACCGCCGCCGCGCGGTTTTTCCGCCCGATGTCCTCCGGTTTGAAGGCCAGCGACGAACCGCCTCCGACCACGTGCCCTTCCGCGTTCAGATAAAAGCCCAGCGCTTCGGCCACTGCGCCTTCTGCGCGCAGCGTCTCCTGCTCCGCCCGGCTCAGGCCGCGCCGCTGAGCCAGATCCATCGCCCGTCCGATTCCGTAAAGCAGCACATCCGCATGACGCACCAGTTCCAGCGGCTCGCGCACCTGCGGCAAGCGCGCCAGCTCGTCCGCCGCCGCTTCCGAAAGCCCGTCCGGCAAGTGCAGAAAACGATAGTAGCCGCCCAGCTTCTGCGCAAAGCGCTCGGCCACCGTGTTCGCCTGCGTGCTGATTCCGCCGCCCATGCCGCCCTGTGCCGGAACAACCGTGATCTCCATCGGCGCGGCGACCGTGATCGCCTCCGCCGTTTTGGCGACGGTTCGTCCGCCCGTCACCGCCATCACATGGGCGTCCTGTAAAAGGAAGCGGATCTGCCGCGCCGCCGCGCGCGCCACCTCTTCCATCACCCCGGAATCGATGTCCGCGTCGCCGTGGACGACGCAGACCCGCTCTACGCCCAGCATCTGCGAGAGCGACAATTCGATGCCCGATAATGTCCGCCGTCCGCTGCTGACCGTCCGCGCCGCCTCTACCAAACTCTGCCCCTGCGGGGTCAATTCCATACCCGACGCGCTCTGCGTCAGGCATCCGGCTCTTTTCAGTGCCTCCGCCGCCGCGCGCACCTCGCGCTCGGCCAGATGCAGCCGCGCAGCCAAAGCCCGCCTGCCAATCGGCTCCAGCGCCGCAACACGTTCCAAAATCAGCGTGCGCAGCTCCATTTCTTCCATCAAATCCGGCGCAATCAACGATAGCGTGTTCAGTATCGACGTGTCCATATCTTTCATGCAAGCCTGTGGGCCTGTTTTCTCCCGCGTTCATTTTTTGTCCCGATTAGTGTAGCATAAATTCTGTTTCTTCGCAAGCCGAAGCAAATGCAGGAGTTCGCCCCTTCATTGTCGAAATGGTTTTGTTTGTGCCGCCGCGAAGCGAGGAAGGGAGTCTGAGGGATAAAATCCCTCAAGCAGGTGCGTGCAGCCGCCCGCCGTCCTCTCGTCGCGAAGCAAACGCATCCGCGCGTCAGGGAACGAAGCGAGGCCTGACGCCCGCAAAGCCTGTTCTTTCCTTCGTTTTCCCACTCTATCAAATGTCTTATCTCAGGAGGAATTTTCTCATGACCGATCTTCTTATCGTCGTCGATATGCAACGCGATTTCGTCTCCGGCGCGCTGGGCAGCGAGCAGGCCCGCGCCATCGTTCCCGCTGTCGCCGCACGCATTCAGCAGGCCAAAGCGGAAAATACGCAGGTCGTCTTCACCCTCGATACCCATGAAGAAAACTACATGAATACCCGCGAGGGGCGCTTTCTGCCCGTGCCGCACTGCATCCGCAATACGCCTGGCTGGGCGCTTGAGCCGGAAATCGCTCAAACGTGCGCGCGCGGCATGATGTCCTTTGAAAAACCGACCTTCGGTTCGACGGCGCTGTGCGAGTATGTCTGCATGCTGGTCGCCGAAAAGGGCGCGGTTGCGGGAAAAGGCTTCCACGTTGAGCTTTGCGGCGTGTGTACGGATATCTGCGTCGTTTCCAACGCCCTGCTCATCAAGGCCGCCCTGCCCGAAGCCGATTTGACCGTGAACGGCGCGCTATGCGCAGGCGTCACCCCGCAGAAGCACGAGGCCGCGCTGGAAACCATGCGGTCGTGCCAAGTTGAGGTGCTGTAAACCCAAAATACTGTATATTATACAAAAAATGCGATTTATATTATAGGCGATTACGTTTGATTGTCAGATTTATTTTTTTCTTGTATTTCTGTACCGTCTAAGTCTGGGAAAATATCATCCGGATTTGGATCAGGAAGTCCTATGCCTTCTAAATGAGCATAGCCGGAAAACGGATCATAATCGCCCACGTTCAATTTGCAATGTTCGAGTTCACCACGGACACTTTTTCCAAGAGAGTTCTTCTTAAAATGTTTTGCGATTACCTCAAGAATAGCAACATCCATTTCCTGTCGAAACAGGATTCTTTCTTCGGCCGAAAGGGTATTAAACTGCTCCATTGAAATATTGTTCATTATCAATATATCTTCAAAACAAGAAACATAATTTAGTTTATCCTTTGCTTTTAGAATATATGGATATTTTTCTAATTTGATAGATGATTTGACAAAAGCTCTTAAATTCGCATCCTCTATGCGATCAGCTCTATCATCATAAATACCCGCTAAATAATCAGGATGAACATTTAGATATTTCGCGATTTTATCTAATAAATCTGGCGGCATCTTACCTTCATTTAGACACCTACGAATAGTCTTTTCGGTTCTTCCAACTTGTTCATACGCTTCACCTAATTTTCTAACACTGCATTTCCTCAATTCGACAACTTTAAGGAAATGAACTTTGTTTATGGGAACTTTATATGAAGTTTTATTAGCCATCGTAACACCTCCTAAAATGTGGACATTATTATGAAAAACGCCGCATCTAAACATCTTGACTATGCGGGCATTAATGCTTATAATGATTATAATAGATGCGGACATTATTGTCCATATCAATTTATTAAGGAGGTGTCCAGATGGAAACAGAAAGATGGCGTTTGGTTGAATGGTTAAAAGCTCATAAGGATGAACTATTACTTATTGGCGTTAGTGCAGCGGCTATTATAGGCGCAATACTATGCTACAGAAATAATAAGGAAGAAATTCTTAGCCTGTGGAAAACACTCAAGAATGAAATCAAAAAAGTCCCCCAACATAACGTTTCAACAAGTGCTGTCAATAGAAGCAATATAATTTTGATAGACAAGCCGCATCCTATCTCTCGAACATCGCGCTCCTACATAGGAACTAAAATTCCTCAAGATGTAAGTTCCCATTTGAGAAACCTTCCAAAAGGGCAGAAAGCCTCCGCAAGCAAACTCGCTACAGCATTTGAAAATGGATATCTACTTCAACCCGGACAAACATGGGTTAAAGACTATACAAAAAATAAAATATCAGCCTAATCAAAAAATATCCGCATCCTCCACAGGCGCGGACACTTTTCATATAGGAAATTGCAACAAATCGGCCGCGTATGCAAACGCTTGAGTTTTTTCACACTTCGGCGGAAGTGAGAGCGGCCTCAGGCCGCTTTTTCATACCATACATCAAACGCCCGAAGTCGTCCTTCGGGCGTTTGCTTTTAACCGATCAGTTCTTCCTTATGCTTCAAAATCGCTTCGCACGCCGCGCAGGCCGGGCAGTCGCAATACCTCGCGCCCGCAGCCTTGATGGCTTCCGCATGCGCCAGCACTTCCTTCGCCTTTTCCTCGCCGAAGACCTTCGCGCCCATGTCGGACGCCGCAAAGCCGATCAGCCCGTCGATGGTCATGATGTCTTCTTCCAGCTCGGCGACAAGCGCCTTCGCCTTCTCCTTTTCGTCCGCCGTGCCGACGGCGCAGAGCCATGCGTTGGCCGCGTCCTTCGCCTCCTGACAGCAGGAATGCGCCGCGATCAGGTTCTTCGCCTGCTCGATAATCTCTTTGTTCATGTGGATTCACTCGCCTTTCTTTTTTGTTGTTCGGATCGTTTTCGTCGGTTTTCTCCGGGCGCGCCGGGCCTTCTGCGGTTCCACGCCAGCCATCTGCGCGGTCAAAGGCGCAATGCGATAGCTGAACAGCACGTTGGAATTCGGATACGCCTGATAAAACTTCTGTTTGAGCCGTTCCATCACGCTGTCGCCCGTACTGTAATCCACGGTCGGCAGCAACATGGCAACCATCGTCGGGGAGAAATGCGTGATGACATCGCCCTTGCGCAGGTTGGTGCGCAGAATCTCCATCAGCCCGTGCATCACATTTTCCAGCTTGATGCTCCCCATCTGTTCCCCATTGATTTTGGAAACCATAATCACGGCGAGGAACATCGTGGAATCCAGCCGCTCGATGTTGCGGATCTGCAAATTGAAAATCTCTTTAAACACCGGAAAATCGCAGACGAACGCGCCCTGCTCCCGGCTGCTCTGATACAGCTGACGGCAGATGGTTTCGAGGTTAAACTCGATGTTTTTGCTGGCTTCGACGATTTCGTTGTAAAATTCCATCAGCTCACGGCTCGGCTTCACGTTCAGATAGTGATAATGCAGGTGCATCACCTCTTCAAACTGCGCCTTGGCCTCCGTGGCGTTGTTGTTTTTCAGCAGCGCACGCATCAGTTCGATGTGAATGCGATCGTCAAAAGGCTCGCGTTCCAGCGCGCTGCGGCAGACGCTGATGATCTCCTGCTCGTCTTCGGCCTTTTCGCTCTGTTTGAGCATTTCGATATAGCCGTAAATCCCGGCGATATACTGGTTGTGGAGCGCCGTCGCGCGAGGGAAGACCCATTCGTTGAGCTCGCTCTTTTGCAGCAGCGGCCCGCGGTAGAGCTGCATCATCCGGCGATAGAGCGCGCGCTTGCGCTCTGCATCGCACGTATCCTGAAGCCGACTGAAGACGTCCTCCAATTCGTAGAGATCAATGGTCATCTCTGGCAGGCATTCCCAGTGGTATGCGCCGCGATCGGCGACGATGCAGCCGCCCAAATCCGGCGAAATCTGGCTAAGCATCGCGCGCACGCGGCTGATTAACGTTTTGAGCGCGTTTTCCGGGTTGGTAACGCGTTCGTCGCCCCAAAACGCGGAAAGCAGCCGTTGATTGGAAACGGGCTGCCCATGACCCACGATCAGATATTCAATCAGCGCCAATCCCTTCCGGGATTTATTGACCATGTGATCGGCTTGACGCTCGTTGATGTAAATGACAAATTCGCCCATCATCTGAATTCGGATGATATCGCGCACAGAGAGAACCTCCTTCGCAATCAGATCAGCCGCTTGCGCAGCATGTCCGGATTGACAGCGTAGAGTTGAGCCGCTTCTTTGGTAATTCTGCCTTCTTTGGTCAGCCGGATGAGTTCGTTATCCATGGAAAGCATCGCCTGAGACGCCGCACCGCCATAGATCACGTTGTCGATCTGGAAAGTTTTTCCATCTCGAATCATGTTCTGAATGGCGGGGTTGATCGTCATCACCTCGAACACGGACACCTGCGTGCCGTCCACCGTCGGCACAAGGCGCTGGCTGACGACCGCGCGCAGCACCATGGAGAGCTGCACGCGCACCTGCTGCTGCTGATTGGCCGGGAAGGTATCGATAATGCGGTCGATGGTTTTGGCCGCGCCCACCGTATGCAGCGAGGAAAGCAGCAGATGGCCGGTTTCCGCCGCGGTCAGCGCAGTCTGCACGGTTTCATAATCGCGCATTTCGCCAAGCATAATCACGTCTGGCGCTTCGCGCATGGCCGCGCGCAAGGCCCGCGCAAACGAGCTTGCATCGTTGGGAATTTCCCGCTGGCTGACCAGCGCGCGCTTATGGGCGTGGAGATATTCGATTGGGTCCTCGATGGTGATGATATGCACATCCTGATTGGAGTTAATGCGATCCACCATGCAGGCGAGCGTCGTGCTCTTGCCGCTGCCCGCCGGGCCGGTGACGAGCACCATGCCGTTTCGGCAGGAGGAGACGAGATCAATCACCATCGGCGGGATATGCAGCGCGTCCGGATCGGGCAGGCCGAAGGTCACGACGCGGCAGGTCGCCGCCAGCGTGCCGCGCTGCTTATAGGCGTTGCAGCGGAAGCGCGCCTGCCGGTTGAAGGAGAACGAAAAATCGTCGTCGCCGTCGCGGTGGAGCAGCTCGTCGCTGTGATCGCCCGCCATGCCGTAAGCCTCCCGGATCATGTCGGCCGTATCGGCGGGCAGAAGTTTTTCCTCGGTCAGCTGCACCAGATGGCCTTTAACCTTAGCCGTTGCCGCTGAACCGGGAATCAAAAAGATATCCGAACCGCCGATTTCCAGCGCCTTTTGCAGGATTTGCGTCAATTCCATATTACAGCTCTCCTATGTATCCGGCGTCAAACAGCAGGTCTTCCCCCTCCATCGCGCCTTCGTCGATCGCCAGATGGTAAACCGTGCGCACAAATCGCGGGAAAGCGCCGAACGGTTCAAGCTCCACGGCGCAGGCCAGCGTGCGGCCCTCGTCGTTGGTTTCTTTCCACGACACCGTGCGGCCTTCAAGCGTCATCGCTTCATTCAGCGCCGCTTCAACCCGCGCCAGATAATCATCCTCGCTCTGCGCCGCTCCGGCCGCTTTGGCAAGCGCGTCGTCCAGCTCAGCCAGCGAGCGTTCCGCCGAAACGTTCAATTCGGCGACCTGCCGCGCCACCTCGGCGCTGCGCAGGCTCAGGTTTTCGTCCGACCTTGCGCTCATCAGGGCCAGCATGCCCAGCACGCTCATGCTCAGCACGACGACCAGCAGCATCAGCGAAGCCGCGCCCGGCCCGATGCGGTATTCCCTCTGGTTCACGGTGCCACCTCCCCTTGCACATAGCGCGCGGAAGGCAGGGTGAAGATCGTCTGCTCATTCTCCAGCGCCGTCACCTCGGCGGTTTCCAGCGTTCCGGCGGAATATGTCTCCTCGCCGAGCGTCACGAGCAGGTCATACGCGCCGCAGCTCAAATGCCACGTACCGTCCCCGCGTTCAAAAAAGCCGCTCTGGCGCAGCACGTCTTCCCGCTCGTCCGCCGCATAGAGCCTGTCGGCCAGACTCTGCGCCGCCGTCAGCGCGTCGGCCTGCGCCCCCGCGCGCGCGCTCTGGTTATGCGCGCCGACGAACACATCCAGAATCACCGTGGAGCAGAGCGCAAAAAACAGCACCACGATCAGGATCTCCATCAGCAGGGTATTCAGCTGGTTGTGTTTCACCATCGTCATCCCCTTACTGCGCACAGCGGCGCGCGATATATACGGTGGATTGATCGCCGGACCCGTCCGTCACCCGGACGGTCAGCAGATTGCCTTCAAGCGCCGGTTCAAAACGCTGCGCGGCGCAAACCGCCTCGCCGTCCTCCGGCGAAAAACCATATCTCGCCGAGGTAAACAGTTCGCAGAGACTGCCGCCATAGCTGTAAATATACTGCACATAGCGTTCGCCGTCCAGCTCGCTGGAAAGGGCGAGCACAGGCAGGCCGTCGTGCTCCTCCACGGTGATCGCGCCCCGTTCATCCTGCGCGCGCACCGCGTTGCGGACGAACGCCGTCACGATCCGCTTCTGCGTGTGCGCGGCTGCGCCGTCCACCGTCGTGCGGTAAGCCTGCGCGCCGAGCACAACCAGCAGCATGGAAAACACCGCAAAGACGCCCAGCAGCATGAACACGAACGCGCCGGAAATGCTGTGGCTCTTCGTTTTCATCAAGGCTGCGTCTCCCCCTTTCGGAGCACCTGAATATTCGGCATGATGTTGGAGGCAAACGCGTCGTAAGAAACGATATACGCGTCCTTGTTATAAGCCAGGCCGTAGCCGCGCTCCAGCTCTTCAAGCGACTGGGGATACGCGCCCTCCACCGCATAGCAGGTCAGCGCAGCGCGGCGCACGGCGTCGAGCACCAGCTGTTCCTCCATATTCTCTGAGGATGAGCCGATTTTCTGAAACGCCGCCACAGCCCCGCCAAAAAGCGCGGCAAATACCGCCAGCGTGAGCGCGAGGCCGCGCGCAAGGCCATGCTTTTTTGTTTTCACGCGAAGCCCCTCCTTTCGCCCTTACAAAATGCTGGAAATAATGCCGGCCATCGGCATCATCACGGAAAGCAGCACCGCGCCGATAACGATGGAAAGCGCGGCGACCATGGTCGGCTCGATGACGGAAACCAGACCGGAAATGCCCTCTTCCACCTGCTGCTCATAGGTCTGGGCAATCTTGCTCATCACCTGATCCTCGCGTCCGGCGGCAATACCCATGCGCAGCATCTGCCGATGGATTTCATCAAACATCGCGCTCCCGGTCAGCGCATCGGAAAAGGACACGCCTTCGCCCATCTTCTCGCGGATTTTGGCGATTTCGCCCGCTGCCTCGGCGTCCGGCAGAACAAGCGGCACCATCTCCAGTGCCTGCTCCAGCGGGAAACCGCTGGAAAGCATCATCGCCAGCACGGAAGCCGCGCGGGAGGAAGCCAGCCGCATGCTCAGCCGGCGCAGCGGCGGAAACGCCTTTTTCAGCCCGGCGAGCACCTGTTCCCGCCTGCCGCTTTTCAGCAGCAGTACGCAGATAAGCGCCGCCAGCGCAAAGACGAGCACCAGCACCAGCACAACCCAGCCGATCACCGTGCCAACGTTCATCATCATGCTGCCGGTGGCGGTCATCGCCACGCCCATGCTGCTCAGCACGCGCCGGAACACCGGCATGACCTTGAGAATCAGCACCATCAGAATCAGCACCATCATCACCGAAAGCACCAGCGGATACGTCACCGCGCTGCGGACGGCCTGACGGATGCGGCTCTCTCTTTCGTAATAGGCGGAAAGCCCCTGCATCACGTCTTCCAGATGGCCCGTCCGCTCGCCGATGCCGCACATCTCCACCAGATAGGTCGGAAACGCGTGCGTCTCCTCCAGCGCGTCGCGCAGCGAACCCGTCTGCGTCAGCGTTTCGCTCACCTTGTGGTAAAGATCGGCATGCGCGTCTTGCTCATACGTCTTTTCCAGGGCTTCCATGCCCGCGTACAGCGGCATACCCGCCCCCAGCATGAGGGCAATTTCCGAACAGAAGCTGCTCAGTTCAATGGGCGTCAGACCGCGATCCTTGCTTGCCATGTGTGCATCCTTTCCTTTCAGATCCTCATCCGAAATCCCGCATTTTTTGAGTCTTCCGCGATTCAGTAATATCGCTCCACGGTGTAGGTCAGGCCGCTGTCGATGGCGCTCAATTCAAGCGTCGGATCGTAGAGCACTTCCTCCCCGTTGATGATGACAGTGTTCCATGCGTGATACATTTTTCCGGCATAACCGATCATCAGCCGCGTCGGAATTCCCTGCACGCGCAGCATGCAGGCCGCCATCGCGGCCAGATCCTGACATATGCCCATCTTGGATTCATAGCAGCCGTCGATATCCGGCAGCGTGCCGCTCTTGACCGTCTCCGCCTTAACGTAATCATACAGATAATTGGCTTTGATATACGCCTGAACGGTTTCAAAAATCTCCTGCGGATCGGTCATGCCCGCGCACAGCTCGTAAGAGGTTTGAACCGCTTCCGTATCCGGCGTGTAATTGACGTACTGGTTGGGGCCGAGGAAAGGCGCGTAGGGATCGTCCAGCTTGACGTTCACCGACACCTTGCCTTCGGCGGAATACTTCTTGCCGGAGACGTTTTCAAACAGCTCGACGGTGTAGCTGCCGTCGCCGAGCTGAAGCGGAAACACCTCGTAATCGCCTGACGTATTCAGATCGTAGGTCAGCTTATACTGTCCCTGCGTCACGCGCAGTTTGAGCCGTTTGTTGCCTGCGTCGCCGCGCGCCATGATATAGCCCTGCGACGCGTTGCTCGCGTCCACCACAAGGCTTTTGGAGGTCAACACGTTCGTGCCGCTCTGCCGGGGCCATATTGTGTCATATGCAGCCAGCGCCGCGCCGACCAGGACGATCAGCAGGCCCAGCGCGGCCGCCAATCGCCATCCGTTTCGCTTTGGCATGAACGCCCTCCTCTCTCTGCGATTGCGCGAAAGCCATTTTCGTTTCGCTCCCGAAAACGGTTACATCCGCCATTCGGTTCAGTATAGCACAGAGCGTCCGTCTTTTCAATCAATTCAGACGCTTCCCGCTCATTTTTCCGCCGCTTGACAGTCTGCCTCAAAGTCTGTAAACTAATTGAAACAAGCTTTCTGCGGGAGGAATCCATTCATGCGCTTTAGGGCCAAACGCTGGGCCGTTTTCACCCTGTCCGCCAGCGCCGCGCTGCTGCTGCTGTGCGCGCTGGCCGTCTTTCTTGTCGATCCGTTCGAGCATTACCGGGAGTCTTCCATCCTCCCGCTTTACGATCAGGAAAGCTATAACAACCCCGGCATCGCCCGCAATTACGATTACGACGCGGTGATTTTGGGTACGTCCATGGTTGAAATGAGCCATCCTTCGGTGATCGACGCCTGCTTTGATGTAACCTCTGTCAAACTGCCCATGCGCGGTTCGCACATCTCCCAGATGGGGTGGCAGCTCACCCACGTGCTCAAAACGCATGAATTGAAGCTGGCGATTCTGGCCGTGGACGCATACAGCATGATGGGTCAGCCAAACGACATGGAGGAGATTTACGACTATCTGTGGAACGACGACCCGCTCGACGACGTCAACTATCTGTTCAACCGCGACGTGGCGCTGGTGAAAATCCCGAAAATGCTCCAAAACGTCGGCAAGCCGCTTGCCGCCAAGCGCGATAACATGTACCAGTGGACGGACGTGGTCTTTTCCGCCCAGAGCGTGTTTGACGCCATCCCCGCCATCGCGCAGAAGGACATGCAGTCCGCCGACACCAATCTGTCCCGCTCCACCGAAAACGTCGAGCGCCACCTGATCCCCTCGATCGAGGCGCATCCCGAAACCGTCTTTAAGATTTATATGCCGCCCTATTCCGTCGGCTACTGGTTTCTGATGACGCGGGAAGGCATTTCCGAGCAGCAGTTCCGTTCCCGCCGCCTGCTCTGTGAAAAGCTGCTCGATTATCCCAACGTGGAAATCTACGATTATTCTTCGCGCATCGACTGGATCACCGACCTTAACCAGTATTTTGATTATTCCCACCACAGCGGCGAGGTGAGCGACAGGCTCATGCGCGCCATGGCGGCGGGCGAAAACCGCGTGCTTTCCGTTTCCGATATGGAGGCGGGCAGCGAACGCATCCGGCAGGCCGTAGCCGATTTTGCCGAAACCTATTACCCGAATTGACAAACGACTTGACGATACGGAGGCAGTTATGACCATCATCGTTTTGGACGGACAGGGCGGCGGCATCGGCCGCGCCATCATCGCCGCGCTTTCGCCGCTTCTGCCGCAAGGCGCGCAGCTGCTCTGCGTGGGTACCAACGCCATGGCGACCGCCGCCATGCTCAAAGCGGGCGCTCAGCGCGGCGCGACGGGCGAAAACGCGGTATGCTGGGCTGCGCGGAACGCGGATATCCTGATTGCGCCCATCGCGCTGGTGCTCAAGGATTCCATGATGGGCGAAATCACCGGAAACATGGCTGCCGCCGTCGGTTCCAGCCGCGCCACGCGCATCCTCGTGCCGACCGAGCGCTGCGGCACGCACGTCGCCGGGGCGCACGGGTTCAGCATGCAGTCGCTGGTGGAAGACGCCGCCAGACAAGCGGCGGCGCTCGCCGCCCAGGCGTAAGCTTTGGCTCTTTTGCATAACCTTTGGCTTGACGCTGCGTTCACATTGCCTTATAATGGAAAAGACTCAATGAAGGAGGTTGATCCCCGTGATTGTTGACCGCATCGAAGAACAGGAGCGTTATTACCCGCTCCACCCCGATATGGAGCTGGCATTTGCATTTCTGGCGGAAGCACCCGATCTGGAGCCCGGCCGCTATGAGCTTGAAGACGGCCTGTTCGCGACGGTTTCCGAAGGCGACACCCGTCAGATGGATACCGTGGTGATGGAAGCGCACAAAAACTACATCGACCTGCAATACTGCATTTCCGGCGGTGAGCGCATGTCCTGGGCGCATATTCAGGAGCTGAATCCCTCGACAGCCGACCCGGAACACGACAATTACTTCTATACGGGCAATTCCACATCGGTTTCGATCCGTCCGGGCATGTTCTATGTGATGTTCCCCAGCGACGGTCACAAGGCCGCCTGCCATCACGAATTTCAGAAGCACTACCGCAAGGTAGTCGTCAAAATTCCGGTCGTTCCCCAGAGGAAAAATTGATCCAAGGGCCGCAGGTTTGCGGCTTTTTTTGAATCGAATATGGCATGATCCATGTCCTCCCATGGGCATGCTGTATGATAGATTGAATTTAAATCGTATCGTGAGGATATCACCATGAAAACAATTTTTGCTTATGATCCCTGGCGGCTGGTGGAAAACGAGCTGCACAAGGACGACATGCGTCTGTCCGAGTCCATGACCTCCATCGGCAACGGCCATATGGGCATGCGCGGCAACTTTGAGGAGCGCTACTCCGGCGACAGCCATCGCGGCACCTATCTGGCGGGCGTCTGGTTCCCGGATAAAACGCGCGTGGGCTGGTGGAAAAACGGCTACCCGCAGTATTTCGGCAAGGTCATCAACGCGATGAACATCATCTCCCTGCGTGTGCGCATCGACAGGGAAGACATCGATCTGTTTGAGGACGACGTTCTTTCCTTCCAGCGCGTGCTGGATATGCGCGCGGGCGTGCTCAGCCGTGAATTTGTCATTCGCCGCGAAAAAGGCACGGTGCGCGTCTTCTTTGAGCGCTTCGTTTCCCTCGCGCGGCCGGAACTGCTGGCGCTGCGCTGCCGCGTGACGCCGGATTACGACTGCAAGGTCGCGCTCATTCCCGCCATCGACGCGGACGTGCGCAACGAAGATTCCAACTACGAAGAAGCCTTCTGGCTCTTTGAGGGTGAAGACGAAGACCGCGACGGCGTGCTCAGCGTGCGCACCCGCACCCGCGAAAATCCTTTCGGCACGCCGCGCTTCTCCGTCTGCGGCGCAATGGCCGCCGAGCCGACCGAAAAGCTGAAGAAAAACCGCGTCACCGTGGAAGAGGGCTATGTCGCCCGCAAGTTCGTCTTTGAGGCCGAAGCCGGGCAGACCGTCGGCTGCGACAAATTTGTCTGCGTGGCAACCGATCGCGATCACAAGGAAGACGAGCTGACGCAGGCCGCGACCGCGGGCGTTCTGAGCGCGCAGCAGGCGGGTTATGACGCGCTGCGCCGCGAGCAGGAGCGCGCATGGGCACGCCGCTGGGAGAAGGCCGACGTGCGCATCGACGGCGACGTGGCGGGTCAGCAGGGCATCCGCTTCAACATCTTCCAGCTCTTCTCCACCTACTACGGCGAGGACGCGCGGCTGAACATCGGCCCGAAGGGCTTCACCGGCGAAAAATACGGCGGCGCAACCTATTGGGACACGGAAGCCTACTGCCTGCCGATGTACACCGCCATCGCGGGCGAGGAAGTCGCGCAGAACCTGCTCAAATACCGCTGGCTGCAAATCGACGGCGCCTATCACAACGCGCGCGAACAGGGGCTGCCGGGCGCGCTCTATCCCATGGTGACTTTCACGGGCATCGAATGCCACAACGAGTGGGAAATCACCTTTGAGGAAATCCACCGCAACAACGCCATCGCCTATGCGATTTACGCCTATACCCAGTACACCGGCGACCGCAGCTACCTCGATCAGTACGGCATCGATGTGCTGCTGGGCATTGCGCGCTTCTGGGCGGGGCGCGTACACTACTGCAAGCGCACGGGGCAATACATGATCCATGGCGTGACCGGCCCGAACGAATACGAAAACAATGTCAACAACAACTGGTACACCAACCGCCTCGCCGCGTGGGAACTGGCCTACACTGCCGAGCAGCTGATGCTCATCCCGCGCGAAAAAGCGCAGACGCTCAGCGTCAACGCCGAGGAAATCCGCCGCTTCCGCGAGATCAGCGAGAAGATGTATCTGCCGTATGACAAAGAGCTGGATGTGTTCGTGCAGCACGACACGTTCCTGGATAAAGACCTGATGCCCGCCAGCGCGCTCTCTCCGGAGGATCGCCCGCTGAACCAGAAGTGGAGCTGGGACCGCATTCTGCGCTCCTGCTTCATCAAGCAGGCCGACGTGCTTCAGGGCCTGTATTTCCTGGAGCACCTCTACGACAAGGAGACCATCCGCCGCAACTTCGATTTCTACGAGCCAATGACCGTCCACGAGTCGAGCCTGTCCCCGTGCGTCCACAGCATTCTGGCCGCCAGCCTCGGCAAGCTCGACAAGGCGCAAGAACTGTATCGCCGCACTGCGCGCCTCGATCTGGATAACATCAACAACGACACCTGCGACGGTCTGCACATCACATCGATGGCGGGCAGCTGGCTCTCCATCGTGCAGGGCTTCGCGGGCATGCGCACCATCACCGGCAAGCTGAGCTTTGACCCGCAGCTGCCCGACGGCTGGGACGGCTACGCGTTCAAGGTCGTCTATCGCGGCCGGCTGATCGAGGTCAGCGTCTCCCGCGAGGGCACGGGGCTCAAGCTGCTCTCCGGCGAAGCGCTGACCGTCACGCTGCACGGGCGCGAGGTGACGCTCTCCACGGCGGAGGCTGACGCATGAAAAACATCGCCATCGTCGGTGCGGGCCCGGCCGGATACAGCGCCGCCATCACCGCCCGTAAGCGCGACAAATCCGTCGTCGTCATCGGCCAAAACACGGGCTGGCTCGCCCACGCCCACAGCATCGCCAACTATCCCGGCCTGCCCGATATCTCCGGCCACGATCTGCTTGAAGCCATGAAAAAGCAGGCGCAGGATTTGGGCGCGGAGCTTCGCCCCGGCGTCGTACATCAGATTGTCTCGCTGGGCAGCTCGTTCGCCCTTTCGCTCGGCGCGGATTTTATCGAGGCTGAGCGTATCATCCTCTGCACGGGCGCAAAGCAGCCCAAGCTGCTCCCCGGCGAAAGCGAACTGCTCGGACGCGGGGTCAGCTATTGCGGCACATGCGACGGCATGTTCTACCGCGGCAAACGCGTCGCCGTCATCGCGCAGGGACCGGAAGCCGTGAGCGAAGCCAACTTTCTGGCAGGGCTTTGCAGCGAGGTCGTCTATTTCGGCGCAAAAGAGGACGCGCTTGACGACAGAATCACCGTCTGCGGCCAAAAACCGGAAGCGATTCTCGGCGAAAGCACCGCCACCGGTCTGAAAGCGGGCGGCGAGGGCTTTCCGTTTGACGGCGTATTCATCTTTCGCGAGACGGCAGCGCTCTCCACGCTGCTGCCGGGGCTTGAGATGGACGGCGCGTTCATCCGCGTGGATCGCCGGATGAAAACCAACCTGCCCGGCGTGTTCGCCGCGGGCGACTGCACCGGTCAGCCTTTGCAGGTCGCCAAAGCCGTCGGCGAGGGCTGCGTAGCCGCCATTTCCGCCGCAACAACCTGATTTTCCCTTTCTTCCCATGATTTTCGGCATTTTTGTCGTAAAATCATGGGAATTTTGCTTTTTTCCTTGTCCGCGCAAAGCGTCCGTGTTATAATCAATCTATAAACATATACACAGAAAAGATTGGCTTTTCTGTGAGACGATTGGATTTGACGGAAGGAGGGACACAGGTGAGAACGATCGAAACGGGCAAGGCGATTGTCGATATCGTCGCTTGGCCCGAAAACCGCCCTTGGGAAGGGCGCTATCAGACGTCCAGCCAGATTGAGCGAGGGCTTTGTCGGCTTGTGCTTTCGCCAGATGTTTTCCACGACGCGGCGCGCGCCAACACCGCCTATCGCCGCTTCGCCCGAAAGATTGAGCGCGAGGGGCTTGTGCCGCCGAACATCGTCTTCCGCCATATGGTTTCGCGCACATCCCAAAACGTGTTCTGCATTTTAACGACCACGGAATCCGTGTTCAATTCCGCGTGTTCGGTCGGCAAGTTCTACGTTGTGGAATCCGGCATCGACGAGCGCCGCCGCCTGTGCGCCGTCCGCGTGCGCGATCAGGCCGCCCCAAACAATCCACAGGAGAATGTTATGTAATATGTTTCAACAACTGCCCGAAGGATTTGAAAGCCAAATGAAGCGCCTGCTTGGTGAAGCAGGCTTTTTTGCGTATCTGGACGCTTTGAATCAGCCGTATACCCGCGCGCTGCGCGTCAACCTGCTGCTCAGGCCAGACGGCACGCCCCCCTGCCCCATCGACGGACTGGGCGCGCCTGTGCCGTGGGCGAAAGGCGCGTACTTCGTCGAGGGAGACGCGCGGCCCGGCCTGTCCCCCCTGCACGAGGGCGGCCTGTTTTATATGCAGGAACCCAGCGCCCTGACCGCCGTCACCGCGCTTGATCCGCAGCCCGGCGAGCGGGTGCTCGACCTCTGCGCCGCGCCCGGCGGCAAAAGCACGCAGATCGCCGCGCTGATGGCGGGGCAGGGTCTGCTCGTCTGCAACGAACCTGTACCAAACCGCGCGCAGATTCTCTCCCGCAACGTGGAGCGCATGGGCGTGCGCAACGCCGTCGTCGTCAGCGCGCTGCCGGACGCGCTTGCGCCGCGTTTTCCCGCTTTTTTTGACCGCATTCTGGTAGACGCACCCTGCTCCGGCGAAGGCATGTTCCGCCGCCAGCCGGAAGCGCGGGGCGAATGGGATGCGGATTCGCCCCACCGCTGTGCCGACCGCCAGATGGAGATTTTGGAACAGGCCGCAAAAATGCTCCGTCCCGGCGGCACGATGGTCTATTCCACCTGCACATTCAACGACATCGAGAACGAGGGCGTGCTGAAACGTTTTCTGGCGCTGCACCCGGAATTTACGCTCCAACCGTTTGCCCTGCCCGGCCTGCCGGAGGCGAAGGACGGCTACCTGCATCTGTATCCGCATGAGATGCGCGGCGAAGGGCACTTCGTCAGCCGCCTGAACAAATCCGCCGACACGTCCGAAACTGAATCACCCGTTCAGGCTGCGCCCAAAAAGAAAACGTCGGCCCGTCCGGCCACTTCCGCCAAAGGCAGAGCGCCTGCGCCCATCGCCCTGCCGGATGTATTTTCGGATGCGTTTACGCCCAATCGGCTGTATGCCGCAGGCGACGCGCTCTGGATGCTGCCGGAACAAATTTCCGTCGAGCAGCTGCACGGCCTGCGCGTCCTGCGCACAGGGCTTCTGCTGGCCCACGCGGAGGGCAAACGAAGCGAGCCGGATCACGCGCTGGCGATGGCGCTTCGCCCCAAAGAAGCCGCGCGCACCGCGAACCTGACGATCGAGCAGGCGCTGGCCTATCAGGCGGGCGAAACGCTGGCTCTCGGCGACCTGCCGGGCGGGTACACCCTGCTCTGCTGCGAGGGCGTTTCGCTCGGCTGGGGCAAACAGGCGGGTGGAATGATGAAAAATCACTATCCCAAAGGGTTGAGACGGAGAAACTGAGTCCGCGTGCGCGTTCATCCATCAAAAGAGCCGTCCGGCAATGCCGGACGGCTCAATCTGTTGAACGGGCTTACATATTCTCTTTGACCACGCGCTCGATATAGGCTTTCTGTCCCTCGGTCAGCGTCGGGAACGGCTTGCGGCAGCCGCCGCAGTCCACGCCCTGCGTCTTGAGGATGTGCTTAATGGACGGGAACAGCGAACAGGAAACCAGCGCCTGCATGATGTTGTTTGCGCGCTTCTGGAGCGCCTGCGCCTTGGGAATATCCAGCGCGCTGTATGCCGCCTCAATCTGGTTGAACAGCGGCAGGGTGAAATTGAAGGTCGAACCGATTGCGCCGTCTGCGCCGAGGATGCGCGCGCCGATGTAGACCTCGTCAAAACCGCCGTAGATGACCAGTTCCGGGTTCAGGTCGCGAATGCGCTCCATCTGATAGAGGTTCAGACTGGTCTGCTTCACGCCGGCAATCGTGCCGTCGGTCAGCATGCCGCGGATGTGGTCGTCCGCGATATCCAGCTCCACGCCCGTGTTGCCGGGGAAATTGTAGAGGAACAGCGGCAGATCGACGGTCTCGCGCAGCGTGTTGTAATACTCGCTGATGGCCTTCATGCCGAATTTGTAGTAATACGGCACGGTGGAGATCATCGCGTCATAGCCCAGTTCTTTGGCGGTCTTGGCATATTCGACAGCCTCGTCGGTAGAAATCGCCGCGACGGAAGCGATGAGCTTCGTCTTGGCGCGATCCTGATACTTCGCGGCGGCCTCCAGCCCCTCCACGCGTTCCGCATGCGTGAGCAGCGGGCATTCCGCGCTGCTGCCGCCGATCAGAAAGCCCTTCGCGCCTTCCGCGATCGTCTTATCCATGAGCTTGTGGAGCGCAGACGCGCTAAACTTGCCCGCCTCGTCAAACGGGGTGACGGCGGCGACAAAAAAGCCGCTCATATTCTGCATTTTCTTCATCCGAAACTCTCCTTTTTATCCCTGAAACAGCGCAAGCGCGCCGTGGGTGACAATATATCCCTCCTGGGCGGCGGCGAGCAGCGGGCCGTCCGCTTTAGCGTCGTCGGTATACATGGCGCGGATTTCAAACGGGCCGATATTCTGCTCGATGCGGCGCAGTTTTTCCTCGCCCTTGCAGTTCTTGCCAATGAGCGCGCCGGTTTTCACGTCGCATTTCGTGCCGATAAGTGTCGGCACGCCCAGCAGTTTTGCCGCATATTGCAGCTCAAACTCCGGCGACGCAGAAGCGATGACAATCGGCAGATCGCGCGGCCTGTCAAAAAACCATTTGCCCAGCTTGGCACGGGTCGCCTCAGCCTGCCAGAAAAGCTCGGCTTCCGTTTCCAGATTGAAACGCCTTGCCATTTCGCCAAAGAGCACGCTCTTAAACTGCGTCAGGCTGCGTCTGCCTGCCGCCAGCAGAAGCGACGTGCCCAGAAACTTTGGCAGGCCTGCCAGAACGCCGGGATGGCGGCGCAGACAGAACCGCGTGAAATCCACCGTGGAATCGCCGTCGTAAATCGTACCGTCAAAATCATAAACGTCGATGCGCATACCATGCCTCCGATCTGGTTTCCATCGCGGTTAGTATACCATGTTTTGCAAAAAAAGAGAAGAAAAAACGGTACGATTGAGGTTCCGCCTCAAACTCCGGCAGAAACCTGGAACGTCATTCACTGTATCCCGCACAGCGGGTGTTCATTCCGTTCCTGCACCTCCCGCCTTCCGGCAATTTCATTGCCGGACACATGAATAAGGCCCCTGTTTCCCGACGCATCCTTTCCTTTTCAGATTTTTGTTGGCTTTTGGCCGCTTTGCCGTTATAATGGAATTATCCAATTTTCATCAATTTCAGAAAGGGGCTGTTTTCATGTCCAATCCGAATATTCCCACGCCGCACATCACTGCCAAAGAGGGCGACTTTGCCCGCACCGTGCTGATGCCGGGCGACCCGCTGCGCAGCAAATTCATCGCTGAAACGTATCTGGAAAACCCGGTGCTGGTCAACAACACGCGCGGCGTGCAGGGTTACACCGGCACCTATCAGGGCAAGCGCGTCTCCGTGATGGCTTCCGGCATGGGCATTCCTTCTATGGGTATCTACTCCTATGAACTCTTTAACTTCTACGGCGTGGAAAACATCATCCGTATCGGCACGGCAGGGGGTATGGCCGACGCCGTGAAGGTGCGCGACGTGGTGATGGGCCTGTCCTCCTACACCAATTCCAACTTTGGCCGCCAGTTCGGCTTTGACGGCAACGTTGCGCCCTGCTGCTCGTTCAAGCTGCTGGAACAGGCCGTCGCGGCCGCACGCAAGATGGGCATCGAGCCGATCGTCGGCCCGCTGTATTCCTCCGATATTTTCTACGACGAATCCGGCATGTCCGGCAAGCTTAAGAAGCTGGGCGTGCTGGCGGTCGAGATGGAATCTGCCTCGCTGTATCTGAACGCGGCGCGCGCGGGCAAAAATGCGCTGGCCATCTGCACGATTTCGGATCACCTCGGCACGGGCGAATCGCTCGACGCGCAGGCGCGCCAGACGGCCTTCACCCAGATGATGGAAATCGCGCTTTCCATCGCGTGAAAGGACGACGCACAGTGCTGAACCGAATTTTTCTTTCCGCCGACATTGAAGGTACGTGCGGCATCGCCCATTGGGACGAAACCGAGCTGGGCAAGCCGGATTACGAGCCTTTCCGCCGCCAGATGACCCGCGAAGTCGCCGCCGCATGCGAGGGCGCTTTCGCCGCCGGTTGTGAAGATCTGCTGATTAAGGACGCGCACGACAGCGCGCGCAACCTGATTCCCGCCGAACTGCCGGAGCGCGTGAGCATCTTCCGCGGCTGGGGCAGCGACATCCACTCGATGATGTCCGGCATTGACGCCAGCTTCGCGGGCGCAATTTTCACGGGCTATCATTCCTCCTCCAACACGGACGCCAGCCCGCTGTGCCACACGATGAATCTGGACAACGTATCCATCCGCATCAACGGCATTCAGGCCAGCGAACTGGTCATCAACACGTTTGCCGCCGCGCTGTACGATGTGCCGGTGCTGCTGGTGACGGGCGATTTGGGCGTATGCGAGCAGGCCAAGCGTCTCTGCCCCGCGATTTATACCGTTCCCGTCAGCCGCGGCTGCGGAAACGGATCGATTTCCATTCATCCGGCAGAGGCCGTCAAACGCATTCGCGAAAAAGCGGAGATGGCCGTTGCGGACGGTATTGCCCATCCTGAAAAATTCGCCGTCGCCCTGCCGAACAACTTTGACGTTGAGGTGGAATTTGTGAAGCACAACCGCGCTCGGCGCGCGAGCTTCTATCCCGGCGTGAAGCAGATCGGCCCGCGCACAGTGCGCTTCTCCTCAGACGCGTACTACGACGTGCTGCGGTTCTTCATGTTCTGCCTGTAACTCCTTCCGTCATGCCTTCGGCATGCCACCTCCCTCAAAGAGGGAGGCATACGTATAAAAAATGATCACAAAAAGGCAACCTAAGCAGTTTTTCAGCTGTTCAGGTTGCTTTTTTCTTCTTTTTTCTTGTATGCGCCGATATGATAGGCTCCCTCTTTGAGGGAGCTGCAGCTTGTTGACATAAGCAAACTTGGCTTGGATAGCAAAATCAAAAAATTCAGCTATTCTTTCATTTGCGGAAAGGGCTATTCTCCCCCTTCGGGGGGAGAATAGCTTTTTGTCTACAGTCTGAAGCTCCCTCTTTGAGGGAGCTGGCGCGCATCAGCGCGACTGAAGGAGTTATCCTTTACTCTTTTCCACAACCTCTTCCATATTCAGCCGATGGTGGCGCTTTTTCGGCGGAGTGAGCAGATACAGCCGGTAGCGCTCGCGCACGTCTTCCACGTCCTCCCGGCTGGCGGGATAAGCGCGCTGGTGCATAATCAGCGTGTTGGCACTCGTGCGCTTGAAGTGCATCTGCCCGTAGACAAAGCCGTGCTGCGGGCAGACGGAAATCGCCAGATAGCGCTCCCGCCCGCCGTCAAACCACGGCGTATCAAACGCGGTGCGTTTGCCGCAGGCGGGACAGGGCAGGCTCATCAGGCGCTGATCCGCCAGCGCGTCCGTCTGAAACATATACGGCGTGGGCAGAGAACGCAGCGCGGAGGCCGCAACGCGGCTCTCCTTTTCCAGAATGTGATCCAGCTGCATGCGCCGCTCAGGCGTGAGCGCCTGCACCGCCCCATCCACAATGGGCAGCAGTGCCGCCGTGCATTCCGCGTCGTTCACCGCGCGATGGGCCGCCACATCCAGCTCGACGTTCATCTGTTCCATCGCCGCATGCAGGTTCATCTGCTTGTGTTCCCCGCCCAGACAGCAGAAGCCGAAGACCAGCTGCGCATCAATCGGCGGATCGAACGGCATCGGGGTCATGAAAAACGCGGCGTTGCGCTTGAGCACGGGATAGTCATCCCGTCCCCATGTCACCAGCTGCGCATCCTCGCCGCACCACGAAATAAAATCGCCGAAGACATCCGAAAACGGGCGTCCCTGCGCGAGCTCCTGCTCGGTGATGCCCGTCACCTGCTTGATGTGCTTATCCAGCCGCTTATAGACCCGCGGGCGAATCAACTCACTGAATCGCGAAACGACATGCCCCTCCCGATCCACACGGCACGCGCCGATTTCGATAATCTCATGCGGCATGCGGTGGTTGGGGTTATAGCCGCTCTGATTCCATTCCAGATCAAAAACGATAACGTTTTGAATATCCTGATTGAGTAACGAAAACATGTTCCACATCCTAAAGAATCCATATTGCCTTCGGCAATCCAAAAACGAAGATTCATTATTTTTTGCTCTTCAGCACATTCTATTGTAACGCATCAGCGCCCATTTTCATAGAGGAAATTCTGTTTCGCCGCGATTTTGGAGAAAACTTCCCGCGCACATCAGTTGAATCCCCACGCGTTTTCTGTTATCATAACCCATAAAGCGCAAAGGAGGACGAACGAACATGAATCTGTTTGACATTCTCGGCCCGGTGATGGTCGGCCCAAGCAGCTCGCACACGGCGGGCGCGGTTCGGCTGGGGCGCACGGCGCGCCGACTGCTGGGCGAGGGCACGCCGCGCGAAGCGGCGATCACGCTATTCGGCTCTTTTGCCGCAACCGGCCACGGACACGGCACAGACCGCGCGCTGATCGCAGGTCTTTTGGGCTTTCAGCCGGATGACGAGCGTATCGCCCGAAGCTTTGACATCGCCCGCGACGCAGGCATGGCGTTCTCCTTCACCCTCTCCCGCGCGGGTGGCGAGCATCCGAACACGGCGCGCATCGACCTCGTCGGCCAAAGCGGCAAAACGCTGTCGATGACCGGCTCTTCGCTGGGCGGCGGGCGCATCATGGTGGTGGAAATGAACGGCCTGCGCGCCAACTTTTCCGGCGATCTGCCGACATTGATCGTGCAGAACGTCGATCAGCCCGGCCACGTCAGCGAAGTGACCAGCATGCTGGCGCACAAGGGCGTGAACATCGCGACGATGCAGCTCTACCGCGACCATCCGGGCGGAAACGCCGTGATGATTATCGAGACGGACAAAGCCGTTCCGCCGGAGGGCATCGCCTGGCTGGAACGCAGCGAAGGCATTACGCGCGTGACGTTTATCGACGCCGAGCGAGAAGCATGACGGGAGGGACAATATGGCCATTGAATCGCTTCGCGCGCTGATGGAAGCGGGCGAAAATCAGGATCTCTGCGACATCATCATTCACAGCGACTGCGTGGATCGCGGCGTGACGAAAGAAGCGTCCTTTGAAAAAATGCGCGCGCTCTATGCCGCCATCCGGCGCGCCAGGGCCGGATATGATCCGGCTCTGCGCTCCGCCAGCGGCATGGTCGGCGGCGACGGCGCGAAAATGCGCACCTATGTGCAGAGCGGCAAGACGATCTGCGGGGATTACATCGGGCAGGTCATTGCACAGGCGCTCGAAATGGGCGAAAGCAACGCCTGTATGAAGTGCATCGTCGCCGCGCCGACGGCGGGAAGCTGCGGCGTTCTGCCCGCGGTGCTGCTGCCCTATCAGGCCCGTGAGGGACTGGACGACAATACGATGGTGCGCGCGATGTATGTCGCCGGCGCCATCGGACAAGTCGTCGCGGCAAAAGCCTCCATCGCGGGCGCGGCGGGCGGCTGTCAGGCGGAAATCGGCACGGCCAGCGCGATGGGCGCGGCGGCGCTCTGCTACCTGGGCGGCGGCGACGCGCAGGCTGTCTGCCATGCGGCGGCCATCGCCATCAAGAGCATGCTCGGTCTGGTCTGCGACCCGATTGCGGGATTGGTGGAAGTGCCCTGCGTGAAGCGCAACGCAGCGGGCGCGATGATTGCCATGTCCAGCGCAGACATGGCCCTGGCGGGCATTCGATCCGCCGTGCCGCCGGACGAGGTGATTCTGGCCATGCGCGAAGTCGGCGACAAGATGGATGTTTCGCTCAAGGAAACGGGCATCGGCGGCGTAGCGGGCACGCCTTTCGGGCAGAAGATCGCCGAAAAAATGGAAATGGGTTAAACTGATTTTTTGGGGCTGCCGCTGCAGCCCATTCTTTTATTCCAAAATACGACTCCAGTAGTATTGACACTTCGATAAGACTGTTGTAGTATAGAGTCACGATCGTACAAAGGAGTGTATGCACCCATGAAACTATTCGATTCCGAGCTGAAAGTGATGGGCGTTCTCTGGACAAACGGCGACATGCCCGCGCGGCAGATCGCCGCCATCCTGACCGAGTCCATCGGATGGAACGTGAATACCACCTACACCCTCATCAAGCGCTGCATCGCCAAAAACGCGATTGAGCGTATCGAGCCGGGCTTCCTGTGCCACGCGCTGGTTTCCAAGCAGCAGGTGCAGGAGGAAGAGACGCAGGAGCTAATCGATAAGGTGTTCGACGGTTCGGCGGACAAGCTTTTCGCCGCGCTGGTCGGCGGCAAACGCGTCAGCGCCGAACAGCTGCAAAAGCTGCGCACCCTCATCGACGACATGGACGACTGAAAGCAGGGCAATCATGATGACCTTTCTTTCCTCCAGCCTCGCCGCAGGCGCGCTCATTCTTCTGACGGCGCTGGTGCGGCGTTTTGCAGGCAGCCGTCTTCCACGGCGCATGTATATCGCGCTGTGGGATATCGCTGTGCTGCGCCTGCTGATTCCCGTCGGCCTGCCGCGCACAGACGGAGCTTTTGCTGCCTATGTGCAAACATCTGCGTTTGTTCAGCCCTTGCAGGCAGAGACGGTAACCGCCGACATGGTTGACGTGCAGGCGCTTTCCAGCACGACCGAAACCGGGTTTCAACTATCCGAAACGGTTCGCGTCGCTTTGCTGGTGATCTGGGTGGCTGTCGCGCTGGGTTTGGCGCTGTATTTCATCGCCGCCTACATCCGCAGCACGCGCGCGTTTGCGCAATTCCTGCCGGACGACGACCCGCGATGCGCGGCGTTTCTGCAAGCGCATCCGATCCGCCGCCGCGTGCAGATCCGCTTGAGCAGCCGCATTGCGTCGCCGCTTTCCTACGGCCTGCTGCATCCGGTCATCCTCCTACCCAAGGGCATGAATCGGGACGGCCTGCTTTTCGTGCTGGAACACGAAATGATGCACATCCGCGCGCTGGATGCGTGGCGCAAGCTGCTGGTGCTCGCAGCGCTTTGTCTGCACTGGTTCAACCCGGCGGTATTCCTTCTGTTCCTCCTCGTCAATCGAGACATGGAGCTGCTCTGCGACGAGCGCGTGCTGTCGCAGTGCGCCACATCCTCCAAGCGGGCCTATGCGCTCACGCTGCTGGAGATGGAGGCCGCGCGTTCCGCCGCGCCGACGATGAGCTGCTTCCGCATGACAGGTATTGAAGAGAGGATTTTTGCCATGAAAAACATCAGGAAAAACACGCCGCTGACCCGTCTGGTCGCCGGTTCGCTGGTCGCCGCCTCCTGCTTCGCGATGATTTCCGCCGTGCCCGCCTGCGCGGACGACAAGGTTTTCATCGTCAAGGCGGAAGATGCGCTCGTTATGCGGGAGGACGCGTTTGTTTCGTCGGAGGACTCGCTCGTCCTTTCTACCGACACTGCGGAGGATTCTGCGTACAGCTACGTCGTTTATAACGAAGAAACGTCCACTTCCGAATCCGACGTCCTGCCTATCGAGTGGTGGACAGTTGACGAATTTGAAAACTATATGGCGCAGACGCGCAAAGACCTTGAAGAGATGGCTCAAACAGGTGAACGCGGCTACACAAGCACCGACGGCTGGTTCACCTGGACGCAGGAAAAAGTTGAGGAAACCATGGCCGTCTATGAAGAAATGCTGGCCGAACTCAAACGCGGCGTGAAGATATCCAAGCCCTTCGGCTCCCTGAGCGAAGGAACGGACATCGTCATTTCCCAAGTGCCGGATTCTGTCGCTTCACACAACGAATCCACCCTGATGATTGATGCGGACACAACCCTCTATCTGGAAAAGGACGGCGGTAGGGTCTTCCACTCCACCCCCGATTGCACCGCCATTCCCGAAAGCGCCCGCAATGCGCTGGAAACATTTTCCGCCGACCTGCTCGATCAAAGCCCGTACAGCCTGCTGAGCGCATGTCCGGTTTGCTTTGGGACGCAGGGCACGGAAGAGAACGGGGGAAATAAGTAAAAAACGAAATATATATTGCCGCCGCACGGCTTTTATCCCGTGCGGCGGCAACATTCTTTATCTATTTTTTCAGCACACAATATTCAGCAGGCGGCCCGGCACGAAGATGATCTTCTTCACCTGCGCGTCGCCGACGAGCTTCTTGACGGTTTCGTTTTCCAGCAGCTTCTCGCCGTCGTCCTTGCCCAACGTGGCGGGCACCATGATACGGCCACGCACCTTGCCCTTGATCTGCACGGCGATTTCCACCTCGTCCGCGACGAGCTTCGTCTCGTCGTAGGTCGGCCAGCTCTGCTTGTAGATCGGCTCACCGAAGCCGCAGATCTCCCACATTTCCTCCGTCACGTGCGGAGACACCGGGTTCAGGCACAGCAGCAGGGCGCGCAGCTCGCCGCGCGTCAGGCTGCCGCGGGTATAAATCTCGTTGACATAGGACATCATCGCCGCGATGGCGGTGTTGTACTTCATGCGCTCGTAGTCCTCGGAGACCTTCTTGATCATCGCGTTGACGGGCGCTTCCATGTCGTGCCGCACGCCCTCGTCGGCGGTCAGCATATCCTGCAAACGCCAGACGCGCTCAATGAAGCGGCGGCAGCCGCGCGCGCCCTCGGTAGACCACGGAATCGCCTGATCGAACGCGCCCATGAACATCTCATACATACGGAACGCGTCCGCGCCGATTTCGGCGATGGTGTCGTCCGGATTGATGACGTTGCCGCGGGACTTGCTCATCTTCTCGCCGTTCGCGCCGAGAATCATGCCGTGGCTGGTGCGCTTGTTGTAGGCTTCCTTGTTCGGAATCGCGCCGATATCATAGAGAAACAGGTTCCAGAAGCGGGAATACAGCAGGTGCAGCGTGGTATGCTCCATGCCGCCGTTGTACCAATCGACGGGCATCCAGTATTTCAGCTCATCCCAGCGCGCCAGCGCGGTATCGCAATGCGGATCGGCATAGCGCAGGAAATACCAGGAAGATCCCGCCCACTGGGGCATGGTATCCGTCTCGCGTTTGGCCGGGCCGCCGCAGCACGGGCAGGTGGTATTCACCCAGCTCTCCATCTTGGAAAGCGGGCTTTCGCCGGAATCGGTCGGCTCGTAGTTGTCCACCTCCGGCAGGAGCACCGGGAGCTGATCTTCCGGAACGGGCACCCAGCCGCATTTTTCGCACTTGACCAGCGGAATCGGCTCGCCCCAGTAACGCTGACGGGAGAAGACCCAGTCGCGCAGCTTGTAATTGACCTTGCGCTCGCCGACCTTATGCTCGACCAGCCAGTCGATGATGGTCTTTTTCGCCTGCGCCACGCTCAGTCCATTGAGGAACCCGCTGTTGCAGAGCACGCCGTCTTCCACATCGGTATAGGCCGCTTTCTGCACATCCTCGCCGCCCGCGACGACTTCGATAATCGGCAGGCCGAACTTCTTGGCGAAATCCCAGTCGCGCGTGTCGTGCGCCGGAACGGCCATAATCGCGCCCGTGCCGTAAGTCGCCAGCACGTAGTCGGAGATGAACACCGGGATTTCATGGCCGTTGACAGGGTCGATGGCCTTGATGCCCTTCAGTTCCACGCCGGTCTTCTCCTTGCTCAGCTCGGTGCGCTCAAAATCGCTCTTGCGCGCAGCGGCCTCGCGATAGGCGACAACCTCGTCCCAGTTGGTGATGCGATCCTTGAGCTTATCGACGGTCGCATGTTCCGGCGCAACGACCATGTAGGTCGCGCCGAAGAGGGTATCCGGACGGGTGGTATAGACGCGGAGCTTCTCGTCGGTATCCTTGATGGCGAAATCGACCTCCGCGCCTTCGCTGCGGCCGATCCAGTTGCGCTGCTGCACCTTCACCTTGTCGATGAAATCCACATCGTCAAGGCCGTCGAGCAGCTTTTGGGCATACGCGGTGATCTTGAGCATCCACTGGCTCTTCACGCGGCGGATGACTTCCGCGCCGCAGCGCTCGCACTTACCGGCGACGACCTCTTCGTTGGCCAGGCCGCACTTGCAGCTGGGGCACCAGTTGACCGGCATTTCGGTCTTATAGGCGAGGCCCTTCTTGTAGAGCTGAAGAAAAATCCACTGCGTCCACTTGAAGTAGTTCGGATCGGTAGTGTTGACCTCGCGCGTCCAGTCGAAGGAGAAGCCGATGCGCTTGAGCTGCTCACGGAAGTGATCGATGTTTTTCTTCGTCACGCCGGCAGGATGGACGTGGTTCTTGATGGCATAGTTCTCGGTCGGCAGGCCGAACGCGTCCCAGCCGATGGGGAACAGCACGTTATAGCCTTCCATGCGGCGCTTGCGGGCGATGATATCCATCGCCGTGTTGCTGCGCGGATGGCCGACGTGCAGGCCCGCGCCGGAAGGATACGGGAACTCGATCAGCGCGTAGAATTTCGGCTTCTCATGGCTGGCTTCCGCCTCAAAGCAATGGGCCTCTTCCCACTTCTTTTGCCATTTCAGCTCAATCTCATCGGGATTGTAAGCTTTGCTCATGGTTTCTTCCTCCTTGCGGCCTGAGGCCGCATTCACTTCCGCCACAATCGGCGAAAAAACAGGTTCTCCACGCGTGGCCAAACTGCACCGTTTTTCAAGCACGAAAAAAGCGCCCCTGCACGCATGGCAATCATGCACAGGGGCGCCCGAAAGCGCGGTACCACCCTGATTCAGCTGCAAAAAGCAGCCCTCAGCGGCTAAGAAGCCAAAGCCTGTCACGGGGCTGAGCCGTCGCGGGTTACTGCTTTCGCCCACGATGCTCCGGGAGGAGAAAAGCCGCACTTCGGCCCATCGGCTCGCACCGCACCGCCGACTCTCTGAGGACGCCTTTGCGCGCTGATTCCCATCATCGCATTTAATCATCCGGCCGAAGCCGTCTGTGAAACGCCTTTTATTGTAGCCAACGCGGGCGAAAATGTCAAGTCCGTTTCTGGCCCTGTGCCCGGAGCTTCTCGGTATATTTTTCGACCGGAAGCGTCGGCGAGAAGAAGTAGCCCTGAATATCCGTGCAATCCAGCGCGCGCAGGAAATCCACCTGATCCTCGGCTTCCACGCCCTCGGCGGTGGTATACAGCCCCAGCTCATAGCACAGGCGCACGACCTGCCGGAGCATGATTTCACCCTTGCGGTCGCCGATGCAATCAATCAGGCTCTTGTCCAGCTTGACCGTATCCACAAACGGCAGTTTGAGCATCGGCAGGGTGGATTTTTCCTTGCCGAAGTCGTCGATTTCAATTCGGAAACCGTAACGATAGAACTCCTGCAAAACGGAGATGACGGCCTCGTCGGAGATCATGGTGCTTTCCGTAACCTCCAGCGGCACCATCCATGTGGACAGGCCGTATCCTTCCAGAATGCGCTTGTAGGTCAGCGCCACGCCCTGACGGCAAAGCGACGCGCGCGACAGGTTGACCGACACCGGGCGCAGCTCCACACCCTCCTGCCGCCACTGGCTCAACTGTGCGCAGACGCAGGTGAACATATATTCATCCAGCTTGCCGATCGCGCCATTCTTTTCAAACAGCGGGATGAAGCGCGCGGGCGGGATCATGCTGCCGTCCTCCTGCACCCAGCGGACGAGCGCTTCCGCGCCGACAATCTCGCCGGATTTGGGATTGCACTTGGGCTGATAATAGGCCTTGAACTGATGGCCGACGATGGCCGCGTCAAAGCGATCCTCGATCTGCATGCTCTCAAAGAACGCGTTCTGATCCATATCCTGATAGAACGCGACGGCGTTGTCGCCGCTGCCTCCTGCCGCGCCCAGCGCCAGATTGGACAGTTCGCATGCGCGGCGGACATCCTCTTCCGGACGCATGGCATACACGCCGAAGCGCGGCACGACATGCAGCACGCCCATCTTATCCGACAGGCGGCGGATGCCGCGCTCAATCTGACGCAGACGCTCCAGCACAACCGAGCGCTGACGCTCGTTCAGGTAGAAAACGAAATGATCCGCATCCACGCGGGCGACCGGTTCGCCCTCCTTCAGCGCGCCGCTGATGCACTCATAAACGCCGCGCAACACGTCGTCGCCTTTCTGCACGCCGAACACGCCGACCATCATCTTATAATCATCCAGGTCGCTGGAAACCATGTAGCCGCCCTCTGCGCTGTCAACCTTCATCAGGAAATCGGTGAAGTTGCTTCCGCCGGTCAGCATGTCGGAATACGCCACGCGGCGCAGACTTTCGTTATACCGGCGGTAAGTCGCCAGCGTGACGAAAACAGACGCGACGCACAGCAACACAATCACGCCGAGCAATTCGTGGATTCCGGAAAAAACGGCGTTCATTTTGCCATACAGCGCATCGGCAGACATGACCATAATCAGATACCAAGTATCGTTTTCGCAGTAATTTTCAATCTGGCGGCAGCTGAGACGCAACTCACCCGTGCCAAACACACGTTTTTCCCCCGACTGACTGCCGGAAAGAATCTGCCGAAGCTGCTCCGCGTCCTGTTCGCCAGTCGTTGAAATCTTCGTCATTTCCTCCAGCAGATTGCCCGTCGCGGCAATCCTCGCGCTGGACGAGGCGACCAGAATATCGCCCGTCGATTCCACAATATAGCCGCGTCCCTCGCCGCCGAAGGATTCCACATCCATCATCTTTTGAAACGCTTCCGGCGTATAATCCGCCAGCACCACGCCGATCACCTCGCCGGTCTGCGGATCGCGCACGGGCGCGCTCATCACATGAACGGGATCGCCCTGGCTCAATCGGTCGTTGATCTCGCCCGTGATGCTGTACTGTCCGTCCATGCTGCGGCGAAAATAGGTGCGGAAGGAAAAATCGCCGCTTTTGCCGTCGCTGGAGATCGTCCAGCCCGTGGCATCCATATAGCACAGCCGCCTGAAGCCGTATCCGTTGGCATACTCGCCCAGATAGGTCAAAATATCCTGCGCGCTTTTGGGATCTTCCGCAATTTTTCTGCCCACATCGTCCATCAGCTCAAAACGGCTTTCCAGCGTCATCTGAAGCATGGCCGCGTTTTCATCCGCCGTTTCCATCATGGCCGCGTCCGCCACGCCGTTCAGCTTCTGGCGGATGCTGCGATAACTGAATCCGACGCACGCAAAAATAAGGGCTATAAAAATGAGCAGTCCGATCCATAAAAAGCGATGGGTTTTTGATCCTTCGGGCTTTTTGACTTTCTCTCTTTTATTCATGTTTCCCTTATTCTCCACACTTTGATACGTATAAGTCTATCACGTTTCAAAAAGGATAGCAACCATACAAATACATCGTGTGTGTAAAAAACGTTAAGACAAACCCAGCACGCCGAAAAGCAGAATGCCCAGCGCGCCGCTCAGACAGATCACCTTCGGAATGCTGACCTTGAAACGCACGAGCAGCAGCAGGCTGACAGCGCCGATGGCAATGGCGGGCCAACTGATTCCGCCCAAATCCGCGGCATAATTGGTCATGCAAAGGGAAAAAATCACGCCGAAGATCATGCCGACACACGCAGGGCGCACGCCCGTCATCACCTTGGTCATGAAATTGCTCGTGCGGAAGCGCTCAAAAAAGATCGATGCCAGCAGACATACCGTCAGTGTGGGCGACAGCGTGCCCAGGTTCGCCGCAATCGCGCCCAAAAAGCCTGCCGTGCGCATGCCCGCAAAAGTCGCGCAGTTCAGCCCCAGCGGACCGGGGGTCATTTCCGCAATGGCCACGATATCCGAAACCTCCGCCGCGGTCATCCAGCCGTGGGAAGTCATTTCTGAAGTAATCAGCGGAATCATCGAAAGGCCGCCAAAGCTTGTGAAGCCGATTTTCAGAAAACTGATGAACAGCTCAAGCAGCACCATCATGTTTCTTCGCTCCCTTCCGCTCGTAGAACTCCGCAATCAGCAGGCCGCAGACCGCGCCGATGACGACCAGATAGACGCAGTTGACATTCAGAAACAGATAGAGCGCAATCACCAGCAGCATCACCGCATAGCACGGCGGGAAGCGGAACGCGCTGCCCACCATACCGATCACCGCGCTGATCATGATCGGCACCACTGCCGCGCGGATGCCGCGCATGGCCGCCGCCACCCAGAGGTTGCTCTGGAACGCCGTATAAAACTGGGTGATGACGGCCAAAATCGCCATCGGCGGCAGAATCATGCCGAACAGGCAGGCCATGCCGCCCGCAATGCCCGTCACGCGGTAGCCGTAGAGCATCGCCACATTGCCGATCATCGTGCCGGGCAGACTGCGCCCCACGCTCGTCAAATCCAGCAGCTCTTCGGACGTGATGGTATGCTCCTGCTCCACATAGAGCTTCTGCATCTGGGCAATGATGCTCCAGCCGCCGCCGAAGGTGAATAAACCGAATTTCATAAATTGAAGAAACAGCTCTAAAATCTGTCGCGCGCGCTTCATGGCAGCGTTCCCCCTTTATCGCCTGATTATCCTTATCAAGCATACCCCTAACGGGATGGGCAAGTCAAGTGTATATTTGATAAACCTTTACAGCCTGCCCGGCTTCAGACTGACCAGCCCGAAAATTATTAGCGCTCTTTTGTGTTGAGTGCTAATTTTCTCTTGACATCCCTCTTAAACAGCGATACAATACGCTTGCATAACGAATCGTGAGCGGGTTTATCCCGTTTATAAGGAGGTTTTTGATTATGGAACCGATTCAGGGCAACGTATCCATTGACGCGCAAAATATCATGCCAATCATCAAAAAATGGCTGTATTCCGATAAAGATATCTTCATCCGCGAGGTTGTTTCCAACGGCTGCGACGCCATCACCAAGCTGCGCATGGTGGACAGCGCCGCCGCGCAGAACTGCTCCATCCATGTGGAGGTGGATAAGGCCGCGCGCGAGCTTCGGTTTATCGACGACGGCGTGGGTATGACCGAAGATGAGGTCAAAACCAACATCAACCAGGTGGCCTTCTCCGGCGCGAAATCCTTCATGGAAGAATACGCCAAGAACGAGGGTCAGGAAAATTCCGGCATCATCGGCCACTTCGGTCTGGGCTTCTACTCTGTGTTCATGATCGCCGATAAAGTGACCATCGACACCCTCTCTTTCCGCGAGGGCGCAACCCCGGTTCGCTGGGAGAGCGAAGACGGCATGGCCTTCACCATGACCGAAGGCACGCGCGCCACGCGCGGCACGACCATCACCCTGCACGTCAGCGAGGCGGAAAGCGAGTTCCTTGAAGTCTGGCGCGTACGCGAAGTCCTCGACCGCTACTGCTCGTTCATGTCCGTGCCGATTTATCTGGATGAAATCAAGGAAGAAGAGGCCAAGGTGACGGGCGAAGGCGACAACGCCGAGGACAAGCCCGAAGAGAAGAAGGAAGAGCCGAAGCCCATCAATGACACCCAGCCGCTCTACGCCCGCGCGCCGCAAGACTGCACGGACGAAGACTACAAGCAGTTCTACCGCAAGGTGTTCCACGAATATGAAGATCCGCTGTTCTGGATTCATCTGAACGTAGATTATCCGTTCAAGCTCAAGGGCATCCTCTATTTCCCGAAGATCAAGGAGCAGTTCGGCGGCATTGAGGGTCAGATCAAGCTGTACTCCGGTCAGGTGTTCGTCGCCGACAACATCAAGGAAGTCATTCCGGAATTCCTGATGCTGCTCAAGGGCGTAATCGACTGTGCGGATTTCCCGCTGAACGTCTCCCGCTCCTTCCTGCAAAACGACGGCTATGTGCGCCGCATTTCCAACCACATCACCAAGAAGGTGGCCGACCGTCTGACCGGCATGTTCAAGACCGAACGCGCGACCTACGAGGGCTTCTGGCCGGACATCCATCCGTTCATCAAGTACGGCGTGATGCGCGACGAGAAATTCGCCGAGCGCATGAAGGACTGCCTGCTGTTCAAGACGACGGACGGCAAGTTCCTCACGCTGGCCGAATACAAGGAGCGCAACGGCGAGAAACTGCCGGATAAGATGGTCTATACCTCCGATCCGGCGCGTCAGGACGCAGCCATCCGCCTGTTCACCGAGCGCGGCATCGACGTCACGGTGCTCGATCAGCCGATCGACGTGAACTTCGTCTCCTACATGGAATACAGCGCCGATCCGGAGAGCAAGTTCCGCTACTGCCGCGTGGACGCCGAACTGGACAGCCTGACCAGCACCGAAGATGCGCCGACGCTGGACGCCGAAAAGCTGACCGACCTGATGCGCGAGGCAAGCGGCAACAAGGAGCTGACCGTCGAAGTCAAGCCGCTGGTCAATGACAGCGTGCCCGTCATGCTGGTGGAAGACGAGCAGACCCGCCGCTTCAACGACATGGGCCGCATTTACGGCCATAGCGAATACACCATGCCGGCCAAGTACAGCGTCGTGCTCAACAGCCGCAGCAAGACCATCGAAAAACTGGCCGCCCGTGAGAAAGACGAGCGCAGCGTGCTGCTGGCCCGCCAGCTCTACGACCTCGCCGAGCTAAGCCGCCAGCCGCTGGAAGCCGAACAGATGACCGAGTTCATCCGCCGCTCGATGGAGATTGTCGATATCGCCGCGCAGATGTAAGGGTTTTTGCTTGACAGAACAACTGCGTTTGCCTTATAATAAACGGGTATCCGAAAACGGATGCCCGTTTTGATGGAGAGTTGTCCGAGTGGTCGAAGGTGCAGCACTCGAAATGCTGTGAGGGTAAAACCTCCTAGGGTTCGAATCCCTAACTCTCCGCCATATAAAAGAAATCCTGACAAAATTGGTTTTGTCAGGATTTTTTCATTGTTTAGGAGAGAAGATGTTATACGTCAACTCATGCCCAGTCCTGTCAGCATTGCTTCTGCCGAAGATATTTTTGATTGATAGTCAAGATGAGCGTAAATATTTGCCGTAGTGGAGAAGTCGCTGTGTCCGAGCCATTCCTGAATTTTTTTCATCGGCACGTTGTTCGCGAGCAATAGACTGGCACAGGTGTGGCGCAAATCGTGAAAGCGAATACGGCGAAGACCATTCTGTTCCAAGATTCTCTTGAATCCGTCCGACAAGTAGCGTGGCTTCCATCGTTCGCCCATCTCATTGACGAAAATGTAATCCAGATACTCTTTACAGTATGATCTTCCGCAGAGCTTCCGATAGTGTTCCTGCTTCTCTTTTTTAGCGAGCAGCATCTCTCGGAAATTGGTGACAAGGGGCATTGTCCTCAAACTCGAATCCGTTTTAGCGGTATCGCTTGCCACCTCAATATGCTTTCCATCCAGATTGCATTCCGTCACAGTATGCTGAATTGTAAGTGTGTTATTTTCAAAATCAATCGCAGTCCACTTCAATCCGATAATTTCTTCCCTGCGCAGACCATAAAACGCAGCCAGCTTAATGGCAACTTCCAACGGATGACCCTGAATGATATCAAATAATGTATTGATCTCTTTCTTGTCGTAGAAACTACCAATAAACTTTTCCTTCCTAGGGCGTTCAACATTCACTGCTGGATTAGATTGAATTGTTTTGATTTTGACCGCATATTTCAGCGCACGATGAATGACCGCGTGATAATGAATCACTGTGTTGGCAGAAACCCGTTCGAGCTGAGCGCTGTAAAATTCCTGAATATCTTCCGTTGTCAATTCCTTAAGTTTGATATTCAAAGTCTCAAAATAAGGGATAATAATCCGCGTAGCCATCATTTCATAGGACGCATACGTCGTCAGCTTTACGGTGCTTTTTGCCACACGCAGCCATTTCAAAAGGAAATCCGTAAAGAGAATATCTCCTTTTTGCATCGCTTCGCGTTCTTCGATCCGCTGAACATTCGGCGGAACAAAGTTCCGGCGTACATCCATCATGAAATTTTCTGCCCGTTTCTTATTTCCTTTGACTGGAAGATTGGTCGAAATCCATGGCGTTTTCCGCTTTCCGTTCTCATCTCGATAGTTCAAAACAACATAGAACATTCCGTTCTTTTCTTGCAGGTGCCCTGCGACCATTGTTCTTTCCTCCTTCTCGCCGCTTCCACCCGCTGTTGACAGGAATATCATACCACAGCATAAACGAAATGGCGAGGATACGGCGCATCATTTTGTGGGATTTTCGTCCACAATTTTCAAATAGGACAACACATGGACTTTAGGTACGCGGTATGTCCTGCCAACCTTCATGCCCATGATCTTTCCTTCTCGCAGCAGCTTATATCCTGTCTTTTTACTGATACTCAAAGCCGAACACATTTCCTCGATATTCATAATATCGGGGGAATCGCTGAGCATAACGCTGTATGCTTCTTTCCCTGATATTTTCATATACATGCCTCCTATATATTTCATCTATCCTCTCGTGAAGCCCGCTGCTTCTCTTTGTGGATACATCTATCTGCTTCTGCTTCGATGGACTCTCGAATCGTGTCCATATAGTCCGTTTCACGATCTCTGAATTCTTCATATACATCTTTCAGTGGACACGGAGATTTAAGCATGGCTTTTGCCTGCTTCGGCTGCAACGACAATTCCTCCATGCACATCAAAATATCTTCTCTCGTTGTGTATTCATAGGTGTGATTCAAAATCTCCGCAGGCGGCTGCGACAAGAGCCATTTACGATAGCTGTTCTGCTCATTGTTCATTTTTTCGTAGAGCATTGCCTTGTAGTCAACATTGTTCATCATAAATCCACCTTTTCGCGTTTGCTTTTTGAAATATGCCTTCACCCTATACAAAAAAAGAGAGGAGAGCCGATTTTTATCGACTCTCCCTAAATTCACGTTTTTCTCACATTTGTCCTCGACACCCCTGAGCAGCAAAACGGATGTTTTGCAGGGAGATCATCAGGCGGCTGGCAGCGAACCAGCGCCATAGGTTTTTGCCTCCCCGCATCCTGCCGGGCTGTCCCCATTGCGTGATCCTTCCATAAGGGCTGTGGCTGGACAGAAGTATCATTATCCCCATTGCCGGTCATCGCCTTATCATGAGCTGCACGATATTGACTGCCGATAGGAATCGCTCTTGTGTTCAAAAACACTGTCGTGGCGTATCGCAGATGTGGCTGACACTTTCGCATCAACAATGAGAACGTACCTGATGAAATGACTATTCGGTTATCAGGTTCAAACGAATCTCTTTCTGATCCGCATCCTTATTATACCGCAGTCATTTTCTTTCTGTTATTGCCCAGTAGACGGAATTTAGCCCCTTTTATGGTCTGATAGACGGAATTACATGCTTTTTTCGATCTCCTCCAACCTTACAATGATATTATGGATTTCTCCCTTCAACAAACGCATATCCGACTTTTTCCCTAAAATGATATAATCAGTCGGCACTTCAAAGAAATCTGACATGCAAATCAGTAAATCAATGGATATTCCAGTCCGTCCAATTTCGATCTTTCCGATAGTTCCTGCTGTAATATCCAGATTTTCAGCAAGCTGTTCCTGTGTCAACCCCTTTTCCTTTCGGAGTTGTTTGATTCGAGTTCCGACTTCTTTCATATTATAATTCACTTATATTTCCTCCAAATTTCTGAATTTTGTTATCAGAAACTTGGAGGAGAGCGGCATTTTACGCGATTTTGTGAATATAAAAAAACATATCACTCTGTTTATTTATATCCTGCGCGTCATATAAATAAAAGCACCAAATTGGAATTTCCAACTCGGTGCTTTTTTGTTACACGGGTGTTCTATTTACTTTTACATAGCTCTTTTTACGACTTCAAGTGAGCGATTTACCCGCTTGATTACCGCACCTACGCTTCTGTTCTTGATTCTTGAGATTTCACGGTACGAATACTCTTGAATGAAGTGCATCTGAATAAGCTGCCTGTCGTCCTCTCTTATCCTTTCCATTGCCTTGTGAAGCGGATCAAGCTCAACGATATGTTCATATTCATTTTCATAATAAATTGAGTTATAATCCGCTTCCATAGGGATAGGCACTTTTTTTCTGAGCATCGTTTTGCACTCATTAACAAGGATGCGCGTCGCCCATGTTTTGAAATACTCGGGATTCTGGATGGACTCCCGTCCTCTCCATGCTTTGTAAAAGCACTCTTGGACGGCATCCTCGCAGTCCGCATAACAGGAGAAAAAACGATGAGCTGTTCCCAGTAAAGTTGACTTTATCGTTTCCAGTGCTTCCAGCACTTCTTCTTCGCTCATCGCTTTCTCCTCCTCTTTTTATCGTTCCAAGACTCTGTTTTCAATATCTTCCATCAGTCTACGGGTCATTGCTTCCATCTTATCCCGTTCTTCCTGCGTGTCTGCTTCAGATTCGACTTCTTTTATCCAAGTTCTAATCTTTTCTACGTTGATTTTATCTGCCGATTTATTCATTTCTATTTCAATTTTCTTTCCATATAGCCATTTCATAAATTTATTCATCCGTTTTTCTCCTCTCAATGATTTTCCATATAAACCATATCTGCAACGCGATTTAACTCATGAATTAACGCATTTACTTCACTTTCTTCAAGTCCGTCTGCACAATACTGCAAAATAACATCGCTAAGCATCCCAAATCCATCGCTTCCGTTTGAGCTAAACTTTGACTGATACGGGATAGTCATTTGCTCAGCAGCTTTACGATAGATTTCAATACTCTCAGGAGAAATCGCCCACTTTCCGTCCTCAACGCTTGCAATCATCTCCTGCTTTGCCGTAATTTCATCTTCCAACGTATACTTTTTCTCATCATTTTCTTCTTTAGCATATCGGTCTTGCAAATCATTCAATTCAGAATTAAGCGTCTCCAGACGAGCTTTATACGTTGCGCTTTCAACCGGTGCGGTCAGGCTCGGATGAATCTCATATTGGGTCATCTGATCCAGATGCTCGGCGCAATATGCAACAAATGCTTTCGCAGCTTCCTGTTTCTTAGAAGAAGCGCTGATGCACATCACGTCAATATTCGCGTTGAGCGTTTGTTGCTGCCCTTTTTCAAGCGTCGGCGGCAACATCATTACCATTGCATCCCTATCGGCGTAGGTAATCCCAAATCCCATATAATACGAGGAAATTAACGGCATACCCCATTGCTCGTTTTCCTCTGCAAACAACTGTTGATTTTGGGCGACAAGTGCCATCAAAGAATGAAATTCTTCCGTATCAAAGGAAATCTGACCATCTTCGTTTTCATTCTGCGCAACATACGCTTTGACCATCATCGTCACAAGTCCGTCTATCCCCATCTGCTGAATATCGGCAAGTGTGTAATCTGGATAGTCCAGCGCATATTCATCCAACCAGACCTTAATCTTATCAAAGAGTTCTGCATACGTCGTCGGGTATTCACCTAACTCCATATTCTTCCATTGCGTTTCATTGACCGTCCAAGAATCCAACATCAAAGAAATCGGATATCCCAGCAGAGTTTCGCCATCAAAAATGACATTCTGAATTGCCGGGTAAAGTGTTTTAGCATCCACACAAAGCGACTCATTATCAATCGCAGCCAGATAACCCTTTTCTTTAAGTGCCGCATATGAACCGGGCGCGGATACTACAAACAAGTCAATAGAATCGTCACCCGAAAGGGCAGCCTGCTGGATTTCACTGCTGTTAAGTGTTTGCGCCGATACTACTGCAACATCAGGGTGTTCAATCGAAAAATTAACTAGCATATCCGGCGATACGCTACCCATCAGCGTCAATACAGTCTGGGTTGATTCTCCATCCTTTGAAATATCTCTCAGAAATACACGATTGGCATACGGATAAGCATACACCCCTGCTTCCGAACAAGCGGCTCTCGTGTTCACCATTGCATACTGAACCGGAATATACGCCTTAACCAGTCGATTTCCGGCTTCGTCTACTTCATAAACGCGGTTATCCGCAAAATATACCAGTTTGCCTTGATGGAAAGCTATTCCGCTGGGAGCCTCCATGCCTTCCAGCTTCATAACCTCGCTCTCGTTCATATCCGAATTGGCATTATATTTCCAAATTGCATTTTCATCGCCTTGCGTATATATAATCAGATCACAACCTTCTCCTTGCGCAATGCTCTGAATCCCTGTAATTCCCGAATACATCACGTCTTGCGTGGCAAAGTCAAAGATTGCAAGCTCGGTTTTATCATATTCATCGTAGTTATCCGTTCCGAGCAACAGAAACAATTTTCCGTTGTTCATGGTTGTTCCCTTGATTTCTCGATAGAAATCATCGCTCTGAACATACAGAATATCTTCAGGAAGCTGTGTATACGGTTCTAACTTTCCCTCCGTAAGTTGAAAGATTTGTCCGCTATACGGTTGCAACCCATAAAGCGTCTGACCATCTGTAAAAATGACGCTGATCGCCTTTTCCCAGATGGACGCTTCCGTCTCATCCTCCGGGCGTTCCTGATTATAGCGGTACAAATAAGTATCCGACAGATCAATAGCCGTTGAAAGTTCTCCACCCTGATACGCATACACGCCATACGTTCCGAGCATATACAACGTATCTCCCACATAACAAAGCGAATCTGCGACTTCATAATCATGAACCTGCGTGAGGTTCAATGCCACATCCCCCTCTGCAAAAGCCACAGCTGCTACTAGCATCACCAACAGCACCAGCACCGCACACAGTTTTTTCATGATTACCGCTCCTTTCAATTCACCGTCTTATTCTAAATCATATTTAGATTTCCGTTTTCCATTTCATAAACGATATCGCAAGCCTTTTCGATATCCGTCGCACTATGGCTTGCCAGAATGATCGTCTTTCCATCCCGTTTGAACTGCTGAAGCAGATCGTGAACTTCTTCCATCGAAGCCTTATCCATTGCGTTAAAAGGCTCATCCAGAATCAGGACATCCGGGTTTTCCATAAAGGCTTGCGCAAACCCCAAGCGCTGACGTTGTCCAAGCGAATACTTCCCGACCGGCTTTTTCTCATCGGGACCAAGTCCCAGTGTGACCATTGCTTTCCGCGCAGCTGCCTTATCTACTTTGCCCGACATATCCGCAAGCAACATCAGATTTCTCAGACCTGTTTCGTTAGGAAGAAAGCCGGGGCTTTCGATAATAACACCTGTAGACGGAGAAAAATCAGCCATTGTTTTATACGGAGGATTTGCCGCTTTCTTCAAATCGGGATTCCGTTTCAAGGCTGCCTTATTTCCGATCAAACAGCCATTTACTACAACATAACCTGTTGTGGGATGGGAGAAACCACAAATGCAGCGCATCAGCGTTGTTTTGCCGCATCCATTTGCACCGACCAGACCATAAATCTTTCCAGCCTCAAGCTGGATAGAAATATCTTTGAGTACCGTGTTATTACCATATCGTTTGGATAGGTTTTGAATTGTAATCATAGCGAAACCTCTTTCTCTTTTCAAACTTAGAATTGCATATCCATCTTTTTCACACGGAAAGACATCAGCGCAATAATCAAGGCATCTACAATGCCGTAGCCGACCAGCACTTTCAAAAGCATTTCAAATTCATGTTCCGGTTTCATGGAAACAATCGCGCCCAAAGTTGCAAAATTACTTGGCAAAACAATGCCCGGCAAATATTCAAAAAGCACTGTGATATTCAGCAACAGCAGGGAAACACATACCACAATTCCAAGGTTTGGCATCTCAAAAAGAGAAAAAGACAGTATCAGAAGGGTCATTGTCAAAAAGAAGCAAAACAGCACAAACCACGCCAAGAAGCACGCTTGAACCGGTGAAAGACCTCGAATGTATTGTGGAATAATCTGCATTTCGTAGATGTAGTCGGCGTTTTCTGCCAATCTTTCCAAATCGCTCCATCCGCTTCCGGGAGTCACATAAGACAGCGAAAACAATGCGCACATTGCTGTCATAAACAGCAGGAAAAACGCTACAATGCCGATGCAAAATACAATCAGGGAGAGCAGCCATTTTCCTCTCGAAAGGCGAATCAACACATATTTTTGATAAGACACTCGCTTTGGTATTTCTGAAATCATGACAAGAAATGCGACGCTCGTCATAATCAGATTAAAGCCGGAATTCAGGCAAGTAAAAAGAGTTTCACCTAAATGTACTTTATATCCATACATGCCTATCATCGTCGCATTACTGCGAACCAGCATAAAGTTCATCAGCAGGATGAACACCAGCATTAAACCCGTTCTCATTGAATGTAACCATAAGCTCATATCTCCTTGAAGACAGGCTGTCAGCCATCCTTTCAATTTCCTTTCATTAAGCATTTTCACACCTCCTCTTACATCCGGCATAGTAAATAACCAAGCTGACCGCCAGCACAACCAGATAGCTGATAATCGACACAACCGCTTTTTGCGGGGTTAAACCATCATTAAAAAGTGTTGCAGGATGTGGCGTTTGGATGCCGAAGAAGAAGAAAATGACATCTGCGTTCCAAAGATAGTAGAGAAACGAAGGAATTGTGACTGTCAGCAGCTTATCGGGAATCCACACTGCAACAGCCAAAGCAACAACCGCCCAAACACTCGCTGTGAATCCGATACCTACTGTGATTTCCAAATAAACCGGCAATCCATAGCAGATCGTATACCAATTATAGAAGATACAGGACGGGTCAAAATAAATGGTATGGTTTGGATAAGTCGTCGGATCGCACGGCAGTGCAATGATATTCCAGATAATTGCATGGAGAATAAACGCACTCATCGTTGCAACCGCAGCACCGATCATCGAAGCACCTGCTTTAATTGCAACATACTTTGCGACCGAGCTTCGCAATGTTCTCCATTGCATGATACTTCCGCTTTCTTCTTCGACTTGGCTTGTCGAATGTGCAAGCGCCGCACAGAACGGCAGCAACAACATGAATCCACCGAAAAAAATGCCACCAATCGAAAGCTGCAATGCGCTTTCTCGATATTCAAGCCATTCATCCACGCTGCCGATCCAGTATGCTGCTGAATAGCCCATCAAAGTGAATATTGCTACGCCGAACGCAATCCAAAATCTTTTAGAGCGAAATGTATTTTTTAATTCTTCGTGCACTTCTTTCACTTCCTTAATTTAATTCAAATCCAATGATTATAAGTTGCAACTGTTCCAATTAAATTTATCGAGAATCCAAGTGCAAAAAGTGGAATGTTCATCCATTCTATTTTTTCAATCCGTTGTTCTTGTTTATATGATAATAATCCATAAAACACATACGGAAGCATATCAATAATATACCGATTTCCGAATTGATACCCTCCCATGGTTCGATGGCAACAAACAATGATTAAATGTATACACACCGTCATAGGAACTATTATTAAACTTGTTTTGCATTCTTTTCGCCTTTTTATCAGCGCATAAACCCACAACACAATAAAAAGAATTGTCATTGGAGCAATCAGCCAAAATGCCATACAATCATAAGTGTCATAAATCAACATTCCATGTTCTCCTCCTGTTTGGGGTAACCTTAAAAGTTGATTCAAATGTTTTATTGCATAGCTAAAGCTGAATTGGCCTTCATCTGCACGAATAAATTCTGGTAAATAGTTGTGCCCAAACTCAAACGGATTATCAAATCGAGCAGCATTTAGCGTCAAATAAAATCCAATTATCATACATGCTGGAATTAGATGATATCCCTTTTTTACCAATGTTTTTATTCTTGTTTTTTTAATTACAAGTGCAACGATTAGTGGTATATAAACAACGACCATTGGTCTACATCCGAAGGCGCAGGCTAAAAAGGCAAACGCTCTCCCCATGTGCTGATTTACTGCATAAAAAAGAGACATTAACGAAAGAGCAAAACACATTGTTTGAGCCATGTACCAAACCCATCCGCCTTGCAGGGAAATAAATAGGTAGCCATTCCCTAAAAATAGGAACAAAACATATTGTTCCGCCATTACGTATTTTCCTGTTATTGTACGGTAAAGACGAAGCGCATATATAATGCCAACAAGTGAAAAAACAAGTGATATCCAGTGGTCAGGCGTATTTGTTCCAAATATCGCAGCAAACGGAAGTAGTACTAGCGATGGGAATGGAGGAAAACTTACATAATACTTCCCTTCATAAATTGCCAGCTCTAACCAAGGATAATCCGTGCCTAAATCCAATCGTCCATCTAGCCATGCACATGCTTGCAATGTATATGAACGATATGGATTTTCTTCTGTTATCCAATGCCCTGTAAAAGATGCACTCGTCCATAAAACAATAAGAAAGGCTAATGGGAAAATTAAATATCTCCAATCTAGTCTAAAATACTCCTTTGTTTTCCGCTTATTGGACATCATCCCATGTCAAAACTCCTTTATAATCAGCGTTTCCATGTCCATTTTTACTCCTATCAAATGGATCCAGCACCACTCCACTTTGAGCATCAATCATGACCATTCTATACTCCGGCGTATTTTTCTCATCTTCATTCATTTCATCCTCCTGTTTTCCCTTATATACATATTCTTCTTTTGGATTTTCCATATATATACAATTTACGCACCACGTTGGAACTAAATAATAGCATTCTGCCTCATACGCATCTCTTTTTCCCTGCGGGTAATTCGGATCATTATATAGAACATATCCAAGTCGAATATCATATATTTTCCTAATGTGGCCTTGTTCTATTAATTTAGAAATACTTCTTTTAATTTCATCAAAAGAGCATAATGGAATGTCACTTGCAATTTCATCTACTTTTTTAACTGCATTCACTGTTATTTGATATTCATCCTTCTCTCGCATTCCCAACACAAGTTGAGGAAAGAAATCCGGCCAACCTGTCTTATAGAAAGCACGATTTGCATGTTCAAGAATCGGTACTCCATCTATCGTCTGCCAGAAGTGTGACAGATAGATCGCTTGTTCTGTTACTTCTAAGCTATCTTTCTTTACTCTGCATCTAACACTAAAATCAAAAGGTTGTTCAAAAAGGTATGAATCCGCTTCGATTCCTTGAGGGATTAAAATATTCTGTGCGCAATCAATCATATCTTGAACAGTATATTTTTCTCCGTATTCGTTCCCATATATCTTATTCAAATCTATCCTTTCCCCGTAAGAACGATATACAATAAGTGGCATTTCGCCTTTTTTTTCGCGAAAAATATAATCTGCCGGATTATGATGTAAGATTATAGCTCCTCTTCTATCGTTCCATTCTGTTTCGGATTGAAAGAGAGTTTCGTCTAATTTGTAATCGGCAATTTCTACCTTTGAAACAGATAATGTTCCATTTCCATAAACCTCTGCATTTACATCAACTGGAATAGCCCTGCCTTGTGAATCCTTATATTCCGCTTTCCATTTTTCTTGAACCTGCTTATAAACATCTGACACCCTATAATATTCTTGTGCTAAGCAACCTGTGGGTAACGCCATCCACATACACAAAACAGCTAACACTTTTATCCATTTCGTCATAATCATTTCTCCTTAAATAATTGGATTATGAGTAGCCGATGTCAAACATCGGCTACTCATAAGATGGATCAGCGTTAATCCGCACGCATCGAGCCGTACAAAGTAATGTTATTCAGACCGTACTTACTTGCGTAATTAGTATTGCCACGCCCTGCAACGCTGTAATACTGACTAATAACCAATGCATTGGACATGCACTGATACTCGCCGTTGTCAGAGCGATGCCAGTTTGCCCCCATCGTCTTGCCCGTATCATGGCGATATGCTGCAATTCGATTCGTCTCCACTGCACTGGTTTCTTGAATCCTGTGCTTCACATAGAACTTGTTGCCGCCGGAATACTTCCAAACCTTCTGCTCGCTATGATGCTGGTAGAGTTGATTATCAGCGAGTGCTTCACACGGAGTACGAAGAGTAAAGCTGACAGCAGCAGATGCAATGCTCGCAATAGAAAGCAACGTAGTGGCAACCAAAATGATAGCGATCAGTTTTTTCATAAGTTTTTCTCCTTCCTGATTGAAAACTGTTTTTATTAGGACTTACTTGTGGTATAATGTTATGGGTTCTTGCGAAACGTTCATCGCTTCGGCGATGAGGTGCTTGCCGGCATGTTTTGCAAGAACTTTTTATTTGGAGCTACCCACCTTTCGATTAGCCCGGATCATGACACCTAAACTGCATCGTATCGTCGCCTCCTTTCCTGTATGACCATAACATCTTTCACGTCTCGAATTCTACCATAAAAGGGTTCGGATTTGGGGCTGATTACCTGAAACGACAATTTAGATACCTGAAATGCAACGTTTTCGGCTTGATAGGGTATAATTCTTCCTTTTTTCGGTAATATTCTTCCCATTCCAAGCAAAACAACATACGCTCCTTTTGCGTACAAAAGAAATCGCCAAACATTTTGAATGTCCAGCGATTTTGATGTGTGATTCTTTACTTTTTTATTGCTTTACTTTATTCCAAGAAATAAACCCCTTATAATCAGCGTCGCCCCAGCCATTTTTACTTGTATCCATAGGGTTTGTTACTTCACCGGTTTGAGCATTTATCGTAATTACTCGAAATTTATCAGTTGATCTTTCGGTCGTATCGGCACCGCCATCTTTAGCTAGTTCCGCTTCGAGACTATATGTTTCTTTAGGATTATTGATGTAGATACACTCAAGCACCCACGACGGAACTAAGTAATAGCAATCAGCATCAAGTGCTGAACGTTTTCCCTTTGGATAGTTCGGATCGTTATATACGGAATATCCAAATCTAATAGAAAATACTTTTCGAATATGACCGTTAATGATTTCGCTCTGAATGTTTTCTTTTATGGTTTCAAATGAACATAACGGAATATCTTCTGCAATAATCTCCTGTTCTTCTAAGACGTTAACCATAGCTGTGAATTCGTTTTCGTTTCTCATCTGAAATGATATATTAGGCTCATAATCTGGCCAGCCTCTCTTTGTATTGAAAGAAGCTATTTTTCTTGTTAAAACTGGAATTCCATAAAATTGTTCATTTGA
>ERZ809296.506-NODE-506-length-62792-cov-5.030333_pt1 | contig 62792 bp, 63 predicted proteins | sample MGYA00520511_ERZ809296 | MGnify/ENA primary metagenome ERZ809296 (study PRJEB31576, sample SAMEA3212662) | Homo sapiens | biome: human-gut; feature: human gut; material: fecal | place: Sweden | collected 2012 ...
GCTTTAAGCTTTCCGGAACCCCCGCTCGAAGCGGGGGTTTTCGTTTTTACAAAAAGAGCTGCCAAACTTTCAGCTTGACAGCCCTCGTTATTTCATTCTGAACTTATTCCTCGTATTTCAGATATTTACCATTCACATAGCCCTGTTCGCCGTCATATTCGACCTTTGCCCAGTCGCCCTTTTTTAGCACTTTGACAGTTTCGCCTTTGGGGATTTTACAGATTGTCCTGCCGCTCTGGCTCGGCGCATCGCGCATGGTGAGCGGACTGTTCTGCGTATTGATCACCGCCGTCCACACGGTTCCGTCGGTATCATCTGCTGCGATCTCGTCTTCTGATTTCGGCTGCTTGCCCTGAAACCCGTGCTGAAAGCAAGAAGCATAACGGGAGCGGTGTTGTCCCCTATGAGCGTCTCCTCTTCCGAATAACTCATGAGCATGATATTCTTGCCCGTCTTGGATTTATTACTCGCTGCATTACCAAATGTGATGTTGCCGTCAGAGTCTACCATATTATCCGGCTCGCCTCGAAAGCGTTCCAGATTCATATGATATTCTTTCAATTCAAAAGGTTCTGCCCCCCTTCTTCAGCCACCGCCATCATGTTCAGGCTTACCATCCACACATCTAAAACGAGCGCCCACATCTTCTTCATTTTTTTCTCCTTTATTTAAAAAACGTTTAAAATGTTACAAACGTGTACCAAAAAACCTGTCTATTCCCCTTTTTTTCTATATTACTATCGTTTTTTGCCATAACCGAAAAAGAGATGAAAGGCAAATTGCACTTTCATCTCTCTTCTTTTACAACCGAAAAAAGAATTTTACTTCTTCATGGCCTCTTCCACCGCGACGGCGACAGCGACGGTCATGCCGACCATCGGGTTGTTGCCAGCGCCGAGGAAGCCCATCATCTCGACGTGCGCCGGGACAGAAGAGCTGCCCGCGAACTGCGCGTCGGAGTGCATACGGCCCATGGTATCGGTCATGCCGTAAGAGGCAGGGCCGGCGGCCATGTTATCCGGATGCAGGGTGCGGCCCGTGCCGCCGCCGGAAGCGACGGAGAAATACTTCTTGCCCGCTTCGAGGCGCTCCTTCTTATAGGTGCCCGCGACCGGATGCTGGAAGCGGGTCGGGTTGGTGGAGTTGCCGGTGATGGAGACGTCGGCGTTCTCGTGCCACATGATAGCCACGCCTTCGCGAACGTCGTCCGCGCCGTAGCAGCGCACCTTCGCACGCTCGCCGTTGGAATAGGCGGTCTCCTTGACGATGGAAAGCGCATGGTCTTCCTTCACGTCGGCGGAGAGGTAATCATACTTGGTCTGCACGTAGGTGAAGCCGTTGATGCGGCTGATGATCATCGCCGCGTCCTTGCCCAGGCCGTTGAGGATGACGCGCAGCGGCTTGGTGCGCACCTTGTTCGCGTTCAGCGCGATCTTGATCGCGCCTTCGGCGGCCGCGAAGGACTCGTGGCCCGCGAGGAAAGCGAAGCACTCGGTGTTTTCATCCAGCAGCATCGCGCCCAGATTGCCGTGGCCGAGGCCAACCTTGCGCTGGTCGGCGACGGAACCGGGGATGCAGAACGCCTGAAGACCCTCGCCGATGCGCTTGGCGGCTTCGGCGGCGGTGGTCACGCCTTCCTTCATCGCGATGGCGGCGCCCAGTTCGTAGGCCCACTTCACGTTTTCAAAGCAGATGGGCTGGGTGCTCTCCACGATGGAATACGCGTCCACGCCCTTGGCGTTGTTATAGGCCTTGACCTCGTCAAAGTCCTTGAAGCCGTACTTGTCAAGCACCGGCTGGAGCTGAGGCATACGACCTTCATAGTTTTCAAAAAGAGCCATTGTTTCGCACGCCTCCTTCTTATTTATCCGTCCGCGGGTCGATCCACTTCACCGCGCCGTCCTCGGCCTTGAAGCGGCCGTAGGTGCCGATGTTCTTCTCGTAGGCTTCGTTCGGGGACATGCCCTTCTTGATGGCGTCCATCATCTTGCCCAGGGAGAGGAACTGGTAGCCGCAGACTTGATCGTCCTTGTCCAGCGCCATCTTGAGCACATAGCCCTCGGTCATTTCGAGGTAGCGGGTGCCCTTGGCCTTGGTGCCGTACATGGTGCCGACCATGGAGCGCAAACCCTTGCCCAGATCCTCAAGACCCGCGCCGATGCGCAGACCGTCGTCGGAGAACGCGGACTGGGTGCGGCCATAGACGATCTGCAGGAACAGCTCGCGCATAGCGGTGTTGATGGCGTCGCAGACCAGGTCGGTATTCAGCGCCTCAAGGATGGTCTTGCCCGGCAGGATTTCGGAGGCCATCGCGGCGGAATGGGTCATGCCGGAGCAGCCGATGGTTTCCACCAGCGCTTCTTCGATGACGCCGTTCTTGACGTTCAGGCTCAGCTTGCACGCGCCCTGCTGCGGCGCGCACCAGCCCACACCGTGGGTATAGCCAGAGATGTCCTCGATTTTCTTCGCCTGAATCCACTTTCCCTCTTCAGGGATGGGCGCGGGGCCGTGGTTAGGGCCCTTGGCGACGCAGATCATGTCTTCCACTTCTTTGGAATACTGCATTTTGGGTTCCCCCTTATTCTTGGTAAGTCGGTTGATTGAGCTTGTAAAAGCAACCGATTCATTATACCACATCCCCCATGCAAAAAGGAACACTTTTCGGGGAATTTTTCACAGGGTCAGGGGCAGTTCGCTCTTTTTTCTTATTTTGCGCCGTTTAACTCCCTCAGTTTTTGAATTTCTCACCCATTGGATTTTCCATTTTTACGGGCATAAAAAGGCTCTTTTTTGTTTGAACGGTCAATATTTCGGCGCGGGTCTTGTTTTACGGCGGTCGGTATAGTATACTGTTGCATTATGGATACTCATTAGATGAAGCAATTAAGGAGGGATTCCCATGGCAGAAGAAACGAGGGAAAAAACCAACTTTATTTGGGAGGCCATCAAGGCCGATATCGCCGAGGGCAAGAACGGCGGCCGCGTGCAGACGCGTTTCCCGCCCGAACCGAACGGCTACCTGCACATCGGCCACGTGAAGGCGCTGTCCGTCGATTTCCTGACGGCGGAGCGTTTCGGCGGCGTGTGCAATCTGCGCTTTGACGACACGAACCCGACCAAGGAAAAGGAAGAATTTGTCGAGGCCATCAAGGATGATATCCACTGGCTCGGCTTCAACTATGCCAACGTCTACTATGCCTCCGAGCAGTACGACCAGATTTACGAGTTCGCGCTCGACCTCATCCGCCGCGGGCTGGCGTATGTGGACGATCTTTCCAAAGAGGAGATCCGCGCCTATCGCGGCACGCTGACCGAGCCGGGCAAAAACTCCCCTTACCGCGACCGCACGCCTGAAGAAAACATGGATCTGTTTCTGCGCATGAAGAACGGCGAGTTCCCGGAAGGCTCTCACGTGCTGCGCGCGAAGATCGACATGGCTTCCCCGAACATCAATCTGCGCGACCCCACCATCTACCGCATCAAGTATTGCACGCACCATCGCACGGGCGACAAGTGGTGCATCTATCCGATGTATGACTTCGCGCACCCGATCGGCGACGCGCTGGAAGGCGTGACCCACTCTCTCTGCTCGCTGGAATATGAAATCCACCGCCCGCTGTACGACTGGGTGGTCAACGTCTGCAACTTCAAGGATAAGCCGCGCCAGATTGAGTTTGCGCGTCTAAACCTGACCAACACGGTGATGAGCAAGCGCTTCCTCCGCCGTCTGGTGGAAGAAGGCTATGTCTCCGGCTGGGACGATCCGCGCATGCCGACGCTGGCGGGCATGCGCCGCCGCGGCTACACCTCCGCCGCCGTGCGCGATTTCATCGACCGCGTGGGCGTTTCCAAGGCGGATTCCGTCGTGGATGTGCGCCTGCTGGAATACTGCGTCCGCAACGACCTGAACGAGACCGCGCCGCGCGCGATGGCCGTACTCGACCCGGTGAAGGTCGTGCTGACCAACTACGAGGCGGGCAGGTCCGAGGACTGCGTGATCGAGAACCACCCGAAGAAACCGGAGATGGGCACGCATACCGTGCCGCTGACCCGCGAAATCTACATCGAGCGCGAAGATTTCATGATCGACGCGCCGAAGAAGTTCTTCCGTCTCAAGCCGGACGGCGAAGTTCGCCTCAAGGGCGCTTACATCATCAAGTGCGAGCGCTATGACGTGGATGAAAACGGCAATGTGACCTGCATCTACTGCTCGGTGGATTTCACCAGCAAATCCGGCTCGGAGGGCGCGGACCGTAAGGTGAAAGGCACCATCCACTGGGTCAGCGCCGAGCAGAACATCCCGTTCGAGGGGCGTCTGTACGACGTGCTCATGCGCGACGACGACGAGCAGGCCGAGACCGCTCCGGAGGAGGAAGCCGACGAGGAGACCGCTGCGCCTGCGAAGGACTTTATCGCCCGCCTGAACCCGGATTCCCTCAAAGTCATTCACGGCTTTGCCGAGCCGTATCTGGCGCAGGCGAAGGTCGGCGACGACTTCCAGTTCCTGCGCATGGGTTATTTCTGCAAGGACAAGGATTCCACGGCAGACATGGCTGTGTTCAACCGCGTTGTGCCGCTGAAGGACAGCTATAAGCCGGAATAAGTAACGGGGTACGTATGGGGCAAAGCCCCAACGTTCCCTTTTAAGGAGAAAGAAACATGTCTGATGAAGTTCGCACAAGGTTTGCCCCCAGCCCGACGGGCTATCTGCATCTGGGCGGCCTGCGCACCGCGCTGTATACCTATCTGTTCGCCAAGAAGCACGGCGGCAAGTTCATTCTGCGCATCGAAGATACCGACCAGGAGCGCGAAGTGCCCGGCGCGGTCGATCTGATTTACAAGTCCATGCGTCAGGCGGGCCTGACCTATGACGAAGGTCCGGATGTCGGCGGCGATTACGGCCCGTATATCCAGACCCAGCGCCGCGACCTCTACCCCAAGTACGCGTGGGAGCTGGTCGAAAAGGGCGGCGCGTACTGCTGCTTCTGCACCAAGGAAGAAATCGAGGCTGATCGCAAGGCCGCCGAAGCGAAGGGCGAAACCTACAAATACAACAAAAAGTGCCTGCATAATGTCAGCCTGGAAGAGGCCAAGCGCCGCATTGCGGCGGGCGAGCCTTATGTCATCCGCCAGAACGTGCCGACCACGGGCAAGGCGTCCTTCGACGACATGCTCTACGGCCACGTCGAGGTGGATTGCGACACGCTGGATGACAACGTGCTCATCAAGGCCGACGGTCTGCCGACCTACAACTTCGCCAACGTCGTGGACGACCACCTGATGGCCATCAGCCACGTCATGCGCGGCACGGAATACCTCTCCTCCGCGCCGAAGTACAACCTGCTCTACGAGGCTTTCGGCTGGAAGCCGCCGATTTATCTCCATCTGCCGCCCGTCATGATTGAGTCCGTGCTCAAGGACAAGGAGACAAAGCAGCCGATTCTGGATGAAAACGGCAACGAGCAGCCCATCGTCCGCAAGCTCTCCAAGCGGTGGGGCGACCCGTCCTTCGAAGATCTGCTGCAAAAAGGCTACCTCAAGGAAGCGATCATCAACTACATCGCGCTGCTGGGCTGGGCGCCGAAGGACACCAACGAAGAGTTCTTCTCGATGGACGACCTCATCCGCATTTTCGATGAGAACGGCATCAACAAGAGCCCGTCGATCTTCGACACCAACAAGCTGACGTGGTTCAACGCCGAGTATATCCGCCGCATGACCCCGGAAGCCTATGCCGAGCTGGCCAAGCCGTGGCTCTCTCAGGTGCTCGACCCGCAGAAGTTTGACCTCGACCGTCTCTGCCAGCTGTTGCAGGCGCGCACGGAGATTTTCAGCCAGCTTCCGGGCATGGTGGATTTCCTCGCCGAGATGCCGGAACTGGATATGGCGCTGTTCACCAACAAAAAAAGCAAGTCCACGCCGGAAACCAGCAAGACCGCGCTCGAATTTGTCCGTCCGATTCTGGACGGTATCGCCGATTGGACGGAAGTCAGCCTGCACGACACCGTGATGGCCGCCATTCCAGAATCCGGCATGAAGAACGCAACCGTGCTCTGGCCGCTGCGCATCGCCATCACCGGCCGCGCCGCAACGCCGGGCGGCGCGTTTGAAATGGCGTATCTGCTCGGCAAAGACGAGACGATGAAGCGCCTTGACGACGCGATGGCGAAGCTGTAAGGACGTTGGGGCTTTGCCCCCAACCCCACCAGAAACCTGAGGTTTCCGGCTTTCCCATGCACGGATTGTTGTGTAATCCATGGCATAATCAAAAATCCTCAATGCCGCAATTTCTGCGATATTGAGGATTTTCTTATATTTGGAGCGCGTTACGCCTTCCGTCACGGCAAAGCCGTGACGGAAGGCGTTCCTCACATCTTCTCTACCACCGCGTCCAGCAGCGCGCGGAACTGCCCCTTCACGCGGTTCGCCGTTTCGGTCACTTCCGCGTGGTTCAGCGGCTGATCGAGAATGCCCGCCGCCATGTTCGTGATGCAGCTGACGCCCAGCACACGCATGCCGCCGTGGCGCGCGACCACGACCTCCGGCACGGTGCTCATGCCCACCGCGTCCGCGCCAAGGGTGCGCAGCATGCGGATTTCCGCGGGCGTTTCATACGTCGGGCCGGTCATCTGTGCATAAACGCCCTCGCGCAGCGCAAAGCCCTGCTCGCCCGCACATGCATGCGCCAGCGCGCGCAGTTCCTTGTCAAATGCGCAGCTCATATCCGGGAAGCGCGGTCCGAACTCGTCGAGGTTCGGACCGATGAGCGGGTTCTGCGCCGTCAGGCTGAACATATCGCCGATGACCATCAAATCGCCGGGATGATAGCCCATGTTCACGCCGCCCGCCGCGTTGGTGACGATCAGCGTCTTCACGCCGATTTTCTGCATCACGCGCACGGGCAGGGTGACATCCTTCATGCTGTATCCCTCGTAGTAATGGAAGCGGCCCTGCATCATCACCACGCGCTTGCCGTGCAGCGTGCCGCAGCACCACATGCCCGCGTGGCCCGCGACGGTCGAGCGCGGGAAGCCGGGGATTTCGCTGTACGGCAGTTTAACCGCGTCTTCCAGCGCCTCGGCGTAATCGCCCAAACCGCTGCCCAGAATAATACCGATTTCAGCCTGACCGCAGACAGCGAGCACCTTTTCCGCCGCGTCGTTGATTCTCTTCATTTCGTCCATCGTTTTTCTCCTTGGGGCCTTGCCCCAAACCCCACAAGGGAACTGAGTTCCCTTGACCTTCCTCTTTCATTTATCGCTTCGCGATAAATGACGGGAAAGCCCATTATGTTCACAGAATCAATGTGGGAAGTGCAGGAACCTCAGGTTCCTGCCGGGGCTTGGGGCAGCGCCCCAACGTCCCCTCGTCCCAACGTCTCCCCTTACTTCAGCTCCTCCAGGAACGACACGCCGTGCAGCGGGTTCGTCAAGCCGAAGTAGTCCAGCACCGTCGCGCTGATGTCCGCATACGTCGCGCGCACACCGAGGTTCGCGCCGCCCTGCATCTTTTTGCTCCAAACCAGCAACGGCGTGTGTTCGCGCGTGTGATCGGTGCCGCTGTGGCACGGGTCGCAGCCGTGATCGGCCGTGATGATGAGCAGATCGTCTTCGCCCATCTTCGCCTGAATCTGCGGCAGCTGCGCGTCAAATGCCTCCAGCGCGGCGGCATATCCTTTCACGTCGCGGCGATGGCCGTAAACCATGTCAAAATCCACCAGATTGACGAACAGCAGGCCGTCAAAATCCTCGTCCATCGCTTCAAACGTTGCCTGCATGCAGGCCGGGTTGCCCGCCGCGTGGTTGCTCTTCGTGATGCCGCGATGATCAAAGATATCCTCGATCTTGCCCACGCCGTAGACCGTCTTGCCGTTTTCGGCCAGAATGTCGCACATCGTCGTCGGCGGCTGCGCGCTGAAATCACGGCGCGCGCCGGTGCGCTTAAACGCGCCCGCATGATCGCCGACAAACGGACGCGCGATGACGCGGCCCACTTCCAGCTCGCCCGTCAGCATCTCGCGCGCAATCCGGCAGTCGCGATACAGCTCTTCCAGCGGCACAATCGCTTCGTTCGCCGCGATCTGGAATACGCTGTCCGCCGAGGTGTAGACAATCAGTTTGCCGGTCTTGAGGTGCTCCTCGCCCAGCTCGTCGAGAATCGCCGTGCCGGAGGCAGGCTTGTTGCCCAACGTGCCGCGCCCGACGGCCTGCTCAAACTTCTCGATAAAATCCTGCGGGAAGCCGTTGGGGAACGTCGGGAATGCGTGCGCCAGCTGAATGCCCGCAATCTCCCAATGGCCGGTGGTCGTGTCCTTGCCCGCGGAAACCTCGCGCAGCTTGCCGTAGCAGCCCTTCGGCGCGTCCACCGCGCCGGAGAAACCCGCGCCGTCGATATTCGCCAGGCCCAGCTCCATCATGTGCGGCAGATTCGGGTGGCAGGTGTTGATAATATGGCCGAGCGTGTCCGCGCCCTTGTCGCCGTAATTTGCGGCGTCCGGCAGTTCGCCGATGCCCACGCTGTCCAGAACGATAATGATCGCCTTTTTATTCATGGTGTTCCTCCTTCTGTGTTTTCCTCTGAAATGGAAAACGAGTCCGATAGGGTCATTATACCGCATCGGGCCCATTTTTTCAATCATGGATCAGTCCGCGGAGGTCACCCGCATGTGCTGCGCCAGCATGCCGATCATCTCCGCGTTGGTGGGCTTGCCGCGCATAGGGTCGATGGTGTTGCCGAAAAAGCCGTATATGCGCAGCACGCCGACTGTGTCCATCGCGCTTTCCACCGCGTGGCGGATCAGGCGCTCAACGGTCTGCTCGGTCGTGCCGCAGTGCTCGGCGACGGGCTTATACAGCCGCTCGCCCACCGCATCCATGCGGCTTTCGTCTTCCCACGCAAGCGCCGCCGCATTGGCCAGATATTCATAACCGCGCAGCGTCGTTTTCATGCCCATGCTGCTGAGCAGCTGCCCCGCCCGATCACATGCCGCCGACAAATGCGTCCAGTCCACCTCAAGCCTCGTCTTTTCAATCATCTGCATCAAGGCCTCGCCAAGCTGCTGCGGCTCCCACGGCACGCGAACCAGACAGTTTACACCCCGCCGCTCGAACCCCTCTTTCGCAAAGGGCATCATGTATCCGCCGATCACGCGCGGCATCCGCTCGCCGTAAAACTCTTTCAGCCGGTCGATCACGCCCAGCCCGTCCATCAGCGGCAGCACCGCGTCGATCACCAGCACGTCCGGCCTGCGTTTTTTCGCGGACAGGAGCGCCGCTTCGCCGGAACGCACCACACGGCAGGTGCACTCCTGCTCATCCTCCAACATGCGCAGCATATGCGTCAAGGTACTGCTGTCGCGCATCGCGCATAGAATATGCGTTTTCATCCGCACCCTCCCGCCTTTCCGTTGTGTTTACACGGCCTGTTCCGACGCGTCCATCGCGTCGCTTTTTTCGAGCATCCACTCGATATACATGCCATATCCCTGTGTCGCGTCGCTCAGATAGACGTGCGTCACCGCGCCGATAATCCGTCCATCCTGTAAAATGGGGCTTCCGCTCATGCCCTGCACAATGCCGCCCGTCTTTTCCAGCAGACGTTCGTCCGTCACGCGCAGAATCATGCCCTTCTGGCTCGGCTCGCTCTGCGCGAAGCAGCGCACAATCTCCACGCCATATTCCTGCGGGCCATCTGCGTCCACGGTGGCAATGATGCTGGCCGCGCCCGTGTGTACGGCGCTCCGCGCGCCCGCCCGAAGCCCTTGCGGATAGAGCAGATTCTCCGGCATGTCGTCCAGCACGCCGTATATGCCGTATTCACAGTTTTCCATCAGGCTGCCAATCTGCTCCCCTGCTTTCAGGAAATTGCCTTTCAACTCGCCCGCTTTTCCGCTTTGTCCCTTCGTCACGCCGACGATGCTTGCGTGCAGAATCGCGCCTTCGCGCGCGGCCAGCAGCCTGCCCGTGTCCGCATCGACGATCGCATGACCCAGCGCGCCATACGCCTGATTGGCCGGATCGATATAGGTCAGCGTGCCTACGCCCGCCGTGCTGTCCCGCACCCAGACGCCGAGCTTGCGCCGTCCGTCCGACGGATCAGGCTCGGCCTGTGCGTCCACGGTGATCGTCTGCCCGCCGCGAAGCACTTCCAGACGGACGGTGTCCGTTTGGGCCGTGCCGACCTGTTCGCTGAGTGCCTTCGTGCTTTCCACGTTTTTGCCATCCGCGCTGAGAATCACGTCACCCGCACGAAGCGCCCGGCCCTTCGCCGCGTCGGAAACCACCAGCACGCCGCGCGTTTTCAGCGCCACGCCGACGGCCTGTCCGCCTGGAATCAGCGTCCGCTCTTCCACGACGTTCACGCGCGTTTCGTGCACGGGAATCAGGCCGAGCAGCGAAAAAGTCACGCTCGTCTGCCCGCCGGCCTCGGCGCTGATCGTCACCCGCTCGTCCTGCGAGGCGAGCACGCTCACCGCGCCGCCGTCCGACGCGGCCAGCATCGGCAGGCCGGTCTGCACCACGAATTTCTGCCCGGACGTCAGCGTCAGCGCATCGGGCAGGGACGCCGCCTCGCGCACCCATGGCGAATAATTGCACAGAAATGCCATTGCGCTCAGCGCAATGCCCAAGCCGTGTCGAACCGTCTGTTTCATGCCAAAGCCTCCGTTTCGCGGCTTAGCATGCCGGTTTCATTCGCGGTTTATGCTTCCGGCTTTTTCTGGCTATCCAGCAGCAGTTGCAGTTCCTCCATGAAGGATTGCACGTCTTTAAACTGGCGATAGACCGACGCGAAACGAATGTAGGCCACCTCGTCCAGTTCTTTCAGCCCGTCCATCACCATGCGGCCGATCTGCTCGGTCGTCACCTCTTCTTCCGGCTGCTGGCAGACGTTGATCTCCACCCGCCGCACCAACTTTTCAATCTCTTCCAGCGGTACCGGCCGCTTTTCGCACGCCTTGATGATGCCGCTGCGCACTTTGGCCGCGTCGAACTGTTCGCGACGCTTGTCTTTTTTCACCACCAGCACGGGCAGCATTTCGATTTTTTCATAGGTCGTAAAGCGTCTTTTGCATTCTTCGCACTCCCGGCGGCGGCGGATTGCGCCGTCCTCCGTCGGCCGTGAATCCACCACGCGGCTCTCTGTGCAATTACAATATATGCACTTCATGTCGATTTACCCCTCTTTTTGAAAATTTTTGCCTTTTTCATTCGTTCATTATACCCGCATTCCGGAAAAAGGTAAACCTTTTTCAGCAGCTTCCCGGCGAAACCAGAATCACGTCGTCGCCGATGCACGTAATCTGCCGCCACGGAATTTCCATCTGGTTTTTTTCGCCGCGCAGAAAGCCGCAGCTCCCCGCGCAGACGATCAGCCCCAGCGTCTGCCCCGACGCCGGATCGATCGCCAAATCGCACGCGCGCCCCACCAACCGTCCGTCACCGATGCAGATGATATCCTTCTTTTTCAATTCCGAAAATGTCACTGTTTTTTCCGCCTTTCCTGTCCGCGTCTATGCGCCAAGCGCCCAAATATAACCGCCTTCGAGGAGAATATTTTCCTTTCGCCTCCGTCATAATGCCACATAGAAAGGCAAGGGAGGCGACAACATGGCCATCGGCAAAGTTGAAATCTGCGGCGTGGATACGTCCACGCTCCCCGTCATCAGCAACGAGCGCATGCGGCAGCTCTTCCCCCTCGTGCATGGCGGGGATATGCAGGCGCGGGAGGAGTTCATCCGGGGCAATCTGCGGCTTGTGCTCAGCGTGCTCCAGCGGTTCCATCATCGCGGCGAAAATGTGGACGATCTGTTTCAGGTCGGCTGCATCGGACTGATTAAGGCGCTCGACCATTTTGATGTGACGCAGAACGTGCGCTTTTCCACCTATGCCGTACCGATGATTATCGGCGAAATCCGGCGCTATCTGCGGGATAACAACGCCATCCGCGTGAGCCGTTCGCTCCGCGATATCGCGTATAAGGCGCTCTCCGCGCGGGACAGGCTGCAAACCGAGCTGGGCCGCGAACCGACCGTGCAGGAAATCGCCCGTAAACTCGAATTGCCCGAAGAGGACGTCGCCCTCGCGCTGGAAGCCATTCAGGATCCCGTCAGCCTATGCGAACCCATCGGCGGCGATGGGGCGGACGCGCTGACCATTGGCGACCAGGTGCGCGACGACAACGTAAACGCGGAAAACTGGCTGCAAAACATCGCTATCCGCGAGGCCATGGCGCGCCTGAGCGACCGTGAGCAGCGCATTCTGAGTCTGCGGTTCTTTCAGGGGCGCACGCAGATGGAGGTTGCGGGCGAAATCGGCATCAGTCAGGCGCAGGTTTCCCGTCTGGAAAAAGCCGCGCTCAGCCATATGCGCAAACTGGTCTAATGCTGCGCTTTGTAGACGCGCTCAAAAGCCTCGGCCACAATCGGGCACGCCGCCAGCGCCTCGGAAAGCGTGTTGCGGTTATTTCCGATTTCAATCAGCAGCGCGCCGGTGGAAACATGCTGGTTAAAGCGCCCGTTCTTGATCTTGACCTCGCGGCAGAGGCCTGGCGCGAGCGCATTGGCCGCATCCGTGACAGCCTGCGCCAGAGCAAGGTTCTTCGGCCAGTCAGGCCGCTCGTCAAAGCCGGAACCCGTCGCGCCCGTGCCCTTGCCCACCAACAGCATCACATGCGCGACGCTCTGCCCATCAATCTCAACGCCGTTTCCGCCGTTGTACGCCCCGCTGTACGCGTCGCGATGCACGTCGATCCAATAATCGTATTGCTCGCCCGTATCCAGCCGCGCTTTGAGCATTTCCAGCGACCGTGTATACGCCGTGGAGAGATTCGGCGGTTCAAACGCCGTCGTATCATGCACAACGATAAACCCGCGCGCCGTCAGTTCCCGCGCCAGCGCATCCCCCACCGCGACCATGTTATACTGCTCGTCGCGCGTGCGCCACTTTTCCGTCGGCGTATAAGTCTCCGTTTCCGTGATCTCATAGGCCTCGTAGGTATGCGTATGGTAGATCAGGATTCGCGGCGCTTCCTCTTGTGCCGCGGCCTGCACCGCTTCTTCCTGCTGCGCCGCCACGCGAATGACCAGCGGCGGGCGCGGCCGCTCCATCCCGACGTAAGCCTCGCCGCCCGCCAGCGCCAGCGCGAGTATCGCCAGCCCGATTTTCCCCCGTCTCCGCATGCCGCATCCTCCCCGCCGTCCGTGTCCTTACAATCTATGAACGTCTATCCGGCTGCATGACATCGGTTTGAGCCCCATCTGCCAGCGTTGGCAAATGGCAAAACCGCGTGCATGCGGTCAACCTCTCATACGGCAAAAGCGACGCTCCCGCTTTGGAAGCGCCGCTCTTTCTCGCGTTTGTAAAAAACGGTTCGCCTTTAACGTTTGCAGCCGCACCCGCATGCGCCGACACAGCCCACGCCAGCCGTCGCAGACGCACACCCCAGCCCCGTAGAGCTGGTGTAATTGCCGCACGTGCAGCTGACGTTCCGCGCGCGAAGCGAATCCTCGTCGCAGATCGTCTGCGGGAAAAGCGGGAGGGAGAAAAACTCATCGCACACCGAATCCGCAAACTCTTCACACGGCGGCACTTCGCAGTAGCCGTAGCTCGGCACAAGAATCTCCACCTTAGCCAGCACCTTGAGCACGACGGTCACGCAGATTTCCAGTTCAAACACATTGTTGCGCAGATATGTACCGGATACGCAGATCGCGGAAACCATCGATTCAATGTTATAGGGCACGATGGATTCATCCGGAATGGAGAGCAGCACATCGCGATCCACCGTCACCATGCCCCGGCCGATGTATTCCCGGCAGGACGCATCCGTAAACAGGATGTCGATGGGCACGTCGATCTGGCAGCGCACGCGGCCAAAGCACGGCCTGTCGCACAGGCGTTCCACCGACAGATTGCGAATCACGCCCTCCGTCGAGGTCGAGCGGCAGCTTTCAAAGGTGATCGGCATGTTCGGCTGGGTGCTGGCGTTCTCCTGCGGGTCGCAGTTCGACCCGTTTCCAGTGGGCACGAGGCCGTAGCTGAGCAGCGTCACCTTCTGCTCCTTGAGCTGCTCCTGCATCAGGCAGCTGTCGTAGACGCGCTGCACCTGAATGCAAATTTTTTCGTTCAGGCCGCTGAGCACTTCGTTGCCGTTCAGGCTGCACGGACAATGCGTCGAGCCACTATTTTTGTACGAATAAAATGACATAAAACACACGCCTCCTTGGGCTGGTCTCATGAGGAAAACTCCTCACGATTCCACGTTATGCCCATGCGGGAGACGTGTGCGTGATTATGCGCTGTGCTTTTTTTCTTCGTCGCGCTGCTGAATGCGCTTGAGCTGCTCAAACGGCCCCTTGTGCCTTCTGGACGCGGCGGTCGGGTTGTTGCGCAGCGCATGCTCGGCGCGCAGCAGACGGCGCTCGCGGGTCTTGCGCAGCTCCTCGCTCTGGCGGTCGTATTTCGCCTTCGCTTCTTCGACCTCTTTGCGAAGCGCGCCGACATCCGGCAGATAGCTGGCCGCTTCGTTGAGAATGCGCTCAAAGTTGGCAAAGCGCTCCTTCGCGCCGTCTTCGAGACTCAGACGCTTCTGATCCATCATCTCGCGGACGCGGTCGCGCGCGGCGGTTACGCGCTTGGCATTAGCGGCAAATTCTTCCTGCTTGCTGTCCACATGGGCGGCAAAATCGCGGATCATGCCGCTGACATGTTCGTTGATGGAATCCAGCCCTCCGTGCAGGGCTTGCAGCTCCTTGGCGTAGCGCTCCATGGATTCCAGCAAGGCGCGCAGATCGAGGGCGCGGCGGACGGCAAAGCCGGTATCCACCACGGCAAAGCCCACAAGCACCGCGGCCGCCGCATCCGCCATCGTCAGCGGAATCATGTAGATATAGTTCTTCACGAACGGGTTCACCACGCTGACGATGATAACGGAGAACACCGCCCACGTCGCCGCGGACAGCGCGCAGATGTAGCCGTTCAAGTTCAGCGGCCTCTGGGAATAATCCCAATAGCGCACGTGAAAAATCGATTCCATCAGAAAACCGGTCACATATTCCAGCAGCGAGGCCGCAATCGTGCCAACCAGCGCTACCAGCGCCATGTTGCCTTCCACCGGCACGCAGGTCAGCAGAATGCCGACCGCGCCAAAGCCGTAAATCGGCAGAATCGGCCCGAACAGAAAACCTCGGTTGACAAACCGGCGCTCTTTCACCAGATAGAGAAAGACCTCCCAGCACCAGCCGCAGAAGCTGTACAGGAAAAACAGCAAAACCCATTGGCTGACGCTGTATTCCTCCAGCAGCATCGCTTTAATTTGCTCCAGCAATTCATTCCCTCCCATGTTTCTCGCTGGATTGATTATACGATAATTCCCATTTTCTGTCAATCCGACTTAGATTCTGGCCATGTTTTCCCACTTGCCCTTTTCAAAGCGCCAGGTATAGACCGCCGCGCGGAACAGCCAGTCCACCAGCATCGCAAACCACACGCCCAGCGCGCCGTAGCCCATCTTCACGCCGACGATATAGCTCAGCGCAATGCGGAAGCAGACCATCGAGCCGATGGAAAGCACCATCGTGAATTTGACGTCGTTCGCGGCGCGCAAGGCGTTGGGCATGGAGAGCGCCAGCGGCCAGAGCAGCATCGCAAAACCGTCGTGGATAAACACCAACTGCGTCGCCAGCTCGCGGGAAGCGGGCGAAAGCGTATACAGATTGAGAATCAGCGGCAACGCGGCTAGCAGCACGACGTTGACCGCAACCATCATCGCATATTCAATCTTGAGCAGCTTACGGGTGTAATAGCGCACCTGATCGTTGTCGTGCGCACCGACGCAGCGCCCCACGACCGTCAGAATCGCAAGGTTCATCGCCGCGCCTGCCAGCACGCCCACGCCGTCCAGATTGTTCGCCACGGCGTTAGCGGCAATCTGCACCGTGCCGAACGTGGAAATCATGCTGACGACGACGATGCGTCCCAGCTCGAAAATGCCGTTTTCAATGCCGCTGGGAATGCCGATATAGAGAATCTGACCGACAAGCGTCGGCTGGAAGCGCGTCATCTGATCGAGACGTACATACAGCTGACGGTGCTTGTTCAAGCTCAGGATGAACATCACCACCGCCGCCATCACGCGGGAAAGCAGCGTAGAAATCGCCGCGCCCGCAACGCCCCACTTCATGCCGAAGATGAGAATGGAGTTGCCGACAAGGTTCATCACGTTCATACCGAGGGAAACCATCGTCGGCGTTCGGGAATCATTCATCGCGCGGAACAGCGCCGAGCTGGAATTGAATGACGCGAGAAACGGGAAGCTGATCGCAGAGACCGTCAGATAGGTCAGCGCGGCGTCCATCACGTCCGCGTCGATCCGGCCGAACAGCAGCGAAAGCAGCGGCTTTCTCGCCACCAGCGACAGCACCGTAAACAGCAGCGCGCACACCGCCGTCACCACCATCAGCTGGCTGGAAGCCTCGCACGCCTTTTCCCGATCGCGATGGCCAAGATACTGCGACGCGATGACCGCGCCGCCCGTCGCCACCGCCGCGAAAATCGCGTTGATTAGCATGTTAATCATATCCACCAGCGACACGCCGGAAATCGCCGCCTCGCCCACGGAGGAAATCATCATCGTATCCGCCATGCCCACCGTGCGCACAAGCACCTGATCGATGACCAGCGGAATAATCAGCCGCTTTAAATCCTCATTTGAAAACAGCAGCGTCCGTCCGCTGTCCAGAATTTTCTTTTTCAGTTGTTTTTCCGTCATAAGCTTTAACTCCTTCCGTCACGCCTACGGCGCGCCACCTTCCTCAAATAGGGAGGCTTTTGGCTTTAAGCAACAATAAGTACGCAAATCAAGACTTCCGAAAGCATGAAGCTTGCTCAGAGCAAAAAGAAATACGCTAACCCGACTCGGAAAGCGTATCCCTATTATATACGAACCTTTATCGCGCTTTCAAGCGCAGAAATTACCAGATTTCATCTGGTTTTTTCTTTGTCAAGCGACGGACACGTCAAAGACGATCTTCCGTCCGAACACATAGCAGGTCACGCGAAGCGTCCGCGCGGTATCGGCCTGTTCTTCCTCGTCTGTGCGTCTGAGCACGGTCAGCTGCATATCGCCCACGCTGCCCGCCGCCAACGCGTGGCGGCTGTCATCCGGCAGAGCCAGCACGTCGCCGTCCTTCGGCTCGACCAGCTCCATGGAAATCCATTCCGCCGGGAAAAAGCCTTTGTTTTGCAGCCGAACGGTATAGGTCACAAAGACGGAGTCTTCCGCGCGCAGATCGTCCGTTCCGCCAAAGATTCTGCCGCCGAACGTGCCGTTTTCCAGCCGCGTAACCATGTCGTCAAACATATCCGCCACGCTCTGCGCTTCCGTCACGTTCGCCGCCGTCTGCACCACCTGCGGCGCAAGCGTATTGATGCCGTACAGCACCGCGCCCGCGCCCGCGATTGTTGCCACCAGCGCCAGAATCGCCAGAATTTTCATGAATCTGCCCACGTTATTCCCCCTGTGCGCTGCCTTCCAGAATCGCGCTCATCTGATCGATCATGTCGGAATCCTTCATACGGAACTTGATGACCACGCGGCGGGAAGCATCCATGTTCACCGTGCCATCCGCGTTATAGATCGGGTCTGCGTCCGCGCGGCCGTTCGCCGTCAAAATGGATTTGAACGTCTCCTTATCCGCATCGCTCAGGCCCGTCATTTCGTCGCTCAGGCAGTAGGTCGCCACGGCCAGCGCGCGCTGCTGCGACAGCGCCAAATTGTTGAGGTACTGGCCCGTGGTATCAGTATGTCCCTCAACGATGATTTCACCCACATAATCCCGATATTCGTCGCTGAGCAGCGTGTGAATATACACCGGAATGCAGGAGTTAAGCGCCGCTTTGCCCGCGTCCTTGATTTCATTTTTGCCCGTGTCAAAAAGAACGGAGCTTTCAAACGTCACCGCACCGGTCTTTCTATCCACCGTCACGCGCTGGCCCACGTTGCTCAGGTTATCGCGCAAATCCTCGATGATCTGGCTTCTCAAGCCGACGAGCTTGTCAATCTGCGCCTGCTGGGCGGCCAGCAGCGCCGCCTGTTCTTCAATCTTGCTCTGCTGCAAAGAAAGGCTTTCCTGCGCGCTGGTGAGCGCCGTCCGGTTTTCGTCCAGCTCCTGCTGCTGCTGCTGCAAGGCGAGCGTCGTCGCGGCCAGCAGTTCTTCTTTATCCTTCAGCTCGGCCTCCTGATCGATGAGCAGGCTCTGCTGGGTGGAAAGCTGCGCCTCCTTGGTTTGCAGCTCAACCGTCTTTTTCTGCTGCAAATCCACCAGCTGATACACCGCCGCGAACAGAATCAGCGCAAAGACGAACAGCATGCCCGCCATCATGTCCGAATACGACGTCCAATAGCTGTTGTCGCCGCCGCGCTGCCGCGTCTTTTTTCCCGGCCGCATGGCTTACTCCTTTCCGTCCGCCGTCTGGCTCAGCTTCTCCATCGCCTTTTGCAGCCGCACAAGCGCGGTCACAAACTGATCGACCTGCTCGGCGTAACGGTCGCGGCTCTGGCTGAGCAGCTGCGGCATGCTGCGGGTCATCTCGCGCATGGAATCCAGCGTCTCGTTAAGCTGATGGATGGAGGAAGAAATGCTCTCGTCAAACAGCGCGGTCGTGCGCGCCAGATTCTCCTGTGTCTGCCGGGTGAACTGCTCGTATGCGCCGGAGAGCGTCTGGCTGCCCTCGTGCATCTCGGCCACAACGCGATCCATCTCCTTGCCGGTGATGCGCGTTTGCTCCTGCGCGCTGGCGAGGAAGCGATCCGTCCACGCGGTATACTGCTGGGAAGCCGCCGTAAGCGCCGCCTGGTATTCCTGCAATTTCGCCAGATAGAGCGCCTGCTGGCCGCTGGTCTTGCCCATCGCCTCCAGCAACTCGATGGTCTTGCGGTTGGTGTCGTCCACCTGTGCGCGGGAGGCGTCCATATCCGCCACATATGCGCGGAAATGCTCCAACACGCCCTGAGAAAGCTGGTGCATATTGACCACGTCCTGCGTCATCTGGCCGATGGCTTCGGTCGCGGCACGCAGCTCCTGCTGGGTCTTCTGCTGTTCCGCGCCCGTATCGGCAAGCACCTGCCGCAGATGGTCAAACTCATTGCCCAGCGCGACGTTCATCCGCTGAACGAAGACCTGCGCAATACGGTCCACGCCCTCTACCTGCGCCTGTGTCGCCGCGAGGATAAAGTTATCCATCGAGCGCTGCACGGGCAGCATTGCGCGCATGATGCTCTGCTCCATCTGCACAGCCATCTTCTGGCTCATGTCCTCCACCGCCTGGCGGATGTAGGCCGTCTGCTCCTGCTGAAGGGCGAGCATGGCCGTGTCTTCCGAAACAGGCTTGGGCATGGCGTACAGGCTGAACACCTCGCAGAAACGGTCGATCGCCTTCTGGCACTTGTCTGTCGCGCGGTTGTTGAGCAGGTTAAACAACAACGAACCGCACACGCCCGCAATGGAGGTCAGGAATGCCGTGCTCATGCCGCGGATGAGCTGATCCATCGCCGTCAGCACGACTTCGGTATCCGCGCCCGTCAGACTCAGGCCGGACAGGCCCATCACCAGACCGAGGAACGTGCCGAGGATGCCCAGCGAAGTCATCACGCCCGGCGCAAGCCCCGCGAAGCCCGTGCTCCCCAGCGCATAAATCACCGTGTCCTCGTTGATGTACTGCGTCACGTCGCAGGTTTCGCCGTGCGCGTCGCGCATTTCGGCGTTCTGCAAAAAATCCGCCCATGTCGCGGAAAGGGAATCGCCGAGGAAGTGCATATCGTTCCACGACTTTTTTTCTTTGTTCTGCTTGCTTTCGGTGACGATGGTCCGCGCCGCGCGGCGCAGTTTGGCCGCGATGCGGGAAAGCGGAAGCGTGCAGCGCAGCAGCGCCGTCGCCGCGACAATCACAATCGCCGCATAAATGACCATATCCACCGAGAAAAACTTTTTGAGAATCGTAAGTGCCTGCATATCTGCTGTCCTCCAAAATGAAACCGAAGGAATCATGTTGCATCCATTGTACCCGATTTTCACCGTTCTGTAAAGCGACGGGAAAACTTCTCATTCATTTCGTGTTGATTCTGCATTCAGAATTACCCGAAATGAAACATCTTTTTTATAACCATTTGCCGAAATCCAGAAATATTGTGTTTCCATCAAATTTTTTCCTTGCGAAATCAGCATCAAACGGTTAAAATATACATCGTTTGCATTTTGTAACCGTGTGATATGTACGGAATATAAGATTAGATCAGGAGCGATCCCTTTATGACCAAGAAACGCACGCTCGACCCCGAAATGATTGATTCTGTCGCTCAAAACATGTTCTATGCCCTGCCGCTGATTAAAAAGCGCCTGCTCCATATGGACATGGTTCAAAAGGAGCACGGCACGCCTCTCTCCCATGTGCAGGTGCTGGCCATGCTTCAGGACGTCGGCACGATGTCCGTCTCCGAGATTTCCCGTCGTCTGGGCATTGCCAAGCCGAACATCACGCCGCTGGTGGATCGCCTGTTCGAGGCGGGCTATGTCGATCGTCAGCACGACGAAAACGACCGCCGCGTGGTGAACATCGTGCTTCTGCCTGCCGGCATGGAGAAGCTGTCCGCCATCCGCGCAACTATCTCCCGCCAGATTCAGACGCAGGCGGAGGATCTTTCCCTCTCCGAATTCCGCGAGCTGCACGATTCGCTGGAAAGCGTCGTTCGCATTCTCTCCTCTCTGTAATGTATTGTCCGACCGCCTGATGGCGGTCTTTTTTTACTCCTTCAGTCAAGCTTCCTCGGTGAGGGAGCCTTTGCGTATAAGTCTCGGCAGCATGAGGATGAAGTCTCCCGCTTAGAGAGACATTTGAAATCGTCGCCGTCTGTGACGGATTCATTCGGTGAAAAACGCCGCAGGCGTGACGGAGGGAGCTCGTCCTTATAACGAATCCCTCCCTCTTTTTCTTCCCGATTTTTCCATTTTTCTTTCAAGCACAGCAAAAGCGGGAGCATTTCGCCCCCGCTTCATCGGTATCACCTGTTCACGTCGTCCCACGTGAGCACGCTCGGCATGACAGACACCTCGTCCTTCATACCCAGCATTTCGCCCGTCTGCGCGTTGAAGTCGTATGCGCAGACGCGCTGTTCCGCGCCGCCGTCTGTTTCGGCACAGACGCCTTGGATTCGCCACACGGGGAACGCCGCCCACCCGTCACCCTGTTTGCAGGCCACGTAGCCGAAGGTCAGCGCCTCCGCGCTTTCCAGTTTGCCCGCGTCGATGAGCGCCTGCCCTTTCGCCTTTATCGCGTCAAACGGGAGCAGCGGCACATCTTCTTCCTGAACGCCCGTCTCTTTCGAGCAGGCGAACGTGAAAGAATAGCAGTCGGGGCAGGAATAGCCGTATATCATCTGTCCGTTCGGCCTGTCGTGCGCCGCGCCGTCCAGCAGCGGTATGCCGTGGAAAAGCTGCGTCGCAGTCACCGTGTATTGGCCCATCTTCGTCAGCGGTCTGCCCGTCTCCTGCTCATACGCGGGCTGTGAGACCTGCACCGTATCGATTTGAAAATCGCTCAGCGAGACGGCGAGCAGGCTTTCAAGCGCGCCGTCGATGCGTTTCAGCAGTTCGTCGTAGGTCAAATCCACGTTTTCGGGCGTGCTCTGCGGGTCGATTTCGCCGTCGTAGAAATCGCTCGGCTGAACGACGCTTGTCCCCCAATCCTCTCGGGCGACGAGCAGTCGGCTTTCGTCGTTGATGACCTCCACCGTCAGCGCCTTGTCGTCCGCGGCGATTTGTGCGTTTTTCTGCGCCCTGTACGCGTCGAACACGCCGTCGCTTTCGTCTCTGCCGATCGGCTCAAGGCGAAGAATCGGGCAGGCCTCCGCCGACGGAAGCTTGATGCTCGCGTCGGTGACCAGCGTTTTCCCGTCAACTTCGTAAACCTGGCGCCATCCTTCTTCAGCGGCCTGTTTGCTCAATTCGGCGAGCGTCACATAGCCGTCGGCGGAAGCGGCGGATGCTGTCGCCAGCAGGACAGCGGCGGCAAGCGCCGCAAGCACGCGCTTTTTCATGGATTTTTCCCTCCTGTCATCGGTCGTTTATCGGTTCACGTCTTCCCACGTGAGCACCTTCGGCATGGCAAACACATCTTCTTTGATGCCCAGCAGCTCGCCCGTCTGCGCATTGAAGTCATATTCATAGTATTCTTCGGGCTTATACACGTCTGTCGCGATAGGTTCCATCTTGTCGGATTTCACGTTATCCGTATAACTGCCTTTGATTCGCCACACGGGGAATGTCACCCACTTGTCGCCCTGTTTGCAGGGCACACAGCCGAAGGTCAGTTCATCCACACACCGCAGATGGCCATCGTCAATCAGCGCTTCCCACTTCTCCTTCATCTTGTCAAACGCGAGCAGCGGCACATCCTCCTCGATGACGCTAATCTCCTTGGAACACGAAAACGAGAAGTAATAGTAGTTCGGGCAGCTGTAAGCATACATAATACTTCCGTTCGGTCTTTTGTGAAGCGCGCCGTCCAGCAGCGGAAGACCGTGGATGTTCTGAACGTCCTCCAGAATGTAACTGCCCATCTTTTGCAGCAATTTGCCGGGCGTTTTCTGGCCGTCAACCATCACCGCGCGATACGCAGGTTGACTCACCCAAACCCTGTACTGGTAAAACTGCTCCAGCGTCAGACCCAGCGTGCGGTTCAATTCTTCGTCCACATGTTTCTTGAACTCCGGATAGGTCAAATCGACATTTTCGGCTGCGATGTTCGGTTCTTCGCCGTGATAGAAAAACGTCCGTTCCTGATACAGCTTGCCCTTGCCCAATTCCTGCCACGGCACGTAGTTCACGCTGTCGTCATCCAGCACATCAACGCTCAAGGACATGTCAAAGGCATAAATCGAACTGTTCTTTTTCTGCCGATGCACGTCGAAAACGCTGTCGTTTTCGTCTTTGCCCAAGCCTTCAACCTGCACAATCGGGCATTGCTCGCCCGTCGGATAGAACACGGTTTCCGCATCCGCGACAATCTCCCGCCCGTTCGCCTGATAGGTCTGGTGCCACCCGTCGGCGGCCTGTCTGCCCAATTCCGCAAGCGTCACATAGTCGTCGGCGGAAGCGGCGGATACCGCCAGACTCATCGTCAAAACGGCAAGGCACGCAAAAGCGCTCTTTTTCATCTTAACACCCTCCTGTGCATCAGTTCAGCCAGATTTCCTCGTCCTCCGTGCCCGCCTCGCCGTCGCTGTAAATCGGGCGGAGCGACAGGAACTCGGCGCTTTCCGGCAAATCATAGCGCAGTTCAACATGATACTGGCCCGTCTTGTTGTCCACGCCCCATCCGCCGTCTATCGGCTCGACGACCTGATCGTCCGCAACCAGCTCATAGCCGGTAATGACGCGCGGCATCTGCACCTCTTCGCCGTTCATCATCTTCTGGTCATATTCTTTATAATCCTGCACGAACTCGGCATTGTCGAAATAGACCGTGCCGGAGATGTCCACGTCGGAGACGAACAGCGTCGCCTGCGCGGAATAGGCGTCGGTCATCAGGCTGCCCGCGCGGATCTCGGCTTTTCTGTCCACCTTGACGGTGAACGGCACGCGGATGAATCCGCGATCCTCCGGAACACTCGCCGACGCGCGCCTGAAGTCCTTCTCAGTCTGATAATACACGCCGCCGTATTCGTTGATGGACAGCACGAAGTCGAGCGTGTCGCCCACGGTCACATCCTCCGGAATTTCGACCTCCTGGAAGCCGCGCTTGGTACATGCGTCCACCTGCTCGTCCGCGCTGTCCAGAATCATCAGATCGTGCCCGTCCGGCGTGCTCGCGCCGTCGCCGAGGCCGAAGCCGTTAAAGATCTCGTAAGCGACCTTGTGATCCTCAAACCACGCCTTTTCCTCGCCTTCGAGCGTCATGCAGTCGTTCGCCTTCTTGCCTTCTTCCACCCACTTGAAATCAAAGTCGCCCGTCGGTTCGCCTTCGCCGAAAATCTGGCCCATCGGCGCGCTGCGCCTGAGGGTATAGGAATAATACAGCTTGTGGCCGTCGCAATACGCCTGGTCAAGCGTCAGCTCAAACGTGTGGCTGTATTGCTCTGCCAGCAGCTTGTCATACATCGTCTCGCCCGTCACGGGCACGGCCGGGGTCGGCATGGCGACGGCCTTCGTCGTTTCGTATGTGTCGGCCAGCGTCTCCAGCTTTTCCAGCCGTGTGCCGTTGTTGTTCTCCTGCGTCTGCCTGAAATGCCCGAACAGCCCCAGCCCGGCCGCCAAGGCCATGCTGCCCATCGCAATCATCATCACAATCGCAAAAACCAGCGCGGCGGAAATCTTTTTCTTCATAATCGGTTGCTCTCCTCTCACGATGCGGTTAAACATCTGCGCCTGCTGGCGCTCCGAGACGTGCAAGCCGGAGAGATGGGCGTCCAGACTGTTTTTGATGTCTTTATCCCAATTCATGCTCTGCTCCTCCTTCCAGCTCGGCGCGAAGCAGTTCATACGCCTTTTTCAGTCTCCTGCTGACGGCGGGGCGGCTGACGCGCAAAGCGTCGGCCACCTCCTCCATCGTCATGTTTTGATAGTGATACAGCAGCACCACCTGTTTGTATTTATCCGGCAGGCCCATCACGGTCAGAAACAGCTCACGGGAGACGTTTGTCGTCGGCAAAACGGCCTCCGGCAGCTCGTCGATCGGGCTGGTCTGGTTTCGGTGACGAAGCCACTGTGTGCGGCGGTAATCCTTGCAGGTATTGACGGCAATGCGCATCAGCCACGTTTTGGGCGAAGCGTTTTCCCGCCCCTCGAACTGGCTCATGGCCTTCCACGCCTTCATAAACGTATCCTGCATGGCGTCCTCCGCGAGTGATTGATCGGATAGCAGGACGAAGCATGTGCGCAACACATCGTCGCTGTAACGGCTGATCCACTCTCTCAGCCGATTTTCACTTGGTACCGAAGCGAATTCCATCTTTTGTTGCCTCCTTTCACTCCATTAGACGGATGGAAGCTCGAAAAATGTAACAGAAACAGAAAAAAATAAATCTCCTCCCCGACATTCCATCGGAGAGGAGAAACGTGGGCTCAGCCCGCCGCCTGTTTTTCATCTTTCTCGGCAAGTTCAACCTTGTTATCCGGGCGGTTCTTTTCGTCGGGGTGATAGGTCGGCACGATTTCGGCGATAGCTTCCACCGCGCGCTCGTCGTTCTTATCCTCCACAGACTGCAACACCTGCATCATGTGGTCGTACTGCGCGTCGTCGATCTTGTCCACGTTGGCGACGAAAATCTTCTTGTGCGCCGTTCGGGTCATCTTGTCGCGCTCGGAATCCATCAGCAGCTCTTCGTAGAGCTTTTCGCCGGGGCGCAGGCCGATGATCTTGATGGGCATATCGACGTTCGGCTCATAGCCGTAAGCGCGGATCAGCTTCTTCGCCAAATCCATGATCCGCACGGGTTCGCCCATGTCCAGCACGAAGATCGAACCGCTCTTGGCGATGCCGCCCGCCTGCAAAACGAGCTGAGCCGCCTCCGGAATGGTCATGAAGTAGCGCGTGATATCCGGATGGGTGACGGTCACGGGGCCGCCCTTGCGAATCTGGCTTTCCATCAGGGGAATAACGCTGCCGTGGCTGCCGAGCACGTTGCCAAAGCGGACGGCCATACACTTCATGTTCGTCTTTTCGCCGTAACGCTGAATCAGCATTTCGGTAATGCGCTTGGTCGCGCCCATGACGTTCGTCGGATTGACGGCCTTGTCCGTGGAAAGCTGCACAAGGCGCTCCACGCCATGCGCGCTGGCGGATTCAAGCAGGTTGCGCGTGCCGAAGACATTGTTTTTGATGGCCTCGGCAGGACTGAGCTCCATCAGCGGCACATGTTTGTGCGCCGCCGCGTGGAAAACGACCTCCGGATGATACAGCTCAAATACTTCGTCCAGGCGGTGCTTGTCGCGGATCGAGCCGATCAGCGTGATCACCGGGCAGTCTTTGCCATAGCGCTGACGCAGATCATACATCAGCTCATACGCGCAGTTTTCATAAATCTCAAAGATAATCAGCAGCTTCGGCTTGAAGCGCATGATCTGGCGGCAGAGCTCCGAACCGATGGAGCCGCCGCCTCCTGTCACCATGACCACCTTGCCGGAGAGATAGCCCGCGATGGAATCGGTATCCAGCTCCACCTCGTCGCGGGAGAGAAAGTCAGAAATATTCAATTCGCGGATGAACGGCGTGGATTCCTCCGCGCTCTGGTCGGTATCCGTCGGCTCGGAGAGCATGCGCGTGTGACAGTGCGTCTGATTGCACAGTTCAAGGATTTCCTGCATGCGCCTGCCCGTGCCCAGCGACGGAATCGCCACGATGATTTCGCGAATGCCATAGCGGGAAACCAGCTTGGGGATGTCCTTCGTCGTGCCGCGCACCGGCACATTCTGAATGCGGAGCCCCTGCTTGTTCTTCGCGTCGTCCACCAAAATGACGGGCTTGCCCATCTTGCGCGGGTTTTTGTTGCAGACGTTGACGGCATACGCGCCCGCCTCGCCCGCGCCGATGACCATCACCGGCATGGCGTCGCCCAGACTGCCGGAAATGCGATCCTTCGAGCACACGCGCCAGATCATCCGGCTGCCGCCGACGGCAATCGTCGCCATCAGCGCAATCAGAATCAGCACGCCGCGGAAAAGCCCCAGCGTCAGGAACTGGTTCAACGCCAGCGTCACGCCGCAGGCAATCGCGCTCAACAGGCACAGCCGCGCCACATCGCGCACGCCCGCATAGCGCCACATGATCTGATAAATGCCGCCCAGCACATAGCAGGCCATGTACACCACGACCACCATCGGCATGGCGGCGTACATCGTCTCCATGTGCCGCGACGGAATGTACATCTCAAATCGCAGCTCCATGCTCAAATATACGGAAAGCACAATCAGCACGATATCCAGCAGCGCCATGCCTGCTTTTCGGAACCATGCGTTGTTTTTCAGCTTGTTCATCGTTTGTCTCTCTCCAAAAACGCGCGCAAAAAAGGCGCGCAGATTCTCTCTGTCTCGCTGATTATAGATTATAGCATATTCACCTTCTTCTTTTCAAGTAGGTGTAAATAATACGGCCGCCTTTCTCCGGAAAAGCGGCCGTCTATCGCGTTTTAACCTTCCATCGGCATCATCACGGCGCCCTCCGGGCGAACCATGAGCGCCGTGCAGCTGCCGGGGCCGAAAGCGTCCTCCATCAGCTTTTTATAGTCATCCAGCCGGTCAAGCGGCACATAGGCCTGAATCGTTCCGGCGAAACCGCCGCCGTGTACGCGCTGCGCGCCGTCGCCGTGCAGGAAACGGCGGCTCAGCTCGATGCCCATCGCCATCTGTTCTTCCGTCGAGCGGGCATAGACATTCTGCAAAAGTTTCCAGCTGCTGTCGCCGCTGCGCTTCACCGCGTCGAAAAACGCGGGCAGATCGCCGCCGCGAATGGCCGCCGCCTGCTCCAGCACGCGGGCATTCTCGTCGTAATAATGCAGCGCGCGCAGCACCGCGCGGTCGCCGCACGCCCTGCGCAGTTCGCCGACGTGGCTTTCCACCGTCTCCAGCTCCACTTCGCGCAGCACATGCTTGCCGAAGTGCGCTGCGACGGCCTCCATCTCCTTGCGGATGGCCGCGTAGTCGTCGGTCAGGTCGCCATGGTCGCCGCCCGTGTTGACCACACACAGCGCATAGCCCTTCGCGGCGAAATCGCAGGCAATCGCCTCCACCTTCGCGTCCTGCTCTTTGAAATCGATCGTCACCATGCCGCCGACAGAAGAGGCCATCTGATCCATCAGGCCGCACGGCTTGCCGAAATAGACGTTCTCCACCTTCTGCGCGATGACGGCGCGGGTCTTGGCGTCCACAACAAAGCCGTTGTACAGTCCGTCGAGAATCGCCGCAATCAGCACCTCAAACGCCGCCGAGGAAGACAGGCCACTTCCGCGCAGCACGGAGCTGGAAATCGTCGCGCGGAAACCGCCGATTTTGTAACCCATCTCTTTCATGATGCCCGCCGTGCCGCGAATCAGCGCCAGCGTCGTGCCGAAATCCTTCTCGCGGATGTCAAGGTTATCCAGCTCCACCGTGATCGGCGCAAAGCCCTCGCTGTCCACCACGATGGCATTGTCGTCCGTCCTGCTTACGCACGCGATGGTATCCAGATTGACCGCAGCCGCCAGCACACGGCCGTTGTTGTGGTCGGTGTGGTTGCCGCAGATTTCCGTGCGCCCCGGCGCGGAGAAGAAGCACCGCCCGCCCTTTTGCGCACCGAAACGCTTTTCAAACCGCTCCACCAGCTTGCCATAACGCGCCTTTTGCAGCGCCCGTACATCCTCGCCCGCGCCGTAAAGCGTCGCCACTCGGTCGGCGAACGCCTTTGAATCCTGATACGCAGCCCACTGCTCGTTCATCTGTCGTTCCTCCATTTCATCCGCGTCAAACGGATGGTTTCTACTGCTTCTATTATTGCCGTTTTTTGTCGCTTTGTCAAGTGCGGGGTTATAGTTCATCTTGTGAACTTTTTTCGTCAAACCGCTTGACATTTTCCGTCTGGCGGTTTATGATGATGCTCGTAGTTCATTTTATGAACTTTTAAAGGAGGAATCCGCATGCCGTATGCCCCCACCACGGGCGACCGCCTGCTCGCCGCGTGGCTCTCCCTCACCTCCACGCTCTGGAACAAGCGTCTCGTCTCCACGCTGACCTACAACGAAGCGCACGTGCTCGGCATTTTGCTCCGCGCGGAGGACACGGGCCGCGCCTGTACCGCAACGACGCTCATCGCTCAAACGCGCCTGCTCAAAAGCCAGATGAATAAAGTGCTGACCACGCTGGAAGGCAAGGGGTTTCTTCTCCGCATGCGCAGCGAAGCGGACAAACGCGTGATTCTCATCCATCTGACCGAGGCAGGCAAAGCGGCCTATCTCGCCGAGCATGAGCATATCGCGGCCATCCTGAACCAGCTGATCGATACATTGGGCGAGGACAAAACGCGCGCACTGACTGACGGCATCAACGAAGCCGTTTCCGCGCTGGAGCATCTCGTTTAACGAAAGGAATTTAAACGCTATGATTCGCATTCTTACCGATTCCGCCACCGATTTCACGCAGGAGGAGCTGCAAAAGCTCAACGTTCGCTGCGTGCCGATGACCATCGCTTTCGGCGGCGACACCTACACTGACGGCGTGGATCTGCCGCAGGAAATCTTCTGGCAGCGGATGGAAGCCGGGCAGACGCCCAAGACCTCCCAGCCCTCGCCGGACGCCTTTCTTCGCGAATTTGAAGCCGCAAAAGCCGCGGGCGACAGCGTGCTGTGCGTGCTGATTTCCTCCGCGCTTTCCGGCACGCTGCAAAGCGCGCTGATCGCCGTCGGTATGACGGAAGACCTGGACGTCGCGCTGGTGGATTCTCTCTCCGCAACGGTTGGCGAGCGCCTGCTGGTGCAGGAAGCCTGCCGCATGCGCGATGCAGGCGGCAAAACCGCGCAGGAAATCGCCGAGGCGCTTCGCCTGCTTGTGCCGCGCGTGCGCATTTTCGCCTGTCTGGATACGCTGGAGTATCTGGCGCGCGGCGGGCGCATTCCCAAAGCCGTCGCAGATGTGGGCATGCTGGTGAAACTCAAGCCGCTTGTCACCGTCAGCCCGGACGGCCTTGTGGCCATGGCCGGCAAAGCCATCGGCCGCCATCGCGCAGGCGACGCGATCATGAAACTGATGGAACGCCACCCCATCGATCCGCGCTATCCGCTGATTCCGCTCTACACGGGCGGACGCGAAAACTGTATCGCGTTCCTTCGGCAGACCGCGCAGGCGGGCTATGCCTGCTCCATCGAGGAAGCGGTTTCCATCGGCCCGACAATCGGCTCGCACGTCGGCCCCGGCGCTTTCGGTGTGGCGTATATTTCTGCATAAACGTCAAAACTCCTCGGCACAGCCGAGGAGTTTACGTTATCCCTTTTTTCCGATCACCTTGAGGTGTTTCATCACCATCTGCGCGACCACGCCGGTCAGCACGCCCGTCACCACGCCGGAAACCATCAGCACCGGCAGATAGGTCACGATGAGCTGCGGTGTGTTGAGCATGACCACCGCCATGAGAATCTGGCCCACGTTGAAGGCGACCGCGCCGAGCGCGCTCACGCCGATGACGCTCACGCCCTTGATGCGGCTGAGCGCGATCATCGCCAGCAGCGACAGCGCGCCGCCCGCCAGCGAATAAAACATTGCCTGCATATTGGTGTAAATGAGCCAGCTCATCAGCGCCTTGAGCAGCATCAGCACAACGGATTGTTTGATGCCCAGCATATACAGCGCATAAATCAGCACCGAGTTGGCCAAACCGAGCTTAATGCCGGGGATCGCCCCCGTCAGCGGAAATTGGCGCTCGATCAAGCCCAGAACGAGCATCAGGCTGGTCAGCAGTCCGGAGACAGCCACCCGCTGAGCGCTCTTGTTTCGCATGACATTTCCTTCTTTCCAGATCGCCTTATTCGTCGGCAGGCACCATTTCAATCGTCACCTGATTGGGCAGGCAGATAATATAGGTGCTCAGAATGCGGTCTTTATAGGTATTCACGTTGACCTCGCCCTCGCCGATGCAATCCTGATTTTCGCAGGTGGAGGACTCCATGACAACATATTCCGGCGTGATGTGAATCTTATTGATCTCGCCGTTATCCTGCTTGATGGTGATGATCTTGTCGCGGTCCATCGGGATGGGATCGCCGTACTGACGGCCCGCCACGGTGATGACGACATAGCCGCGCACCTTATCGGTCTGCTTGGGCATCACCGGACCGACCATGTTCGCGTTCTCCGGCGCGGCGGTCGGTTCGGCCGTAATTTCCGGCGCTTCCGACGGCTGCGGCTTAGCCGTGATTTCCGGGGCTTCCGTCGGCTGCGGCTCAGCCGTCGCTTCCGGCGCGGGCGTTTCGTCGAGGTATTCCACAGCGTCCGGCGCGAGGGGCACATCGGCAGTCTTGGTGGAAAGGTCGGTTTTGGGCATCATCTTTGAAACCGCAAACAGCGCCACGGCCAACAGCAGCACCACGCCGATGATGGCGGCGTCCTTCTTTTTCGGCATCGATTATTCCTCCGCAGACGTTTCGTTTCCGTCCGATTCAAATTCGACTTCGTTGGTGCCGTTGCTCCACAGGCGTTCAAGTTGATAGTATTCGCGATCCTGCTCGTGGAAAATATGCACCATCACGTCGCCGTAATCGAGGATGCACCAATGTCCCTCGTTCACGCCCTCGCGGCGGCGGGCAAACAGGTCGAGCTTAGCCAGCTCCTCTTCGACATTCTCCGCCAGCGCCTTCACCTGCGGCACGGAGCGGCCCGTTGCGATCACCATATAATCGGTGATGACGGTCATTTCGTCAACCTTGAGCACCACAATATCCTTGCCGCGCTTCGCGTCCAGCGCTTTAGCCGCAGCCAGCGCAATCGCTTTCTGATCCATGTTATTTCCTCCTTCAAAATATGAACAAATGCGTATTCCGCAAGTTGTCTTCAGGGTACGGGGAACGTGAGGGGACGTTGGGGCGCGCATTGCGCGTCCGCGTATTCTTATAAAATCGGTCGATTCAGACCAATTCCGGTTCATACTCGGCCAATGCGGCCATGGTATCGGGGTGCAGGGGCTTTCCCTGCTCGCGCACATGATCGAGGCTCATCCGCAGGGCCATATGCATGGCCTCGTCCAGATCGGTCATACAGAGTTTGCGCAGCGCCTTCAGCCCCGGATAGGGCTTCCGGTTTGGCTCGATCATATCGGCAAGGTAGACGATTTTTTCAAGCCGGGTCATATTGGCGTGCCCGGTCGTATGCCAGCGGATGGCGCCGAGCACCTCCGGGTCATGCACATCATAAACGTCCTGCGCGAGGTGCATACCGGCCACAGCGTGCATAAGCGCTTTGGATTCCTTCATCACCGGATCGAGCTTTTCGTCCTTCGCCGCTTTCACCATCTGGCTGAGTGGCAGGCATTTGGCGCAGTCGTGCAGAAGCCCGGCCAGCGCGGCCTTCTCTTCATCCTCGCCGAACTGCCTGGCCATCTCGCGCGCGGTCTGTTCCACGCCGAGCGTATGCGCATAGCGCGCCGCATCCAGCTCTTTTTTGAGCCGGTATTCCATTTTTTCGCGTTTCATCGGTTCAACTCCATGCCCGTTTTCGCCCCGTAAAGCCCGTGTTCGTGAATATAATCCGCGACGGCCTGCGGCACGAACCGCTCGAAGGGCAATCCCTTTTGTATCTGTTCGCGAATCTGCGTCGAGGAAATATCCATCTTCCTCGCGTCGAGGAAGTCGATCTGCGCGCCCCTCTGCGTCCACAGTCCGGCCAGGCGTATGACTTCTTCCCGCGTCTCTTCCTCTCGCATCATTACCAGAAATTTGCATCGTTCGATGACCGTCTCCACGCGCCGCCACGTGCCCAGCGCGCGCAGCGTATCCGCGCCGATGAGGTAAGTCAGCGTGCAGTCCGGCATCTTCCGCTTCAACGCGGCCAGCGTATCGACGGTGTAGATCACGCCGTCGCGGTCGATCTCTTCCCGGCAGACCGCCATACCCGCTTCATGTTCTACGGCCAGTTCCACCATGCGCAGCCTGTCAAACTTATCGGCCAGCCCTTCTTTCTTGTGCGGCGGGTTGCCCGTCGGCAGGAAGAGCACGCGTTCCACCCTGCCGCTTTCCAGCGCGGCGCGGGCGAGCGCGACGTGTCCGCAATGGATGGGGTTAAAGCTGCCGCCCATCAATCCGATTTCCGGCATTCAAGCCCCTCCCTTCGCATTTTTCGGCGCATGATGTTTTATTATATCAAATTCCGCGCGCGTCGAAAAGAGGAAACCGCATAGATTTTGAAAAAAGCGCAAAAACTAAAGCCGATTCCAAGTTTTTCCGGGAGGAATCTCAGGTATGACGAGCCCTTTTGACAGCAAAAACCGCGTCGCCGCCGCGCTGGATCGTCTGGCTCTGCGCGTTTTGCTGTTTGTTTTGAGCGTCGGCTACTTCTTTTTTCTCTGGCACAGCGGCGCGCTCAGCCTGCTGGCCGGAAGCGCGCTGTTTATTCTGGCCATGCTCACCCTGCTTCTGCTGGAACGCCGAACGCTGGCGCGGCGCGATCATGCCCTCCGCGTGCGCGTCGGCGGCTCGATCGCACTGGAAGAGCTGATGCTCCTGCCTGCCGCTCAAGCCGAAAAACGCGTCTGCGCGCTGCTGGCTCAAACCCTGGGCGGCAACGCGCGGGATTCCGTTTTAACTTATGCAAATAAAACCTATCTCGTCCGCTGCGCGCAAACCCTGTCCGGCTCTTCCGTCGGAGAGGGCGATGTGCTGGCCGCGCACCGCGCCCGGATTGCCTCGGAAACGGAATTCTGCATTCTAGCCTCAACAGGCGGCTTTTCCCCATCCGCTCAGCGTGCCGCCGAGTGGATGGAACCGCCGGTTCGCCTGATTGCAGGCCGTCAACTGGCGCTGCTTTTCGGCCAGCAGCACCCCGCTACCGACGCGGAAATCGCCCGCCGTGCGCGTCGGCAGCGAACGCCATTTTCCCGCGGGCGCATTCGCGCGCTGGCGCTCGCTCCGGCCAAGCAGGGGCGCTATCTGCTCGTCGCGTTTCTGCTGACGATGCTCTATCTGCTGCTGCACTCGGCGCTGTCGCTCGTCTTTGCGCTGGTTTCGTTTGTGCTGGCGATGCTCTGCGCGCGGGAAAATCAAAAGGCGTTTCGATTATGATAATTCGCCGTAAATCCGCCGCATTTCGTCGGTGAATCCGCCGTCCGCCGTATGCGTGATCAGCATCGGCAGCAGATGCAGCCCCGGCCTGCCGCGCTTTCTGCCCTCGACAAGCGCGAGCTTCGGCGCGCTTTCCGGCCTGGAAACGATCAGGCGCACGCGTTTCGGCTCAACCCTTGCCTCGCGCATGGCGTCGCAGAGTTCCAGCAGTCTCGGCGCAGGAAAGACGGCACACAGCCGCCCGCCGTTTTGCAGCACACGCGCGCAGGCCGCCATCCAGTCCGCCAGCGGGCAGTCCGAATCGCTTCGCGAAAGCGCGCGGGTCGTCTCCGGGCTGACCAGTCCCGCGCCTTGCGCCGTATACGGCGGGTTGGTCACGACGAGCTGCACGGTTTCATGCCCGATGACCGCGCCCGCTTCGCGGCAGTCTGCGCAATGCACGCGAATTCGCTCTTCAAGGCCGTTGAGCGCAACGCTCCTCCGCGCCATATCCGCCACATCCGGCTGCACCTCAAACGCGTCGAACGTCGTCCCCTCTGCCCGTGCGCTGAGCAGCAGCGGCAGAACGCCCGTCCCCGTGCCCATGTCGCAGACACGTTCGCCCCGTTTCGCCGCCGCGAAATCCGCCAGCAGCACCGCGTCCGTGCCAAAGCGGAAGCCGTTTTCGCGCTGGATGATCCGCAGACCGCCGCGCTGCAAATCGTCGATGCGTTCACCGGGCTTCAATTCCGCGCTCACAGTGCTTCAATCAGCGCGGTCAACCGCTGGGCAAACCGCCCGATGTGCAGACCGTCCACCAGTCGGTGGTTGACCTCCACGGCGATATGCAGGATAACCCGCTCGTCCTTTTTCACATATTTGCCCCAGACAACGCGCGGCACGCTGTCATCCTGGTCAAAATCGCGCGGATTGGTCAGCCCGGTGATTTCCACCCACGGCAGACAGGAGATGAACAGCAGATCGCTCGTCTCCTCCGCCGCCTTCATGAACTCGTGCTGGCTGTCGCGGCGCTTCGCCGCTTCCGCGCAAAACGCCTCCATATCGTCCACAAACGGCACATTGACGCAGTAATACTGTTCCTCGCCCTTGCGTAGTTCGGTCAGGCTCGGCGTGCGACCGTCAATTTCATAAATCACGCCGTCCTTCACCACATAGCGGAACATCTGCACCTGATTCATCGCCTTGGTAACCAGATAGCTCATCGCATGGTAAAACGACAACCCCTTTTCATGGGTATACGCATAGAGTTTTGTCACGTCCTGCTCAAACGTCACGGAATAAAACGGATTGGACGCGCCGGAAAAGAACGCGAACGCGTCCTTGCGCGGGTAGGTTGACATGTCGATGGGTTTCATCTGCGCTTTTCCTTTCCTGGCAAATGTTGGGATGCCGTTCCAAATTCTGCCCGAAACCTGAGGTTTCGGGACTTCCTTCCTGCATGTATCGCTTTACGATCCATGCGCTCAAAACAGCACATTCCGCATGCAGTCCTGCGTGATGTATGATTATATCAAAAACCGCGGACCGATTGCAACCGACCCGCGGAAAAATGTTTACTGCGCTCCAAACGGCGTGACGTAATCGCCGGAAACATAGCCCGTATATCCGCCCCACTGCACATGGAGGAAGCCGTTCTCCCCCTCGCCCAGCACGCTGAGCACCATGCCGTAAGGCAGAACATAGAGCACGTCGCTGTTTGCGCTCGGCTGCGCGCGCAGATTCAGCCCGTTGTCGCTTTCCACAACGACGCGGTATCCGCCCGTACCCGGTGCGGGTGTCGCTGTCGGCGCAGCCGTCGCTGCGGATTCAGAATCAAAGCTGACGTAATCCGCGCTGACATAACCGCTCAGCGTGCCGATGCGAACGGGATAAAACCCGCTGACGCGCTCGCCCGTCACCGTCACCTGCACGCCGTAGCCCAGCGTTGCCAGCACATTGGCGTATTCCGAAGAATCCGCACGGAGGTTTAATCCGCTCGGCGCAGTCACCGTGCCGATGCGCCCCGCGACGGGGTGACTGGCTTCCGGCACCTTGGTCGGCTGAACAGTCGTCTGCGGCTCGTCCGCGTCAAAGCTCAGGTATTGCGCGCTGGCATAGCCGCTCAATTCCTCATAACTGACCGCGTAGAAGCCGTTCACCGCTTCGCCCGTCACCGTTACGGCCGATCCATACGGCATGGTCGCCAGCGTGCCGGAAGACATGTCGGGCATCTGCCGCAGTTTCAGCCCGCCATAGGCCGTAACCGTCGCTTCGCGCATCTCCGGCGTCGGATTTTCAATCGGCGTCGAGGCCGGTTCCGGCGTCGGAGTCGGCGTTGTGTTCGGGGCGGGCGTGGCTGTTGCCAGCGCTTCATCCGTCACATAGACGTAATCGCTGCTGACATAACCCGCCACAGAGCCCAGCAGCACCGGGAGCATGCCGTTGTCGCGCACCTCTCCGGTGACGGTCAGCATCGTTCCCTGTGGCAGCACCATGATCACGCCGGAGGACGTATTCGCCCCTGCGCGCAGATTCAGCCCGCCGGAAGGCAGCACAATCGCCACCTGCGAAGCCGCCTGGCCGCCGTTTTCCGCGCCCTGATCGGCGTTATCCGAATCGCTGCTGCCGGCGTCATAGACAATGTAGTCGTTCATCACATAGCCGCTCAGCGTACCATACTGCACATACGTCCAGCTGGAATACCGTTCCAGCACCGTCAGCGTCTGTCCGTGACGCAGACGCGACAGGATCGCGGCATTGGTCGTCGGCGCGGCGCGCAGATTGAGCGTCTGGCTTTCGTCCGAGAGCGCGACCGTCGCCGCGCCGAGGCTGACCACGCCGGAAGGCGTTTCATCCACGCCGTCTTCCTGCACGACCAGATACGAGGTCATCACATAGCCCGTCAGCGTGCCGTATTGCACGCGGCTCCATTCGCCCTCCCGGCTAATCAGGTTGACCTGCGTGCCGTGCGGCATGCGCGCCAGGACGGAAGACGCCGTCGTCGGCTGCTGGCGCAGATTCAGGCTGTCCAGCGGGTTTTTGAGGGTCACGACAGCGGGTTTCGCGTCCGCAATCGGTTCCTCCGGCGTCTCCGGCGCGGAGGGCGTGCCGTCGATGCTGCTAAGCAGTGTGCGCGTCATGGTGTAGCGCGTGCGCGTCAGGCCGGGATAATAAAATTCGAGAATCTGGTCATAGGCAAAGCCTTCGTTGGCCATCTGCTGCGCGCCTCGCTGGCTCATGCCCACGCCGTGGCCAAAGCGCCGCGCCGTCAGCTTATAGCCGCCGACAGCCTCCGTCACGGTCAGCGTCTCGTTTTTCAGCACGTTGATGGACAGGGAGCAAAGCCCCTCGACCTGGGAAAAGTAATCCAGCGTCACCGTCACGTCGCCGTACCCCGCAAGCGTCAGGCCGACCTGCACCTTGGTGTATACGCGGGAAGGTTCGGCGTACTTCGGTTCGGCCAGCGTCACGCCGTTGATGGCCGTGATCTGCACGCTGTCCGCGCCGACGAGCATCGCCGCCTCCGTGCGAAGCAACTCGGTCAGTGCGGAAACGCTGGTCGTGCCGTCGCGATAAAACGTGACCGATTTGGCGATGGAAGCGCCGTTGCGCAGATCATAGGGGTCGTCCTTCACCTGCAAATAGCTGTATGAGCCGCTGCCCCACGCGTTTTTGACCGATTCGGTCTGGCCGCCGTTGGACGCGGTATAATAGCTCGCCATGTATTCGCCGTTCACCGTGCCGACGATGTTGCTCGTCTCCTGCACGGCCTGCGCGCATCGCGCATTGCCTGACGGCGTGCCGTTGTAAACCTGGTCGCTCGTCGTATCCACCACGTCGTAGGTCGCGGCCTGCGCGCTCATCTTCTTGAGCGCATAGGTTCGGGCGGCGACGGCCTGCGCCTTGAGCGCCTCCAGCGGAAAAGAATTATCCATTTCATACGGCAGCACGCCGAGCATGTAATCCTCCATATACACATGGACGATGATCTGCACGTTGCCGCCCTTGGCGATAAACTCGATATCGCCCGGATACAGGCTCGCCGGGTAGCGCGCCTGCGCGATGCGCACGCCGTTTTCGCCGCTGGTCTGGTGGCGGCGCAGTTTAAAGCGGCTGCCCATCGTCTGCGACTGGCCGTCGGCGGTCATCATCAGCGTGCCGCCGCTGTTGCTCACGCGGATATTCTGTCCCCGTGCCAGCGCGCGGCTTGCGTCCCCGCCGACGGAATAGCTGCCCGCGATGCTCACATCCACCGCCGTCAGGCTCGAAATGGAGGACAGATACACGCGAACCGTGCCGGAAACCGTCGTCCCGCCGACCACGCCGCTATCCGCCCAGGCAGATGGCAGCAGAAAAAGCGTCAGCAGCAAAGCCAGCAGCAGCGCCGCAAGCCGTTTCGTCTGTACCATTGCCATGAAAAAATCCCTCTTTCGTCGTTTTCGCTGCATCCGTGTCGCAAAAGCGCGAAACACGGAACCAACGGCATTGTATCACATTTTCGCCCGGATTGACAATCGTTTTCCCGTGGCAATCCCTGTCAGCGCGCGGCGCTTGTAGAATTGGCGCGTTTTTGTTATAATAAGTTCATTCTGATCGTTGGAGGTACGACTTACCATGAAAAAAGCCGCCGTTATCCTGCTGCTCGTGCTGCTTACCGCCGCGTTCGCCCTGCCGGGCAGCGCCGACATGAACAAATACAGCACGGTATTCATGGATACGTTTGACACCGTGATTTCCCTCATCGGCTATGCGGAAAATCAGGAGACATTTAACGCGCGCGCCGATGAAACGCATGCGATGTATCTGCATCTGCACAAGATGTTTGACACTTACAACAGCTATGCCGACGAGGGCATTGTCAGCGTCTACGACGTGAACCTCAAGGCGGCAAGCGAACCGGTTCAAGTCGATCCGATTCTGTTCGGCCTGTTGACCTTCTGCAAGAGCCATTACGAGCTGGTCAAAGGGCAGACGAACGTCGCCATGGGCAGCGTGCTTTCCATCTGGCACGAATACCGCGAGGCGGGGCTGGATGACCCGGACAACGCCAAGCTTCCGCCGATGGAGGATTTGCAGGCCGCCGCGCAGCATATGGACATCAACAACCTGATTCTCGACGCGGAAAACCAGACCGTCTACTTTGCCGATCCGGAGATGAAGCTCGACGTCGGCGCGGTCGCCAAGGGCTACGCAACGGAACTCGTCGCGCAGATGCTTTTCGCCAGCGACATGCCTTCCTTCATCATCAGCGCGGGCGGCAACGTGCGCATGGGCAATCCTCCGGCAGACGGACGCGCCAAGTGGGGCGTGGGGATTCAGGACCCGGACGGCGCGGTGCTCGGCCTGAGCGACATCGTGGAAACGCTGTACCTGACCGGGTGCTCGGTCGTCACGTCTGGCGATTATCAGCGCTATTACGTCGTGGACGGCCAGCGCTATCATCACCTGATCGACCCGGATACGCTGATGCCGGATACGGATTTCCGCTCCGTTTCCATCATCACGGAGGATTCCGGTTACGCCGATCTGCTCTCCACGGCGGCGTTCCTGATGCCTTATGAAGAGAGCCGCGCGTTCATCGATTCGCTCGACGGCGTGGAAGCCATCTGGCTGTTCCCCGACGGCAGCAAAAAGATGACCTTCGGCGCGATGAACGTCGCCAAATCCTGCGGCGCAACCAACCAGTAACTCCCTTTCGTTCCGCATGAAAATGCCCGCGGCTTTGACGGCCGCGGGTTTTCTTTATTGAATTCAACGCGTCAGCTCCACATTGCGGTTCTCCGCCGCCGCGTCTTCGAGTACGCGCGTCAGTCTGGGCAGATAAGCCGCCATTTCATCGCTGGCGGGCGCGCCGCGAAGTACGAGGTTCGTCGGCTCGGCCACGTCGCCCAACGCGTCATAGAGCGCGTCCAGATTGCCGCCGTAATACGTCGGCAGATTCAGTTTATAGGCCAAATACACGTGCAGCGCCCTGACCGTATGAATGTTGGCGATATCCAGCTCCACTTTTTTCATGTCGTTCACTCCCCATACAGCCAATTCACAAAGTCTTTCAATTCTTCGCCCGAAAGAAAGCTGTCGTCTTTGTCCGTCCAGATCACTTCAACCTCGTCAAAGGTCTGATAATGGTCGCCCGTATAATAAATCAGACCGTCGTTTGAAAACACGACGCGCTTTCCGTTGCGGTAGCCGCCGTCAAAGTCGATATCGCATTCCGTCCATTTGCGCCCCTTCTGATCCGGCAGAATGCCTTCGTAATTGCCAAACCGATCGCCGCCGATGGAACATCCCTCCGCCACGCTCCACAGGTTGCCCTTCTGGTTGTCCCAGCCGAGGTTCTGCGCCTCCCGCTTGGTGATGTAGTTGCCCGGCAGTTTATCAAAGAAGGTGAGATAAATCGCCACCTCTTCCATGCCGTCATACCAGCCATCTTTGCTGATTTCATAATCCGCCGCATCCACGACAATGGTTTTCGCCAGCGCCACGGTCGGCAGCAGCATGGCCAACGCCAGCAGCACAGCCCCTATTCGCCTGATTTTCATTGGTTTCTCTCCTGTTCATATACTTTTCAAATAAATAAACTCGCACATTCAACTCCCTCAGTCAGCTTCGCTGACAGACCTTCGGCATTTCGCTTGCCTGCCTCCCACACTGTGGGCGGCAAGCTGCACGCTCTCAAGGAGGGAGCCTTTGGGTATAAGCCCCGGTGGCATAAGAATTAGGCCTCCCTCGTTGAGGGAGGTGGCACGCCATAGGCGTGACGGAAGGAGTTTGACATGTTGATTATATCACAGATACAGAAAAAACGCAGTTCCCAATCGAACTGCGTCTGATTTTGCAAAAATAAAAATCCCAAAGTGCCGCTGTCGTCGTTTTTCACCCACCGCTCGCGGTAGGTCGGTGCCCTGCGGCGCATTTCTGCCGTCCCCTGGCGTACTAAGACGGGGGCATGACATCCACGAACCGACTCGAAGCTCCTGTTATGAAAATGTAGGAGAAAATACAGACGACTGGCGCACACCCCAGGACATCTGATCCAGCGAATAGCCTTCGCTGATCTCTGGGATTATTATAGCAGTCTGTCCCGCCGCTGTCAACGCTTTTTTACGCGGAAATGCGTCTCCTTTTACTCGGTTTTGTTTTCTTCCTGCGGCATCGTTTCCGGTGTGGCCGTGCTTTCCAGCGAAGAAACCTCCACCGCATTTTCCTTTCGCATAACGCTTGCGTCCATCGCTTCTTCAAAGAACGCCGCGGGCACATAGACGACGCTTTCCAGCGTGGTCAGGCGCGTGTCCACCGGAATCAGAAGACCATCCTTCTGCCACGTGATGGCGCTGGCCGTGTTGTCGCTGACCATCCATGTGACGGAAATCTTACTATTGTCCTTCGTCAGGGCAACGCTCCGACGGGTCTGCGTTTCCTCGGTCAGTTCCTCGCTTTCCGCCGTCCATCCCAGCGCTTCGCCCGTCTCGATGAGCGGCAGCAGCAGCGCGCCGTTTTCTTCAACGGCCGCGTTTTCCGCTTCCCTGCCGTCCACCCATAACGGTATCGGCGCTTCCTCCTTGGGTTCGGTGCTCGCTTCCGGGCTGGGTTCAGCGCTTTGCTGCTGGGCGACGTCCGGGCTGGGCGTGGGCTGCGGCGCTCCGCCGGAAGCGCATCCCGTCAACGCGCAGGAACCCGCCAGCATGCCCGCCGCAAGGATCGCTTTGTTTCTGCGTTTCATGATGTTTCCCCCTTTCAAATCGAATGACGCATACAGTGTATGCCTTTCGCGGGGAAAACATGCCCGGCGGTTTATCCCTTTTTCTGCGCCTCGATGCGCTCTGCCAAATCGGTCAGATACAGCCAGCGCTCCTCGGCTTCGTCCAGCGCCTGCTGGGCCGCCTCGCGCTTTTGCGTCAATTCGGTGAGCTTCACAAAATCACTGGCATTTTGCTCAATCTGCCGGTCCAGCTCTTCCAAATCCTTTTGCAGCTGCTCCATCTTCTGATCGATGGTTTCATAGTCGCGCTGTTCCTTATAGCTCATGCGCAGTTCGCGCTCCCGCGTGCGCTTGGGCGCGGCCTGCACGGGCTGCTTCTCCGCCTTTTCCTCGGCTTCCTGTGCGATGCGCGCATCGAGATAGTCGCTGAACGGGCAGATATACTGCGTCAACCTGCCGCCCGCCTCAAAGGCAAACAGCCGCCCGGCCACGCGGTCGAGGAAGTAGCGGTCATGCGAAACGACTACCACCGCGCCCTTGAACGCGGACAGGTAATCTTCCAGAATTTCCAGCGTCGCGATATCCAGATCGTTGGTCGGTTCATCCAGCAGCAGCACGTTTGGCGAAGCCATCAGCAGACTGGCCAGATAGAGCCGCCGCTTTTCGCCGCCAGAGAGCCGCTCCACCGGAGTATACTGCACATCCGGCGGAAAAAGAAACTGCTCAAGCATCTGCGACGCGGAGAATCGCCCGTCCGGCGTTTCCACATATTCGGCAATGTCGCGCATGAAATCAATCAGCCGCACATTCGGCTCCACCTTCGGAAATTCCTGTGTGAAGAATCCGATTTTCACGGTTTCGCCGACGGCAATCGTGCCGGAGTCCGGCGCAAGCTGACCGGCAAGCATGCGCAGCAGCGTCGTTTTACCGCAGCCGTTCGGCCCGACGACAGCCATGCGCTCATCCCTCAGAATGGTATAGGTGAAATCCGAAATGAGCTGCCGCCCGCCGAGCGCCTTGCAGACCGCTTCGCATTCGATAATGCGCCGTCCGAGACGCGAGCTGGTTGAGCCGAGGGAAAGCTTCTGCTCCTCCTGCGGGCCGCTAATGGCGCTCATCTCCTCAAAGCGCTGGATGCGCGCTTTTTGCTTGGTGCTTCTGGCCTGCGCCCCGCCTGATCCATTCCAGCTCCCGCCGCAGGATCGAGCTGCGCTTGCGCGCCGCCGCGTTTTCCATCTCCAGCCGCGCAGCCTTCTGTTCCAGATAATAGGAAAAATTGCCGTCGTGCAGATACAGCTCGCCTTCGCTGATTTCCGCGATGCGGTTGCACACACGGTCGAGAAAATAGCGGTCATGCGTGACCATCATCAGCGTGCCGCGGTATTTCGGCAATCGGTTTTCCAGCAGGGCAATGGTCTCCGCGTCGATATGGTTGGTCGGCTCGTCCAGCAGCAGCAGATCGACCGGACGGATCAGCGCCGCCGCCAGCGCAATGCGTTTCTTCTGTCCGCCGGAAAGCGTGCGCACGTCCGCGTCAAAGTCGCTGATGCCGAACTGGCTGAGCAGCGATTTCGCCTCGTATTCATCCGGCGCGCCGACGTCCTTCGGCGCGTCGTAAAGCACCTGCTGAACCGCCGTTCGCGCCACGCTGTAATCCGGCATTTGCGGCAGATAGGAGACTCGCAGTCCGTTTTTGCGCATGACCACGCCGCTGTCCGGTTCCTCCATGCCGGCAAGCAGCTTGAGCAGCGTCGATTTACCCGTGCCGTTGACGCCGACTACGCCAATCCGGTCATGTTCGCCGATGTAGATCGTTACGTCGGTCAGCAGCTTTTTAAGCGTATAGGATTTGGAAAGGTGTTCTGCGGATAGAATCGCGGCCATAGCTTATTCCTGTTCCCCTTTTTCCGCAAGCTGAGCGACGTTTTCGCTGTCCGCCTGCTTCTGTTCTTCCTCGCCGACGAGCGCGGTTTTCGCGTCCGCCCCGGTGATCTCTTCGAGCATCTCCCGCGTGATTTCGCCCTCGCAGACCGCGAGTCGATTTGCCTGAGCCTGCACCAGCTTTTCCAGCGTGTTGCGCATGCCGCGCGCGTTGCCGAAATCCATCCGTTCGCTGAGCGTCATCGCGGTGAGCATATGGCGAACGACGTCCTTGCCCTCGTCCGTCACGCGGTAACCCTGCCGCTTGGCGTTCATTTCCAGAATGGCCATCAGCTCGTCGTCGGTATAATCCGGAAAATCGATGTACTTGTTGAAGCGCGAAATCAGGCCGGGGTTGCTGGTCAAAAAGTCGTGCATTTCGTCGGAATAACCTGCGACAATCACCACGAGGTCGTCGCGGTGATCCTCCATCAGCTTGACCAGCGTGTCGATGGCCTCGTGGCCGAAATCGTTGTCCATGCCCTTGCGCGCCAATGCGTAGGCTTCATCAATGAACAAAATGCCGCCCAGCGCGCTGTTCACCACGTCCGTGACCTTGCCCGCCGTCTGGCCGACATAACCTGCGACCAGCCCGCTGCGGTCGGTTTCAATCAGCTGGCCCTTGCTCAGGAAGCCGAGCTGCTTATAGATCTTCGCAACCAGCCGCGCCACGGTCGTCTTGCCCGTGCCGGGATTACCGGTAAAGACCATATGGAAGCTCATGTTCATGACCTTGAGGTCATGTTCCTTGCGCATGGCGCGCACCTTGATGAGGTTGATCAGCGAGCGCACCTCATGTTTGACGGTATCCAAACCGATGAGGCTGTCGAGCTGTCCCATCAGCTCGTCAAGCGTCTCTTCCTTCTCTTCGAGCTTCGTTTCCGTCTGTTTTTCATTCGTCGGATTTGTCTTTTCATTTCCGACCTTCGGTTGGTTTTCTCCCGGAATATCGACGCGCCGCGCTGCTTCCTGCGCGCCGTTATAATGCCGTCCGGCGGCGCGGGTCATCAGGAATGTGCGCAGCCCGCCTGCATAGGCGGTGATGAAGTTCAGCTCGTTGCCGCTCATGTCTCCGTCCACATCGGCGGCGGCATAGAGCAGGCGGCTGACGCCATCGACAAACTGCTGCGCGGTCGCCGTGCCGTCCTTATCATCCATGGCGACACAGCAGCGCAGAAGCAGCGGCGTTCCCTCCGCAAAGGAGCGATTCTTGAAACCAATATTCAGCGCCTGCTGAGCGCTGGCTTTGCCGATATTGAGGATGTCGCGTGCGGGCACGCTGGCGATATAGGTCAGCATCGCTTCGGAAATCTCGCCCGTGGTCTGCGCCATCTTGAGCAGCAGCGCCTGCACATACATATCCAGAAACAGTTTGATGTCGCTGCTGCCCACGCGCTGCCAGTTTCCGCTTTTCACCAGCTGGTTACAGGCCTCGTCCATCATCTGATAGGCTTCGCGGCCCTTCGTCATTTGCTTCTCGTCCATGTCGGCTTCCTTTCTTGGAGTTTTGCCCCAAATCCCTCTGCGGACGCGCAATGCGCGCCCCTACCATTCATCTTCCCAATCTTTTTTGCTTTACACAGCCTTTTTCTTCCCCAGCTTACGCTTGACCGCGCCGATTTTGCTTGTCAGCTTGGCCTTTTCTGCCGGGCTGAAGACGAACACGGCGCTCAGCGGAATCTGATAGGTTTTGAGATAATAGCCGAGGAACACAAAGCCCGCCACAGCGTAGGAAACGACGGAGGCGACTGCCGCGCCCATCTTTCCCCAGAGCGGAATAGTGATCGTATTACAAAGAATATTGACCGCGACCGACGCGCTGAGCATGCCCAGATACACGCCTTTTTTGCCCTGCGCCAGCAGCAGCGTGCCGATAATCTTAAAATAGCTCATCGGGATGATGCCCGCAATCAGCATCACCGTTACCGGGTAAGCCGGCAGATATTCCGCGCCCGCCAGAATGCGGATCACCGGACGGCCCAGCACCAGAATGCCCAGAATCATCAGCAGGGTCAGATAAAAGTTGACCTTCATGCTCATGGTGACTTCTTCAATCGCGTCGTCTTTCGCCGTGCGGGAAAACAGCACTTCGCGGAAGGCATCCGGAATCAACCATCCGTATTCCGAGAGCGACACACCGAGCGAATAAAAGCCGATTTCCGTATCGGGAATATGATACATATAGCCCATCATCAGCGTATCCACGCGATAGTTGAGCGTCAGCATCAGCGTGGTGATCATTGAAACGAAACCGAACGGCACAATCTTCGCGGCAAACCGCAGATCGGCCTTCATCGGGTTGGGCATGCGTTTCATCCGCATCAGCGCCATCACCACGGTGATCACGTCGCCCACGACGATCAACGCCAGCGCGACGAGAATCGTCCTATCCATCGTATAGAACGCCAGAATGGTGATGACGGTGTTGGTGATGCGCGCGGTAAAGAAGATCGCGTTTTTGAATTTAACGTCCTCCACCATCATCATAAAGCTGAGCTGATTGGCCAGCACCTGAATCGGCGCAAGCAGACAGACCGCCGTCAATTCAAACGAATTGAAACAGACCGCGCCGATCACGCCGATCACGGTATAGACGATGAATTGCAGCAGAAAGATGCGCAGAAATTGATTGAGCACATCCGGCTCACCCTGCCGCTTATAATAAGGATACGGCTGATACAGGCCAAAGTTCGCCGTCACCGCCACAATGGAAAGCAGCGAGGAAATGCGCCCCAACTCGCCCTTAAGCTGCGGGCCAAGGAAACGATTGGAATAAAACGAGGCGACCAGGCCGATGAGTACGGCCAGAATCTTGGTGAATATGGTAAAAAGATAATCGTTATCCGTCACGCGGCGGATGATGCGCTTGACATTCATGGACGCAGTCCTTTCTGCAACTTGATAAAGCAAATAAGCCTATTGTGTATTATACCGCGCATTTCCATCCTTTGCAATTTATTCTTGCTTTTCGTGTCGGCTTTTTCACCCTGCGTCCTTCTCCGTCATAGTTTATATCGGAGCCAGCCCCCAGCCTGAGGCCGGATGCCCTTCCGCCGATTGCCGTTTGGCCGCCAGCCTTTACGCCCGCGGCTCAGCATATCGGTTTGAAGCCGTGCAAAAAGCCTGAGGCCGCATGTGCTTCCACGAAATCAAAAACAGGCGCAGACGCGCTTTCCATATCAACCGGAGGTGTCCGATATGTCATGCAACTGTGAATGCAGACCGAGCTGCCCCTATTCGGAATGGCTTCATCCGCTGTGCTGCAATCCCGCGCATTTCTGCTGCGCGGGCTGGGAAAACGGCCCGACGCTCGTCATTCATAAAATCGTGCTTGAACCCTGCGGCAACCAGAGCTGCACGGAGCGCACGTTCACCCTGCGCATCACCGGCCCCAGTTATCCCAATGGGGAGATTTTCACCCTGCGCGCGGGCAGCTGCACCCAGCTTGACGAGCCGCTCGTCATCAGCGGGCTCGAGCCCGGCTGTTATGCCATCGAAGAGCTGCTCAACTGTCCGAACGAATACTGCACGACCATCACCGGCCCGGTCATGGGCAATGTCGTTCAGCTGACCAACTCGTGCGTACCGACCGTCGTCACCATTGTCAACCGCAAGCGTCTCTGCCGCCGTCGGTATTGCGGCGGTTAAGATAAAGATTCTCCTCCCTTCGGGGAGGAGAATCTTTTATAAGGCGGCTTCCCCCTGATTGGTCGTAATCACGCGGAGAATCTGCTCGGTTTCCCTGGTCTTCGCGTTGACGAAAACCCAGTAATCTGCCGCGCCATCCGTGCATTCAAAGCCCCAGCAGAGGGTTTCGTCCTCGTCCTGAGGAATGACGCACAGGCGTTCGCTTTTCACACTCAGTCTGCCGGAAACCATTTCCCGCGCCTGCAAAACGTCCACCGTCGGCACAATGTCTGTCCGCCGCGTATGATTGGCGAGGTACTGCGAGCATTCCGCGCCGACCACGCGCCCGCTGTCCATGCTCACCTGCACCTTGACCTGATCGGAGTACAGCGTCACGCCGTCCTGCACGGCAGCGAAATTGGCGACCACCATGCCGTCATACTGCTGCACAAAACACGGCTCCATCTCGCCGAAACCCACATCTGCCAGATAAACCTTTGCGTTTTGCAGGCATTCTTCCTCGCCGCGTCTTTGTGCAAACTCCGCGTTTTCGGGCATCATCCAGAGCAGAAAACCGCCCTGCCCCGTGACCTGCACCGCGATATGGCCGTCCGGCGTATCCGCCGTAAAGCCAAACGCTTCAAACCGTCCGCCGCTGTCCGCCGCCTCCGTTACATGTTCAACCGTTACGCCCGCGTACTTTGCCGCCGCTTCCCGCGCCTGCTGTCGCGAAAACCGACTCGTATTCAGCAAAGCAGACCGACGGTCTGTTCTTCCATCTGAAAACGGTCCGTCGTAAATCAGCGAAGGATACTCGATGCCGCTGTCCGTTTCCGCATCCGGCCACGAGATCTCGCCGCCCTGCCCGGCCAGCTGCTGTCCCAGCGCATGACAGGCCTGCATCATGTCTTCAATCTGACGCTCGTCGTCTCCGGTGAGCATGCCGCCGTCCGATACCTGCGCCGCCAAAGCCAAGGAATACTGCCCCATCTGCCCGGCAAATTTCATCGCGTCGCCCGCCGTCTGTTCGCTGACCGCCATGCGGGACAGGCCGCTTTCCACGTGCTGAGCCAGCAGCGCCGTTTCACCCAGCAGCGACACGCTCTGCCGCGCGCCGGAAGCAATCAGCAGTTTGGACAGGTTGACCTCGATATCGGCCATCGCCGCAATCACGTCGGCCATTTCCCGCTGCTGCTGCATCGCCATCTCCCGCCGCACGTTCGCCTCGCGCAGGCGAAACACGCCGCTCGCTCCAATGGAAAGGCAGAGCATCACCGTCAATGCCGCCAGCATGACTTGCGCTCCCTTTCTCTCTTCCATACCATCCCTCTTTATATGGCAAAGCTGTGATCGCCGATGGTCAGCCGCACCTCGCGCGACCAGATCCACGAAGATGTGGCCGTCGCCGGGTTATAGTAATACAGACAGCCGCTCGTCGGATCCCAGCCGTTCATCGCGTCCCGTGCGGCGCGTCGGCTCTGCTCGCTGGGCGCAAGGTTGATCTGTCCATCGCTCACCGCGTCGAACGCGCCGGATTGATAAATCACGCCCGCCATCGTATTGGGGAATCGGCTGCTTTTCACCCGGTTGAGTACTACTGCGCCGACCGCCACCATGCCGACATAGGGTTCGCCGCGCGCCTCGCCGTGAATCAGCCGCGCCAGCAGTTCAACCTCTGAGGCATAGCCGGATGCCGCCGTTGTCACCGCCGAGGCCGCCGTCGTTTCGGAAATGCCCATCGCCGCTAACGTTGCCGTACCCGCGACGCCGTCCGCCGTCAGGCCGTTCTTTTTCTGAAACTGAATCACCGCGTCGTAGGTGCTCTGGCCGAACACGCCGTCCACTGCGCCCGTATAATAACCCCACTGTTTGAGCTTCTGCTGCACGCGGCGGACGGTTTCGCCGCTCTGCCCCCAATAGACCGCCGCCAGGGCCGTCGGCGCAAGCGCAAACAGCAGCGTCAGCGCAAACAGCCCCGCCGCGATAATCCGCGCCGTTTTTTTGCTCACAGCCATGCGCATGCCTCCTCCGCCTCATCCGGCGTGGCTTCGCCCGGTGTCCAATCCGGCAGAAGCTGCTCAAACAGCAGGCTGAAAAAGACGGGCTGCGCCTTTCCCTTCATAAGTGCCGAACCCGTCAGCAAAAGCGCGCACAAAAGCAGCGCGGCAAAAAAGCGACCCATGTTCACTCCTCCGTTTCAAGCGGTTGATACAACAAGGGTCGCCCGTTGGCTGTGAAATTATACCGTTTTTACGCTTCTTCTTCGATAACGATGCCGTGCGCCGCCGTTCGCATCATGCGGCAGGTGGGATAAGCCGTCACGAGCCGATCCGTCGCCCGGCGACATGCGCCCGCGTGCATGAACACGCCGAAAACCGCTGAGCCGCTGCCCGTCATTCGCGCGCCAACCGCGCCGTTTTCTTCAATGGCGCAAATGGCGCGGTCAATTTCGGGGCGCATGCGCCTTGAAACCGGTTCAAGCACATTCCCCAGCGCCGCGCCGAGCGCGCGAACATCGCCGCAGGCCAGCGCACGCTGCGCCGCCTCGTTATCCGGCCTGTCCTCGTCGCGGATGCCGTCCTCGTACAGGGCGGTGAACACCTCTTTAGTGGATAAGCCGCGGCATGGTTGGAACGCCACCAGATATAACGGCTTTTTCATCGCAAGCGGGGTCAGCTTCTCCCCCACGCCCTTCGCCCGCTGCAAGCCGCCGCGGATGCAGAACGGCACGTCCGCGCCGACAGTCAGGCCGATCTCCTCCAATTTATCCGGCGAAAGTCCAAGCCCCCACAGGCGATTCAGCCCAACGAGCGCCGCCGCCGCGTCGCTGCTGCCGCCGCCCATACCCGCCGCTACGGGAATATATTTTTTGAGCGTGATGCGGGCGCCGCGCGTGCAGCCCGTCGCCGCTTGAAGCGCAGCCGCAGCCTTGAGTACCAGATTATTGCCGTCCGCCGGAACGAACGAGCGCCCCTGTGCCCGCACATAGAGGGTAAGCTGCGGCGCTTCTTCCATCGTCATCTGGTCGCAGAGCGTGACGGATTGCATCAGCATATCCAGATCATGATAGCCGTTGGGCAGTGTGCCGACCACGTCGAGCGTCCAGTTAATCTTCGCTCTGGCCTGAATTTTCAGCTTCATGCGTCCATCCTCCGTGCGTCAGCGCGCCATCAGCGCTTCAATTTCCTCCGTCGTGCGCGGAATTGCCTCGGAAAGCACGCGGCATCCCTCGTCAGTAATCAGCAGATCATCCTCGATGCGGATACCGATTTCCTCTTCATCAATATACAGTCCCGGCTCGTCGCTGATGACCATGCCCGCGCGCAGACCGAGATCCTCGCGGACGGCGCAGTCGTGCGTGTCAATGCCGAGATGATGGGAAACGCCGTGCATGTAATACCTGCCGATTTCGTCCGCAGACTGGATCTTGCCGATAGCCATCAGCCCTTCCGCCAGCACCTTCTTGCACAGGTCGTTCAGTTCGCGCAGCGTCACGCCCGGCCGCGCGGCCTTGGCGACTTCGCGGTTCGCGCGCAGCACGATGTCGTAAATCTGCTTCTGGCGCGGGGTATACTTTCCGTTGATCGGGTAGGTGCGCGTGATATCGGCGCAGTATCCGTCCACGCGCGCGCCGAGGTCGAGCAGCAGCAGCTTGCCGTCCTCCAGCTTGCATTGGTTCGTACCATAATGCAGCATACAGCCGTTCATGCCGCTGCCCGCAATGGTCGGGAAGGAGACGCGTTCCGCGCCCTGCATGCGGATTTCATATTCAAATTCCGCCTGCTGCTGATATTCCATGCGGCCCGGTTCGAGCGTCGCGAGCACGCGGCGCAAGCCCTGATCCGTAACGGTAATTGCGCGCTCCAAGGTCTTGACTTCGTCCTCGTCCTTGACCATGCGCATGGCGGCAATCATCGGGTGCGCGTCCTTGAGTGCGATCGCCGGATACGCCTGCATGAAGCGCTTCGCCTTGTGCATGTTATAGCTGTCCACATCGCCCATCGCGTTGCGGTAGCAGTCAAAATACGCCGCTTCAACCGTTTCGCGCGCGATGCAGCGGCTGATCAGGCTGTCCACGCTGTCAATATAGCGCACATCGTCAATGCCGCTGACGGCGCGCGCCTCGTCGATTGTCACGCGGCGACCCGTCCAGCGCTCCATATCGGGAATCGGTTCTTCGATGAACAGAATCACATGCGCCGGACGATGCGTATTCGCCAGCACGAGCGCCATGTTCTCACGGCGCAGACCCGTTAAATAGAAAAAATGGTGATTAGCCTCGAAATCAAATCCCTCATCCATCGAGCAGGCGACGCTTTCGCCGCTGTAAAGCACCATCATTTCGCCGAATTGCAGCTGATCGAGCACGCGGCGGCGGCGCTGTTCATATCGATTCATCCTCTCATCGCTCCTTTGCACATTGGTTTGATATGTATTGTACCACAGCGCGCGCAAAAGCACAACGCCGGGCGTTTTTCCTGTCTTTACTCCATCATCGCTCCACTTTCTTATTTTTTATCTTGTTATTTTGTTTTATCTGCTCCACTTTTTTGCATTTTTCTTCTTTTTTCTCTTTTTAATCGCCACTTCCGTCGTCTTTTCTTCAGAGCCGTGCTTGACAAAAGCGTATTTATTCCTTATACTATAAAGACTTTTGACGCAATAACATTGAAAGGGAGTTTTATTTTGCGTTCTTTCCGCGAATACTTTTCTCTGCGTAAATGCGTGATGGCGCTTCTGGGAAGTGCCATTCTCGCCTTCGGCCTGTATAACGTGCATGCGTTTTCCGGCGTCACCGAAGGCGGTGTGCTGGGGCTGACGCTGCTGTTGTACCACTGGTTCGGCCTGTCGCCATCAATTTCGGGGCTTGTGCTCAACGCGGCCTGTTACATCGGCGGCTGGCGCACGCTGGGGCGCTCGTTCATCTTCTATTCCGTCATCGCCGGCGGCGGTTTTTCCGCGTTTTACGCGGTTTTTGAACGTTTTGATCCGCTTTGGCCGCAGTTAGCGCAAATGCCGCTGGTCGCCGCGATTGTCGGTGCGCTGTTCGTCGGCATCGGCGTGGGGCTGAGTGTGCGTGCAGGCGGCGCGCCCGGCGGCGACGACGCGCTGGCGATGACCCTGCACGAAGTCCTCCATCAGCCGATTGAACGCATCTATCTGGCCAGCGATCTGATTGTTCTCGCTCTGTCGGCGACGTATCTGCCGCTGAACCGCCTCGCCTGCTCACTGCTGACGGTGATACTCTCCGGCCAGCTCATCGGGCTGATTCAGCGGATTCCTTCGCCTCTCGCGCAGAAAGGCGAAGAGCTTTCCGATTGATTTGCTCATAAAAAAGCGGCCTGAGGCCGCTCTCACTTCCGCCAAAGCTTGCAAAAACTCAAGCTTTTGCATACGCGGCCAATTTGCTGCAATTTCCTACGAATAAAAAAATCGGAGAAGTCTGCCGCTTCCCCGATTTTTTTGCGCCGAATCAGTCGATTTCCTCCGCATAGTAAACAAAATCAAGCGTATTGACCGCCTCGATCATTTCTTTATGGCTGCTGTATTTCGTCCTGTCCTTCTGGCGCACGGTCAGCGAAACGGAATACACGCTCAAGCCAGAGTTGATATACGCCGGGTTGGCCTCAATATCGTCGATTTTCAATCCAAGCGTTCTCATCGTGGTGATGAAGCGCTGCAAATCTTCTCGGTTTTTCAGTTCCAGATGCACTTCAAAGTGATTGGAACGGTTTTTGAGGTCGATTTCAAACGTCGGAAACAGCGCCAGACAGCATATCAGCGCCGCGTAGCCGATAACGGATACCGTATACAGCCCCGCGCCGATGGTCAGCCCGATAATGCCGCACGTCCAGAGTGCGACGGAGGTCGTCAAGCCCTTAATCTGGTTTTTAGAGCTGTACAAAATCGAATTGCTGCTGATAATGGCGATGGCAATCACCGCCGCGGCGGAAATCAGCGGCATGCTCGTGCCCGCAAAGCTCTTATCCAGCATCATCGCCACGGTAGACGCCAGCGAAACGAGAATAAACGTCCGCTGGCCCGCCGCATGGCGCTTGCTGGCGCGCTCACAGCCGATAATCGCCGCAAAAACGACGGATACGGCCACCCGAAGCAGCACGGAATACAGGTTCAACTCGGTTGACCAGCCGCCCAGCAGGCTGGCGATGGGATCGTTCATATTCATGGATGGATGCCTCCTGTCGATCTGCCGCCCTTAAAGCGGCGGTTGTGATAATACTGCGCCAAATCATATTGTTCCAGCGCCGCCTGTGTAAAAGCCAGCTCCTCTTCGGCGCTCGTCTCCACCGGGTCGGGCAGATGGGCCTCAATCGCTTTCATACGTTCAATCAGCGTCTCCAACCCGCTCTTGGAGGCGTTCTGCTCCTCCCCGATCGGTTCGGGCGCGTTCCTGCCATATGAGCCGGAGAGATACAGCGCCAGCTTCGAGCAGCCCGGTCCGACCAGCTCATAGAGCACGCTGGAAGCCAGAATAATCGTTTGCAGCGTCTCGCCCATTTCGCCGCCGAGCGTCCGCGCGCCCATCGCCGCCAGACCGATGGCTACGCCCGCCTGCGGAATCAGCGCAAGGCCGAGATAATTGCGAACGCCTTTCCCTTTGCCCGCCAGCAGCGCGCCAACGTAAGCGCCCGCGTATTTACCGGCAATGCGCCCTGCAAAATAGAGCAGCCCCACCAGCAGCAGCGGCACGCTTCCGCTTGCACCCAATGTATCCGTCAGCGCGCCGAGGTTGAAACTCAGGCCGGAACGCACAAAAAAGAGCAGCAGAATCGGCGGGCTCCAATAGCCCAGCTGGCGAAAGAGTTTCTCGTCTTCCGTCAGGTTGATATAGGTCATGCCCATGGACATGCAGCCCAGCAGCGGCGAAACATCCGCCATGGCACAGATGCCGCAGAACGCAAACAGCGTCGCAATGGAAACAATCAGACGGTTATCTTTTGAACGCTTGCGGAAAAAGAGCTTGAGCATCACGCCGAACAGCGTGCCCAGCGCCAGCACGCAGATGTTCGCCAGAATCGGCTTCATCACCGTGGCAAGCTGCATATGGCCGCTCTCCGACGCCATTGCAACGGAAATCGCCACACTGTACAGAATCAGGCCGACCACATCGTCGAGCGCGACCACCTGCAAAAGCGTATCCACAAAATCGCCGTGCGCGCCCGTCTGGCGAATGGTCATCATCGTAGAGGCGGGGGCAGTTGCCGAGGCCAGCGCCGCCAGCACGATGGAAAAGCTCAATTCCAGATGGAGCACCCCATAGACGAGAGCGAAAACCGCGACCGAGGCCAGACACGCCTCCAGCACCGTGATGACGATGACCTTCGCGCCGTTGCGTTTGAGGACATCGATTTTAAAAAACTCGCCCGCGCTGAACGCGATAAACGCCAAAGCCACATCCGAAAGAAAATCCGTTCCGTCGATGATACTTTGCGGAATCACATTCAGACAGCACGGTCCCATCAAAATGCCCGCCAGTATATAGCCCGTCACATTGGGCAGGCGGAGCCGCTTGGTGATGCGCGTCATTGCAAATCCGGCAAAAAGCATCGCCGAAATAGAAATAATGACCCGCGCCACCGGCGAGGCCTGCATCGATTCAATCAATTTTTCTCCTTCTCCTCTCCCGTTTTGCTTTACATAGATTTTACATCAATCTAACACAAAATTCAAGGCCTTGGATGAATTTTATGACAAAGCTTTCTGATTTTTCACTATTTTTATCATTTTTTCAAAAGAAAAAGGGAAGCGGAATTTCTTCCGTCTCCCTTTGAATGATTTTGCTTTTTCTTACGGACGCAGACCGCTGCCGCCCTGGAGCGTGATGGTTTCGCCCGTGACATAGGACGCGTCGTCCGACGCGAGGAACACGCAGACGCGGCCGATATCCTTCTCCGGATCGGCAAAGCGCCCCAGCGGAATCCCCTGAATCGTCTTGGCAAACAGATCCGGATACGCGTCGCGCCACTGTTCCAGACTCTCCGTCATCGCCAGCGGGCAGACCACGTTCACGCGAACGCCGTCCGGGCCCCACTCCGCCGCCGCCACGCGGGACAGGCCGCGAATGCCTTCTTTTGCCGCCGCGTAGGAAGACTGGCCGAGTTTGCCGAACAGGCCCGCGCCGGAAGCAAAATTGATCACCGAGCCTTTGCTCTCTTTCAAATACGGATACGCGTCGCGCATATAGAAAAACGTCGCATACAGACCGGAATAGATCGCCAGATCAAAATCTTCCTTGGTATGATCTTTGAGCATCACGCCGGACTTGGAAACCTGCGCGTTGTTGACCACGGTATCGATATGGCCGAAGGTCTCGACCGTCTGCTTGACCACGTTCGCCACGGAAGCTTCGTCCGCGCCGTCCGCCGTAATCGGCAAAACCTTCACGCCGTATTCGGCCTCAAGCTTTTCCTTCGCGGCTTCCAGACGGCTCATCGTGCGGCCGGTGATGGTCAGGTTCGCGCCCTCTTTGGCAAACGCTTTCGCCAAACCGAATCCGATGCCCTTACCGCCGCCGGTGATAATCGCAACTTTTCCTTCAAGCTTGCCCATTGTCAATCGCTCCTTTATCCTTTTGGTTCAGACCCGCAAGCGCAACTTGTCTGATATACTGCATACAGCGTATCATCTTTTAGACATTCTGTCAACGATCGTCGCGAAAATATCCACCTTTGTTTGATACCTTTTGATCAGTATCGCTTAATCGACCGGAAAGCTCTCAACTGCCGCCGCGCAAAGCCTTCTGGTGATGCGCATAATGCCATCCTCCCGCGTGGTCTTGCAACCGTTCGTCATCACGCAAAACACAGTTTGGCTCACAGGTTCGACATATAAATTACAAACAATGCCTTCATCCGTTCCCTGATGGCCGTACACGCGCCGCCCGTCGAGCAGCGTATCCTGCCGAACGGTAAAAAACGTATACGGCGTATCGCCGGTGATTCCGGTCGTTGCCTCACTCTGCTCCTGCCTCATCATGGCGATGGCGTCTTCGCTGAGCACGCGCACGCCATCCACCGTGCCGTCGCCGCAGAGGGCAATGCCCAAGCGGGTCAGGTCGCGCGGGCGAATCAGCAGGCTGCCCACCGTAATGCGGTAATGCGTATCCGGCGTGGCAAACGCGTCGTAGGGCTGGCGCAAAATGTAGCTCGGCGCGCGGTAAAGCGAACCGTCCTTGTGATAGGTCGCGGTCAGGTATGCCTCCGCTTCATCCAGCTGGGTTGCGCTGTATGCCGCGTCGATGCCCAGCGGCGCGAAAAGATATTCGCGCATGAATGTGGAAACATCCTTCCCGGTGACGGACTCAATGATCGCGCCCGTGATTCCCGCTCCGAAGTTGGAATAGGCATACTGGCTGCCGGGGCGCACCTCTTTGAAATTGGAAGCCGCCTTTTTATCCAGTGCGATCATGTCGCTGAGCTTGCTGGATTTGCTGGAATACGACGAATTTTCGTTCAGGCCCGCGGTATGACTCATCAGCATGCGCAGGGTGATCGGCGTATCGGGATAGCGCGGATTGCCCACCGTATATCCCAGATAGGCGCTGATATCCTCGTCCGGGTCGAGCAGGCCGTCGTCCATCATCTTCATCAGGCCGATGCCCGTCACCAGTTTGGTCACAGACGCGCAGCGGAAATAGCTCTTTTCCGTCACGGGCACATGCGTCGTCTTCTGCTGCTCGCCATAGTAGCGTTCGTAGACGATTTCGCCGTTCCTCGCCACCAGAAACGCGCCGCCAACCGTCTTTGCGTCGCGGAAAATCTGATCCACCTGCTCATCCAGGCTCACGATTTCCGCCATGCCGCAAATCGGCAGAAGCGCCAGCACCAGGCACAAACACAGTATTTTTTTCATCTTCAAGCTCCTTACCTTCCCCTTAGCCTTGCGCTTATCGACTTCTTTCGCTGCCGCGGCTTACGCCTGACGGCTGAGGGGATTATTATAACACCCGCGCGGGATGCTTACAAGTCCCGCGCGGGTGTGTCGTCATGTTTTGATATATTCGGGGCAGGCCTGTCGAATGCTCGCCTCATCCACTTTTACGCGCGTGAGATGCTTGGTCATGATCTCCTGCGCGGCGGCAACGTCCCGGTGCTCAATCGCGTCGCAGATCTGTCGGTGATCGTCGATCACTTTCTGATCCTTCACCACCGTCAGCGCCAGCGCGCGGACGCGGTCAAAGTGAATCGTCATGCCCTCCAGCATGCGCATGGTGTTGTCCTTCTGCGCAATATGGAACAGCAGGCGGTGAAAATCATTATCCAGCTCCATCAGATCGAAGGAACCACTCATCTCCGGTTCCTGTGAAAGCTGCTGAAAGCGCACATTCTGCCGAAGCTGCGCAATCTGAGCGGGCACGGCATTTTCGCAGACGATGGGCAGGATGGCCACTTCCAACACCTGCCGGGCAAACCGTGCCTCTTCCACCAGATTGTAATCGATCAGGCTGATCCGGCTTCCCCGCTGCGGCATGACATCCACCACGCCGTACTGTGACATATCCATCAGCGCTTCACGCACGGGCGTCCGGCTGAGTCCCAGCTGCGCGGCCAGCTCGTTTTCGCTGACCATCGCGCCCGGCTTCAGATCCATGGAGATGATATTCTCCTTGAGCATGCGCCGCGCATATTCGCGGGCTGTTTCGGCATAGTGCCTTTCTTCAAGCTTCACGTTTCTTACCCCAGATAAGCTTCAAGCGTTCTGCGCACTGCGCCTTCGCCTGCCAGCTCGGAAACAAACATTTCCTCGATACGATCCGCCATGCCGAGCGCGCAGAGGTCGCTGCCGAAGATATTCGCGTTGGCGAGAATCGGGCGGATCTGTCCGTTGTAGCTCTCCGGTCTGCCGACTTCAATGCCCGCCAGCTGCGCCTGCAATTCGTCCTTCATCGGGTCGGCGGAAATCTCGATGGCCTTTCCGTCGTCGCCCACGCCGAGCAGATAGCGCAGCCAGCCTGCGATGGCCAGCGAGAGCGCGGTCATCTCATGCAGATCTTTACCCTTTTCCACATAGCTCTTGATCGTCTCGCCAAAGCGGATACCCACCTTCTGGGAGGTATCCGTCGCAATGCGCTGCGGGCTGTCCGGCATGAACGGATTGGGCAGGCGCTGCTCGACCACCTCGTCGATGAACGCCTTCGGGCTGAGAATGCCCGGATCGACGACGACCGGAAGCCCCTCGACATAGCCCAGCCGCTTGACCAGCTTAACCAGCGTCGCGTCCTTCATCTCGTCGCAGATGAGCGTATAGCCGAGCATGCAGCCGTACACCGCCAGCGCGGTATGCAACGGGTTGAGGCAGGTTGTGACCTTCATCCGCTCGGTCTTGTTGACGGTCTCGCGGTCGGTCATGTACACGCCGGCCTGCTCCAGCGGCGGGCGACCGTTCGGGAAGCGATCCTCCACCACGAGATACTGCGGCTTCTCTGCGTTGACAAACGGCGCGATATACGTCCGTTTGGACGTGATGACCGGCGCAATCGCCTCGCAGCCGAGCTTTTCCAGCTCCGCGCAGACGGAATCCGCCGGACGCGGCGTGATTTTGTCGATCATCGTCCACGGGAAGGCGACCTGAGTCTCATCGGAGATGTAATCCACAAAGGCCTGCGGCACAAAGCCCTTTTTCAGCCACTCTTCCGCCATCGTCAGCACTGCACCGCGCAGTTTTTCGCCGTTGTGGCTGCAATTATCCATCGAAACGACGGCCAGCGGCGCTTTACCGTTTTCAAAGCGATGCAGCAGCATGGCGCAGACGATCGCCATCGCGCCTGTCGTTTTCTCCGGGCCGTTGTCGATATCCGCCTGCACAAACGGGAAGAAATCGCCGGACGCATTCTTGAGCGCATAGCCCTTCTCGGTAATCGTGAAGGAAATCATCTGCAAGCCCGGATCGGCAAACACGGCCTTGAGGCGGTTCCAGTTCTCCGGCACATTCGACTGCGCTTTGATCGCCTCGCTCAGCGAGCCCAGCACGCGCTTGTCGGTCGTCGCGTCCGCATTCAGCGTGACGGCCAGAACAAGGTTGTCATACGGCGTATAAATCTGATCCACCACGTCGAAATCAAAGGTCTCCACACAGGTGATGCCGCGATCCATCGCGCCCTTTTCCAGCATCGCGTCAGCCATGCCGCCCACAAAGATGCGGAAAATGTTGCCCGCGCCGAAATGCGCCCAAACCGGGTGCTTCTTCGCCTTTTCAGAGACCGCCTGCACATCATAATCCGGCAGTTTGATGCCGGCGTTCTGCCAGGCGGCGCGATCCTTGATTCCTTCAAGCGTCAGTTTCATGAGCTTATCCCCTTTTCGCGTTCTTGTCGATGGCTTCCCACAAACCGTTAAGGTAGGCGATGCCCAGCGCACGGTCGTACAGGCCGTATCCGGGGCGGCCGACCTCGTCCCAAATCATGCGGCCATGATCCGGGCGGATATACGTATCTGGGCAGGTTTCATACGCGGCCTTCATGATCTCGTACATATCCAGATCGCCGTCGGAGGACAGGTGGCTGCTCTCGCGGAAACGGCGGTCGCTGCCCAGATGCTTGATGTTGCGCACATGCAAGCACCCGATGCGGTCCATCTCGCCGAAGTGGCGGATCATCGCCGGGATATCGTTGTGCACATTGCTGCCCAGCGAACCCGTGCACAGGCAGAGCGTGTTGCAGGGGCTGTCGTGCAGCTTGACCATGCGGTCAAAACCCGCCTGATCATGTGTGATGCGCGGCAGACCGAAAATCGGCCAGCCCGGATCGTCCGGATGGCAGGCCATCTTCACGCCGACCTCTTCGCAGGTCGGAATAATGCCGTCGAGGAAGTATTTGAAGTTTTCAAACAGCTTGTCCTCGTCCACATTCTTGTAGAGTTCCAGCACGTGCTCCAGTTCGGCCAGACGCGCGGGCTCCCAGCCCGGCAGACTAAAGCCGTTGGAATTTTCGGCCGTGCGGCGGACGATCTCCATCGGGGTCATCGTGCCCAGCTCGGCCTCGTCGTAATACAGACTGTTGGAGCCGTCCTCCGGAATGACGCGTGCCAAATCCGTGCGCAGCCAGTCAAGCACCGGCATGAAGTTATACACGATAACCTTCACGCCATACTTCGCCAGATTGCGGATGGATTTGCAGTAATTCTCGATGTATTGATCGCGCGTCGGCAGGCCGAGCTTGATGTCTTCATGCACGTTGACGCTTTCGATGACCTCGCATTCCAGACCGGCCGCATGCACTTCATCGATATATTTCTTGATTTCGTCTTCTTCCCATACCTCGCCTGCGGCTTTGTAATCGAGCACGCCCATCAGCCCCGTGCAGCCGGGAATCTGTTTGATCTGTTTGAGGGTAATCTTGTCGCTCTCGCTGCCATACCAGCGAAACGTCATTTTCATATAAGGACTTCTCCCTTCGTTGTTCATCTTTTATCTAAAGCAGCCGGACAAAGCCGCGCTTGAACACGCAGCTTAAACCGGCACGCTTTTGATGCTTTTTTATGCGCCGTAAACCAGGTTCGGCAGCCAGAGCACGGCATCCGGGAAGAACACCATGAAGACAACCACCAGCAGCACCGCCACGTAGAACGGCCAGCCGTAACGGACGGTCTCCTGAATGCTGCACCCCATCATATCCGAAACCGTATACAGGCCTGTGCCGACAGGCGGCGTCATCACGCCAAAGGTCACGCAGGTCATCATGATCATGCCAAAGACAACCGGATCAACGCCCACATTCTGCATAACCGGCAGCAGAATCGGGGTAAGGATCAGCGCGATAACCGTGGTTTCCATAAACATGCCGCACAGCAGCAGGAACAGGATCACCAAGAACAGCAGCAGCGTCTTATTGGTCGTGATGGAAACCAGCGCGCTGGCGATCGTGGTCGTCAAATCGTCAAACACAACGCCGTAACCGAAAACGCCGGAGAACGCCAGGATAATGGTGATCACCGTGATATCCTTCACGGAATCCTTGAGCGTTTTCATCAGGGTTTCCCAGTTCAATTCCTTGTAAATGACCATACCAGGATTCCGTTTTACCATAATCGCTGTGCAGCACCGTTTGGGCGTATTGCTGATCCGGATGCACTTGAATGGTCAGTCGTTCCTGCGCGTCAATCAGTTTCACCAGAAAACCAGTCTGCGCGCCAAACGCCTGCAAATGTGCTTTCCCGAAGAAAGCCTCCGGGTCTTTCTGAATCAAATCGAGCAGATACGGCTGATCCGGCATGCTGACCACGCGGCTCAGCCCTTCAACCAGATCTTCTCTGCCCGCATTGACGGCCCGCGTCGTGCTGGCCGCCCAATCCTCCGGGAAAAACCCTGCTCCGCTTTTCTGCCGTGCCATTCGTTCAGCCTGGCGCCGCCAACGTAGGTGCGCCATACGCGGGTTTCTCCGGTCTGCAAACAAAAGTCGATAAAACATCTCCTCCGTTCTTTATGCAAAGCGTCCAGAGCTTCTCAGCCGTTTTTCAAAAATCATTTAAATTTCGTTCGCAATTCTGTTTATAATATACACCTTGCATACAAGTTCATCAATCGGCATTCTGAATATTTTTTTAACCTTCATTTTGTCATATCTGTATTATTCTCTTTTATATCTTTGCCGCGGCACCCGTTTTCGTTTTCCTTTTTTATAAAGAAAGCGGACAAAAAAGCGCAAAAGAATTGCTTTTCCCGCCGCAGACAGATATACTATATGCATCACGCATTCAGAATCGTAAGGAGTTGTTAACCATGCTGACGCTTTTCCCCAAATTCAAAAAGCGGATGATCATCTTTGAAGTCGTCTACGTCGCCCTGATGGTGACGCTGTATGTGCTCAAGCCGACGGCCAGCCCGATTGCGCTGGCGCTGATGCTGATTGTCGGCGGGCTGTTTATCGCGGCCGCGCAATACATCAACGCCGTGAACACGCACAACCGCCAGCTCAACCGGCTGTACAATCAGCTGGATGCGGAGGGCTTTCTCAAGGAATATGAGCCGCATCTTCAGCAGAATCCCTCAAACCCCCAGCTGTATACGATGGTTCGCCTGCACCTCACCAACGCCTATGCGGCGCAGGGCCGCTTTGACGAGGCGATGAAGCTGCTGACCTCCACCCCCATCCGCGCATGCAAAAAGCCGGAGCAGACGCTCATGAACCGTTTCGCCATCACCAGCAACCTGTGCTACTGCGCGGAACAGATGGGCGATCTTGACACGGCGAAAAAATACCTCGACGAGCTGCACGGTTACAAGAACGAGCTTGAAGAAATTCAGAAGACGAAAAAGCCGAAGCAGCGCATGGCTTTCTCCTGTGAGCTGAACGACCAGTGCATGAAGCTGCTCTCCACCGGCAAATGCGATGTGCAGGCGCTCAAGACGCAGGTGCAGAGCAACAACACCCAGCAGCTCCACCGCATCACCACGTCTTTGTGGATTGCCCGCGCCTATCTGGCCGAACAGAACCGCCGCGAAGCCGAAAACATCCTCCAGCAGATTGTCAAGCTCGCACCCGATCTCTATCCCGGCAAAGAAGCCGCCCGCATGCTCGCCGAGCTGCCCGCCGCAGCTCAGGCCAAGTAATTTCCCCCGTTTTTCCCTTTCGAGAATCCCGCAGAAATACGGGATTCTCTTTTTTTCGCTCAAAATATGCGTAAAAATGCTTTTTTCTGTAAAAAAGGGGTTGCATTTTCTGAAAAGCCGTGCTATAATCTTTTTCGCATCAAGCAGTTGATGACAATCGCACCTTTAGCTCAGTTGGTAGAGCACCTGACTCTTAATCAGGGTGCCCAGGGTT
>ERZ809296.520-NODE-520-length-60938-cov-11.070759_pt1 | contig 60938 bp, 61 predicted proteins | sample MGYA00520511_ERZ809296 | MGnify/ENA primary metagenome ERZ809296 (study PRJEB31576, sample SAMEA3212662) | Homo sapiens | biome: human-gut; feature: human gut; material: fecal | place: Sweden | collected 2012 ...
GTTTGAATATAGCCTTTATGGTCTGGGGGTTGAGTAAAAACCCGAACAGGCTGAATGCGAACACGGCGGCTATACCCGCAAGCTGACCGCGCCTTAAATTGAACAGGAGCATGACGAACACCATGAGCAGGGTGTAAAGCAGCATCAGCAGGAATATGGTAGACATGCATTCATACGGGCGGCTCATCTCAAGCGTTTTCACAAGCGCGGGCAGGGCTACCTTTTGCCCCGCGCCGGAGTAGCCGAGGATGGCGGCGGTCTCGCTCCACATATCCCCTATGAAGCTCTGCCGCATACAGACCAGGGAGGTGGAAACCAGTATGAACGCAAGGTAGATAAGCGTTGCCAAGGCGATATACGCCGCCTGCCCCATTAGCCAGGTTTTGCGGTCTATGCGCATGAGGTAAAAGGGCGTGGCGGGGCTGATAAAGGGCATATCCGCAAAGAGCAGAAGCAATAGCAGCGAGGAAAGAAGTATTGAGTTGCTGTCCCCGAACGTCCACACAAATGCCTCCACGAGCTGCATGGTGGTTTCGTATTCCTTGGCGAACTTCACAGCCTTGTCGGACAGCAGGAAGCACAGCACGAACGCAAGGCAGAAGGTGATTGCTATTCTTGGGTTTTTATGCCAACGGCGGAAGTTATACCGGGTTACGGCAAATATCTGTTTTGGCTTCATATCCTCTCCAGCCTCCTTTTCGCGGCGTATGCAAAGGCAAGCGCCATCAGCACGCTGAATTCCGTCAGCAGCACCGCCACGCCAACTTTGCCGAACATCCACCTTGGGGACGGGTTCAGCCATTCCCGTGGGTACAGCACGAAGAGCTTATCGAAGTACCGCTCATACAGGATTATGAGCAGATAGAACAGCACGAAGGGCGAGGCGTATGCCATGTATTTGCTGTCGGTAAGCGCGGCAAAGGTCATGCCTGTCAGCGACCAGAAGGCCCCCGAGGCAAAGAACATGAGCGCAGTCTCCATTAGATTGCCAAAGTAATTCGGCACGGTTTCTCCGGCCTTAGGGTAGGCTTCCATTGGCAAAAACATGAGCGCGGCAAAGCCGTAAGCGATGAAAATCCCAAGCGCCAGCACCAACCCGCCCGAAACGGCGCAGCCCACGGCCTTGCCGGCGATATATCTTGAAACGGTAGTACGGGGCAGATACTCCTTTATGAAGCCGTTCTTCACGTCGTCGATGAAAGAAGCGGTATACGGCAGCGCGCAGAGGATAGGCAGCGCCAACGCCATGGCATCTGACGAGAGGGCGCCCATGATAAGGTCGCTGTGGAAGCCGGGGGAGAGGAGCTCCGCCGAGCGGAAGCCGGAGAGTATGCCCTGCACGGAGGAAAGGAGCAGCACCAAAGCCGTGCCTGAAGCGCCGATAAGAAAGCCACGGCTCAGCATGGCCTGACGGAGGCTGGCACACAGGGCTTTTTTCATGCGCTTCTCTCCTTTCTACAGTTTTTTGGGCAATAGGAAAGCAGGCATGGCGTTATTTCCATGTTGTCATGCCTGCTATGCTTTAGTTGAAATCCAAATTGTTAATAACCCAAACCTCTGTCAACAATACTTCCGTCGATTGCATTAATTGTTAAAACGGAATTGAGCGGATCATCATCTGATTCGGAATAGGATTGTTCTCCGCCTTCCAATGCATTTGTTACGTTACCAAAGAAATCCCATACCGGAATGACAAGCCCTGCGCTTCTTGTAGCGGGATCTGTGATTCGCATAAGGCCGAGTTCAATTCGATCAACATTGATCGTTTTGGACATATTATCGCTTAGGTAAGCATTTGTTACGACGATCATTTTATTGAATATATCCATAATTTTGTTAAAGTCCATCATCGTTGTGTTGTTTGTTATAACTTCGCTCACATCATAGGGGTTGATCCACTCCATGCTGACAATACCATCATTATTCACGAGAAATGTTAGGCTTTCATATTCCCATCCCTCTATAAAACTGCCTTTGCCATCGTCAATAGCTCCGCTACCACCAGCAGAGCCGGATGTCAGTGTAAAAGAGTTGTCCCCCAATACCCTTGAATAACTCAACTTATACGCTTTTTGTAATGTTCCGTTAATTTTACCAAATACAAGTGTCGATGTTTTATACGAGTAATCTGATACTCCCATCAAAGATAACAATGTGTTTGCAGCATCAACTGCCTGACTTTGTGTAATCATAGGTGCAGGTAAAAGGTCGGGGCTGCCATATTCGTCAGTTCCATATTTAACATCGTTTTTTACGGCAGTATTCCAAAGGTTCCCAATATCAGCATAACTATTTTGACCTATTGAATAGATGAGCCGATATTGGTTCGTGCTTGAGTTGTTTTCAATAAATATTTTTCTGTATTTGCCATCGCTGCCGTCCGACACAAGAAATATGGTCGGCACCCCGCTTAAAGTGGCAGAAAACTCGGCAGGGGCCTCCACCAGCCCTTCTCCTTCAGGCAGGCTCTCCATTGCCATTTGAAATTTTGCAATGCTTCCTTGTATTTCTTGCCTTATCTGTTCATCTGTTTCCAAAGCAAGCTGTCTTTGCCACTCTAAAATTGTTTGCTGATAATATGCTTTTGTCTCGAACACATCGCCGGAATAGGTGGCCTGACTGTCAAACAATGCTGTAATATATGTCTGGCATTCTGCCTCTGTAAAAAGATGCTTTTCGACACGCGCAGTAGAAAGCTCGTCAGAATTAGGCACAATAACTGCGGCATCAACATTGACGGTAAGACTACCTTGTGGGTTCGTTAATGGCTCATCAGCAGAATATCGGCTGGGCGCTGAAAAAGGAGTATCGCTGGATGCAACGGCTTTTTCAATCAGTTTCTCATTATCCTTACCAACTACAATCGGACTGTCCGGCGTTTTCTGGCAGGCGGCAGCGCCAAGTGCCATAACCGCGATAAGCAATATAGCAATTACCTTTTTCATATCGTATAACCTCGCTTTGCTGTTGTTGCCTTCATGATACGGGAAGCGCCGATGCAAAATCCATCATCAAACTGTAATGAAATTGTAATTATTGAAAGCGCAGACGCACGGTCGTGCCCTTTCCAACGCTGCTCTCCACCGTTATCTCCGCCCCGTGGGCGTCCGCGATCTTCCTGACCAGCGTGAGACCCAGACCGCTACCGCCGCTTTTTTTGCTGCGGGATTTGTCCACCATGTAAAAGGGCTCAAATATGCGCTCCATCGCTTCCTTCGGAATGCCGCGGCCAAAGTCCTTGACCTGTATCGTGTTGTTTGAAAAGGTGAGTAAAACCCGCTTGTCCGCCGCGTCCGCATTGTATGCCTTTGCCGCGTTGTCCACAAGGTTGATGAGCATGGACTGCACAAGGTCAGCGTTGCAGTCCAGCGTTTCGCCGTTCGATTGAACGTTCAGCGTCACGCCACGGTCGGCAAGGCTTTTCTGCGTGTTCTGACGCACCCTGTCAAAGAGCTCGTCAACCTCGCAGGGCCTGCGCTCTATGTCGCGCTCCAATGTTATAAGCCTCAAAAGCGTCTGCACCAGCCGCTCCAGCCAAGCGCATTGGCTTTCTATATGTGCAAGGGAGTTGTCCCTTTCTTCCTCCGTCATGTTGGCCCGGCGCAGCATGCGGGCGTGCAGCAGCAGCGCCGTGAGCGGCGTCTTGAATTCATGGGTCACGCCGCCGATGAAAAGCCGCTGCCGCTCAGCGGTTTCCGTAAGCTCCGCTATGCGCGCTTCAACAGCCTCCGCCATCAGGTTAAAATCCCCCGCAAGCGCGCCTATTTCGTCTCCCGTATGCACATCGGCCCGCATGGAATAATCGCCGCCCGCGATCTGCCGCGCCGTTTTTGCAAGGGAGGTGAGCGGCCTTGTGCTGCGGCGCATGATGAGCGCAATACAGCCCGCGCCGATAAGTACGCCCGCGAGGCTGACGGCAGCAAATGTCCACGCTAAGCTTACAATGCTGTTGTAAGTTGTGGAAATATCCTCTACCACATATACGGCGTAGGATGCGCTTCTCACCATGACAAGGCTTCCCACAATGAGCACATTGCGCCCGTCTATTTCCCGCTCCGCGATCTTCATGGAATATTCGTTTTCGGGCAGCGGCAGAAACGCGCGCGGATTGACCGAAACGCCGGAATAGAGCGTTTCATCCCCGCGCATCAGCACGGAGGAGGAATCGGCAAAGCGGGAAAAGCAGTAGTTGACGAGGGAGGTTTCCACCGTCAGCGAATCGCCCTCCGCAAGATAATAGCCCGCCATCTCGGAAAAAGAGGAAGCAAGGCTTTTCTGCTTGTCCCTTGCATAGCTGTAAGTAAGCTCCAGTATGCTGTTTTTGGAATGGATAAGGAGCACGGCGGAGCAGGCAGAAACGATGAAAAGCAGCACGGCGATGCAGATAAGAGACGTCTTTTGCCACAACTTCATTCTATCGTTCCTCCAATCGGTATCCCAGTTTAGGTATGGCCCGTATTGCATCGCCCAGATCCAGCTTTTTGCGCAGACTGGATATCTTTACATCTACTGCGCGGGTTTCGCCCGTATATTCATAACCCCATACATCGGAAAGGAGCCGCTCTCGTGATACGGTCAGGTTCTTGTTCTTTAGGAGCGTCAGCAGCACGTCAAATTCCAGCGGCTGAAGCTCAACGGCTCTTCCGGCTTTTGTTACCACCCGCGTTTCGCTGTTTAGCTCAATGTCCCGAACTCGGTAGACCGTGTTCAGCCTGCCGGTGCGCTTTAATACCTTTTCAATACGGACCATAAGCGTGAGCATATCAAAGGGCTTTACGATATAGTCCTCCGCGCCGTCCATAAGGCCTTTGATTTCCGATGCGGAGTCCGTCTTTGCGGTCATGTATATCACGGGGATATTATATTTCTCCATATGGGAAAACAGCTCAAAGCCGTCGATGCCCGGCAGCATGATGTCCAAAAGTGCAAGGTCGTATGCGTGATCGCCTACAAGGCTGTCCGCGACTTTTTTTCCATTGTCAAACACGGCGTATTCATAGCCGATAAACTGCATATTGAGCGCTACGGCGTCGGATATGGCGTGGTCGTCCTCGACAATGAGTATCCTGTTTTTCATGCTGCCGCCCTCCGTTTATAAAAGCAGTTTACCATATGTCCGCCTTGTATCAAAAGCATATTCCCTGTTTGTCAATATCCCAATCCTCTGTCGATTATGCTGCCGTCGATGGCGTTGATAGTAATAAGGCTCGTTCCGTAGTCGGACCGCGAGATACCGTTGAAATCCGAAATCGTTCCGAAGAAATCCCATGCCGGAACCATGAGCGCGCTTCCGCTTCGGTTTTGTTCCGCAACGCGTGCATAGCCGAAGCGTATATTTTCAATGGTGATAATGCTTTGCGTATTTGCATATTTTAAGGCGATCATTTTCTCAAAAATCTTCTCCACTTCACTGAAAGGGATAAGAGAGGAATCTTCAGTAACATTTTCAAGAATTGAATAGGGTGCCTCCCACCGCATTCCAACAGTGCCGTCATCGTTCACATAGTATGTAAGCGTTTCATATGGCCACGGCTCGTTATAAGTACCCGAATCTGTAATAGCGTCGCCTCTATTCGAGGTGTAGGTGATGGGCAGCCCGTTAAAATCGCGGGTATACCGCAGCACATAGCAGCATCTGACTGGATTTGTTCCGCCTGCACCGCCGTATTCTTTTGTTGTTGAATAGTGCATCATAAAGGGAATATTCAGCTTTTCGGTCAAGCTGTCGCACAGCTGCTTTGCCTTTTCCTGCGAAATGGTAATTTGCGGAATATCCTCCAGGCTTATTGACTTATCAAGCCGAGTTATGTTTTCCGCTGTGACATAGCTTATTACAAAGCCGTCCGGAGCCGTGTTCTGCGAATATAAAGCGCGGGAATTACCTAAACCCTGTCCGTTATATATCTGTATGCCCTCATAGCCAAACTCTAACGATATACCTTCGCCGTATATCAATGCAAAACCTTCATCATCGACCTCGAACAAACCCGAGATAGGGGCATCCTGCGCATCGTCCGCCGCGTTGTACTCCTGATATAAAGCGGCGATAGATTGTTGAATCCATTCTTCCCATGTCAAGATTTCTCCGTTTTTGCCATAGTGTGACATCCTTAAATCCTCATCAGAGGGGCCGGAAAAAAGCTGCTGTTGCGCAATGAGTATCTGTTTCATAATGCTGCTTTTTGAGGGTGCGGAATATGGGTCGTACAATTTCGAATGAACGAGCTCATGCAGCAGCACATCTGCCTGCTCTTGGGATATGGAGCCTGTGCTTATTCTGATAATTGGTGCCGTGCTGGCTTCCGGCACATCGACTGCGGCATTTACCGAAACAGCTGTCATTCCGTCAGAACTTACAAAATCCGCTTCATATCGCAGCGGAGCGTTCACTTTTTCAGCTACGCTTTCGTCGCTTAATCCTTCGCTGGCCTTATCGATTAAACGGTCGGTATCCTTGCCAACTACAATATCCTGTTCCGGTGTAGGCTGGCAGGCGGCAGCGCCAAATGCCACAGCCATGCAAAGCAGAATTGCTATATATCTTTTCATAATTGCCTCCTCAGTAGCCCCTTGCTAAATCGATTATGCTGCCGTCTACCGCATTAACTGACACAAACGGCGTATCTTTTTTTAGCGCTATTTCAAGGCCGTCCTTGCTGCGACCGATCTGAACCCCGTAAAAATTCCATACCGGCACGAGCAAACCATTGTCAATGTTGTTCTTTTCAATGATTCGCTGCAATGACAGCGTTACCTTTGTGACCACAAATTCAAGCTGACTGAGGCCGGAATTGATATCGGCGGAATCAAATAGTTGCTCATTCTCATACAGAATCATTTTCTTGAATATCGAACTTATGTCAGAGAACGGCAGCATGCTGCTGTTCTTTGCCATTACATTTGTTACTTTGTATGGCGAATTCCATGAAAAGCTCCCGATGCCTTCCGGCATGACAGACAAAACAATATCCTCATGTACCCATTGGGGCCCCCACGCTTCATCTGTTACAAACGTGGACGGCACATCGTGCGTGACCAGTACTCCGCTGATATTTCTGCAATAATTCAGCGTGTAATATATGCGAACATCACCCTGAACATTGAGCGCGCAGGATTGCAGGGATTGCTTGTAGATTTCATCAAAGTTCAGGGCTTCCTGTTTTGTCAGCTGATTCTTGTTTGCAAATGCGCTTACCTGCGCAGCTTCAGTAGGATTAGAAAAAACTATGTTCAAATACATATTCCCAAGGCTGACCACTTCGCTTAATCCCAAATCTTCAATTAGCTTTTCGCCCTGCTTATATGCCTGTTCGGGTGTAAAGCCCGATAAATCCACCAATTTGGAGGGATAGTTGTCCGCTGATACCGTGCCCCATTGATATGTTACGGAAGTGTCGCTCGGTTCTATTGAACCGTTTTCATACAGCAGAACAGCATCTTTTGAAACGTCCTCGCCTACGGAGCTATTATTTACGCTAAACCGAATGACATTATCTACTGAGTCATCAGGGCTTTCGGACAGAGCCACGCCGTAATAGTTTTCGGTTTTGTCCATTGTATATTGGCCATATTTATACAGCTCTGTAAGCTGTGTGCTGCCTTTTATCCATTCAAACGTATCGACTGCATATTTGCTGTTGTATAGTTCTTTAAGCTTGGACAGAGTTTCTTCATCATAGCTTTTCTGCTCGGCGTTGGTATTAGGGTCGGCAATGCGCTTTTGCAGGTTCATAATTTGCGCCTCGAGATTGGCTTTCAAAACCACACTCTGCTGTACCTGATACATTTCCGTATCGCCAACGAGAGCCTTATATGCCTTATCGATAAACTCCTGCGAAAAGTCGGACGGCGCAACTTCCACTATAGGAACTGTTTCAACGGACGGTAAATAAACGGGCGCTTCGCCGCTCAGCAACATCTTGCCGTCAAAATACGTTTCATTTACATTATATTTATCTGGAATGCCGAGAGCGGATATCAGACTGCTGCCATCCGTATCGGATGCCTGTGCTTGTTCATTCATCCGTTCCGTATCCTTCTTCACCACCACCGCCTTCTCCGGCGTTTTCTGGCAGGCGGCAGCCGAAAGCAGCATAAAAAGGGTCAGGAATATGGTAATAAGCTTTTTCATCGCTTTGCTCCCTTCATCGTGTTTATACTATCATCTCATATAGAAGGGCAAAAGTTGTTCTCAAGTTGTAATTATTTTGTTATCATTTTGCCTGAAAGACGATTTTTATTGAGGTGAACTCTCCGGGTACGCTTTCGGCAGTGAGCGCCGCGCCGTGGGCGGACGCTATGCGCTGCACTATGGCAAGGCCAAGCCCGACGCCGCCCTGCTTCTTGCTGCGGGATTTATCCACCATGTAAAACGGCTCGGTGATGCGGGGCAGGTATTCCTTTATGAAGCCGCTTTTAACATCGTCAATGAAGGACGCGGTATACGGCAGCGCGGCGAGTATGGGCAAGGCCAGCGCCATGGTCTCGGAGGACAGCGCGCCCATGATAAGGTCGCTGTGGAAGCCGGGGGAAAGCAGCTCCGCCGAGCGGAACCCCGCCAGTATCCCCTGAACTGAGGAAAGGAGCGGAATGAGCGCCGCGCCTGCGAGGGAGAGCAAAAAGCCCCACGAGCCCACCGCCTGCCTGAGATTTGAAGCCACCGTCCGCACGGGTTGCACCTCCTTTCTTCCTCATGCTCCTATTATCGGGTATGCGCGGTAAACAAGTCCGCAGCAAGGTATAAACGGGTTGTAAATTTGTCAACTAACGGTTAGTAGCCTAAATTTCTGTCGATTATGCTGCCGTCGATGGCGTTGATGGTGAAATAGCTCTGTTCTGCGCCATTTTCCGTTGCCGTTGTCCCGTCGGCCATGTTGCTTTGGGAAATGCCGATAAAATCCCATGCGGGTACGTACAGGTATTCGTCTGCGCCCGTGCTGATTTTCGCCATGCATAGGCGTATCTGAGTTATTTCGACGCTGATCGACTTTATGGATTCATCTATCCATGAAAGGGAGGATCTGCAATGCTGTGCAAGAAATTCCATAATCACGTCAAAGGACAGCAAGGCCGCGCTTTCGTTCACCGTTTTTACCGTGGTGGGCGATTCCCATGTGAAATACACTATTCCGGCATCATCAATAGTAGCGGCGGCGTACTCGTCCGCCCAAGGCTCGGCATAAGCGGCGGAAGCCTCGCCACGCGCCAGCATGGGCTTATGGTACATGGCAGGCAGGCCGTTAAATCCCCTTGTAAATATAAACAAGTAGCAGTCATGGCTATTCCGGCCTTCCACGGGGTTTACTGCCGTTACGGACAGCTCTGCAAAAGCCTCCATATAGTCAAGCCCGATATTTTTTATAACCTCCTGCGCCATGCTCTTAGCCTTAGAAAAAGTGGTATTCAGCTCCTCTATGTCCGCCCTGTTTACCCTATATTGCTTTGCAAGATATGCTGTACCCGCATTTTCTAAACGTATATAGCTCAACTTGCCGCTGTCCGAGCGGTAAGCGGAAAACGTTGCAAGGGTTTCATTCCCAAGATCGACAGAGGCCGTTATCCGGTTATAGTCGTTGCCGGGAGGCAGAAGCGTAGGAACCGGCGGCGAATCGGATTTTTGCTCGGCGACGGATCGTTTATCGCCGAATTTTCCGTCATTAACCGTTCTATCAATAGTCACTGGGGCTGCTTTCAGCTTTTCCTCATAGAAAGCTATCATATCATCTATATATGGGCTGCTTTCATTTCTGCCTTGCAGCTCCGCCTGCGCCTGTTTATATGAGTTCAGGCGAATAAGCACTTCTTCCTGTGTAAGGTCGGTAACGGACAGCGGATCGTACATGGTTTTATCGCCAATAAGCGCCGCCCTTGCCTTATCTACCATAGCCTGGGAAAGAAACTCCGGCCTTGCGGAAAAAACGGCATACCGCTCCAATACAGGGGCTATTACAGAAGCATCAATTTTGATTTTTACATTTTTATTTCCTACGTCTATTATGCCCTCATACCTTGCGGGGAGATCATCGGCAAGCGGATTGCCGCCTTGAGAAGCGGGTTCGAGGTATTTACTATCATCGCCAACTATTATTACAGATGCCTCCGGCGTGGGCTGGCAGGCAGTGGTGAAACAGCACGCCAAAAGCAGCGCCGACAGCAGCGCGGCAAGTATTTTTACCGGGGCTTTGCTCCTGTGCGCGCCGAACACTCCCCGCACCCTGCGCTCAGCGTCCTTTTCCGCGGAGGAAAGCGCCATGCCCAGCACCGAATTTACGCGGTAGGGCTGAGAGAATAGCGCAAGCAGCGTCATGGCGTACTCGCGGCGTTCAGCGCCATTGAGCCGCGCCGTAACCGCGCTGTCGCAGGCGGTCTCCATATCCTTCATCAGCTCCCGTTTCATAAGCCACACCACGGGGTTGAACCAATAGACGCAGGTGAGCAGGAGCAGCAGCAGGGCAAGCAGGTGATCCCGCCGCCTGTAATGCATAAGCTCGTGGCGAAGGGCGTATGCAAGCTGCGCTTCCGAAAGAGTGTCGGTGATATTTGCGGGAAGCAGTATCATAGGCTTTAGGCTAACCGTAAGCGCAGGCGAGTATATTCCCGCCATGCTTTGCAGCGGCAATTTGTGCGCAATGCCGAGCTCGGCACAGCATGCATCATATATATCGCGCGTCCGTGCATCCGTCGGCAGGGTGTTGTGCGCAACGGCATGGCGCATACTCCTTTCGCTAAACAGCAGCCTTGCGGCGCGGAACGCCATGCCCGCGATCCATAGCGCCGTCAGCGCGTCCGCCCAGCTCGATACAGGCTTGCGCTTTGGCGCGGCTGCGGGGATAGCCGCAGCAGCGGGCGCGGGTGCGGGCGCTTCGACGGAGGGCGCATCGGAAATGGCCTCGCCGCCCGTAAAGGCTGTGGTGCGCTCTTCGGGGGCCTCCGGCACGGGGATTTGCAGCTCCGCCTCGCCGCCCGGCTTACTTGCCGCAAAGAAGTGGAAGTTGCTTTCCACCGTCACGGGTATGCATAGCCGCGCTATCACCAAAAACCACAGCGCAAAGTGCAGCGCAGGAGAAAGCCGGCTCTTGAACGCCAGCTTAAAGCCCATGACAGCGGCGAAAAGCACGGCGGAATATGCCGTTACCTCAAAAAGCGCGGACAACAGCTTCATTCCGCCGCACCCCCTTCCTCGGAAAGCGCCTCGATAAGCGCCTTCATGCGCTCCTGCCCCTCCTTGGAGAGACCGGTCCTTTTTATCATGCAGAGCATCAGCTCCTCCGCATCGCTTCCGCCCAGCTTTTCCAATATGCTCTCACCCTCCGAGGCGATGCACGCCTCCTTATCCACGGCGGCATAGTAAAACTTCATGCGTCCTCGCGTCGTGAAGCCCACATAGCCCTTATCGGAGAGTATCTTCATGTAGGAGGCGTAGGTGGTGTAGCTCCAATCCACCCTGTCGCCAATAGTCTCTATTATCTCTCCCAATACCTGTGGCTCCCTGCCCCAAAGGGCGCTCATAACTATCCACTCGGACGTGGTCAGTGTGTTTCTCTTTGCGGCGCTGCCATTTGACATAGGCTTACCTCCTTTAAAACAGCAGTATTACTATAACGATAGTAATATAACTATAATATTGCTGTCAATGGCGCGTTTTTTAATAATTTGCAAACACCCGCCTTTGGTTCAGTAGCCCCTTGCCAAATCGATTATGCTGCCGTCGATGGCGTTTATCATCAATATCGGTTGTTCATATAGCCCGTACTTTATTCCCTGTTCTTCAATCCAGTCCCAACTCCTGTATCCGTAAAATGCCCAAACCGGCACGAGTAGCGTGTTGCTTGCGTCATTTTGCTGCTGAATCAGTACATAATAGAGGCCCGCTTTAGTAATTTCTATATTTAGCGGCTCCTGAGAATTTACGATTTTTGCCATTGGTTCATACTTAACCAACATCATTTTCGAAAAGATGTCTTGAATATCTTCAAATGCAAGCAGGTGTGAGTTATCTACTTTAACGCTTGCTGTTTTATATGGCGCGTCCCATGTAAAGCTTTGAACGCCGGAATCGTTAATCCTTATTTTTATCTTTTCATAATTTATGGGAGTCTGAAAGGCTTCCTCGTCTACACTGTCAATAGTCGGTGCAAGGCTGATCCCATCATACGATGGAAAATAGAACAGTTCATACGCCCATTGGGAAGCTTCTTTTTTATCCTTATTGGAATTATTTATCAACATCATGCCGCCCAGTTGATATTCATCACAGCCAATGCTATGCAGCAGATCCTCTGCATCATTTTTTGCATCGGCAGGACTTTTTTTGAGCTTGCAGCCTTCGGGGATTACGGAAAAATCGCTGATAACAGCAGCGCCATATAACCCAAAGATGTTATCTGTGCCTTCAGCGAAAAACGACACAGTTGCTATGGGACGATGTAAATACCATGAACCGCCGCCCTCGTCCGGGATGGAGATGTCAGCGGTTAAGGTATCGCTATTGCTAAGATATAGCCGATGCTGGATATCGCTTCCGGCATCCCACACTTCTATGTAATCATATTGTCCGGCAATACGTCCTTTCCCATCGGTTATATCATACGTTTGAAAGGTTCTGTCAAACGGTGTTTTTTCAACTTTATCCGGCGCATCGGGCATAAGCTCGGTATAATATTTAATTGCCGATTCGATAGTATCCTGATCCTCCTCGGAGCTATATTCAGGCAGAGTTTTTCGCTGTTTAAGCTGAATAATAAGCGATTCCAACTCTGCTTTTGTGAGTGCGTTCCTGTTTTGAATAAGTTCTTGTGCATCTATCATTAGCTTATCAACCAGCGTTAATGCCTGTTCAAGCGTGAAATCCCTTGGTTCTGCCTGAAAAATAGATACCTTCGGCACTTCAGGCAGGTTGAGCTGCACATTAGAAGAAATGGATAAGCTATCGCTTGAATAGTTAAACACAAAGTTATCAGGAGCCTGCACTGCATCCTTCAGGGCTTTTTCAGCGGCACTCTCACCTGAAGTCATTGCCTGCTCGATCATCCTTTCCGTATCCTTCTTTACCACAACCGCCTTCTCCGGCGTGGGCTGGCAGGCGGTGAGGAGCAGCGAGGCGGCGAATATTATGAATGCCTTTTTCATGTTCAATATCCCTTCCCCAAGTCAATTATGCTGCCGTCTATCGCGTTAATTATCAACACGGGAAACGGCTCCTTGTTCCATGTGCTTCCGCTGCCGTGGGCGAGGTCATACGATACGCTGCCGTTGCTATGTACTACCTTGTTGTTGCCATAGAACACCCACGCGGGAACGAGCAACCCTGTTGCCTCGCTGTTTTGTTCACGCACTCGCACAAGGCAAAGCTCTAATTTGTCTATCGTTATATCCATCTCGCCGCCGTTGCCCTCCCACATTTTCAGAAAGGCTTCGTATTCTACTTTTATCATGGATTCAAATACATCCATGATCTTATCGAATGGGAGAATGACTGCGTTTTCAGTTACCGTCTCCACGACCTTAACAGGATTGCTCCATGAAAGCTGCGAAAGACCGCTGCTATCCACCGTAAAGACTATGCATTCATAACTCCACGGCAAGGATGTCGCGCCGTTGTTTGCGTCGTTGAGTCCGTTGTCGGTATTAACGAAGCAGGGCACGCCGTTTATAATTCGCGTGTAATAGAGCCGGTAAGCGTAGTTCTCGGCCGGAGCGCCAAGCTCCTTGCCGTTGCCGCCATACTTCCCCATGCCGGCATCGCCTACCAAGAATGCGTGGCCGAATGTATAGTTGTCAGCGAGTCCGGCAGCTGTAAATACGCCATCGCAAAGCGCCTTTGCCTCGTCAAAGTCTATGGCGAGCTTTTGACGCGCCGCCTCCGGCAGATTTGTGCCGTTCGTACGGAGTATGCCTTGCGTGTTGTATTCGGTGCCTTTTTTTGTCCTTGAATACACGCGATAATAAAGGTGGGCTCCGAATCCGCTATTTGCGGAGGTCCATGAAATGGGCGTGAGCACGCTCATGCTTCGCGCCGTATCCTTTGCTCTATCGGTGTCAACGTTGAGCTGAAGATAATCGCCCACATTCTCCAGTTCAGTCATACGCATTGTACCGTCTGACACTGGCGATGCCGGTGCGGTTTCGGGCGCGGCGGCGTATATTTTCTCTATTTGCTTTAATCGCGCGACATACTCCTCCTCCGTATAGCCGCGTTCCGTATAGCTGCCATCAGCAAGACAGCGCTTTGCATCGATGATAAGGGGCTCTATCTCGGCCTTTGTTTCCACATGCTCCCCGCTCGCGTCATACGCCGTTTCTCCGGCATAAAAATAGTTGAACACCTTGGTCACAATCTCCTGCGAAAAGCCGCCTCGCTCAACGCGCACGATAGGCATGGCCTGAGCCGCGGGCGCTTCAATTTCAGCATCAACATTTATGCGGAGCCGCCCGTTTAGTCCCTCGGCAGAAAAAGTGTATCGCCCTTCGGGAATACCCACGTCATCTATTGCCGCGCCGTTTGACGGCTGTGCCGCCTGCTCAATCATCCTTTCCGTATCCTTCTTCACCACCACCGCCTTCTCCGGCGTGGGCTGGCAGGCGGCGGCGCCAAACGCCACAGCCATGCAAAGCAGAATCGCTATGTATCTTCTCATAATTACCTCCTCAGTAGCCCCTTGCCAAATCGATTATGCTGCCGTCGATGGCGTTGATGCTCAACAGCGGGCCGCCATCATATGGGGCGTTGTCATAGGCTTCGCCGCTTGCATAGGCTGAGACCGCTCTGCCATAAAAGTTCCATACGGGAATCAACAGTCCGGAGGTAAAATTGTTCCTTTCCATTACACGCTGTAAGGAAAGACGCGCCCGCGTCAGTTCTATCTTGTAGGAGACTATTCCTTCACCATTTGCGAGCGGCATATATTTCACGGACAGCATCTTCAATAACGTGGCCTCCACCTCCGCCCAAGGCAGCAGGTTGGCGTTTTCGGTTATGGTATCCGTCACGGCAAGCGGTGCGTGCCAATACAGGTTGACAATGCCCGAATCGTCAATGGCGATTGTTAGGTATTCATAGTCCCATTCTTTGCCAAAGCCCATCTCTTCCGTGCTGGCTTGTGAGGTTCCGAAAGTAGATGCGATGGAAAACCCCTGCACTGTTCGCAGCAGGCTAAATACATAGGCGTATTTCTCGTTAGGTTCCTTGTCGGCAGGTGAGACTGCCGGATTTGTGCCCGGTATGGGCGCAGCTTCGTAAGCCGCTCGTTCCGAATTGGAAAACAGTATTATGCGATCTATGATAAACTCGTTCAGTCCCAGCGTTTCCATCAGCGCTTCCACCTTTGCCCTCGCCTCCGTTGGAGTTAGGGAGAGTGCTTCCTGCTCCGTCTGCCCTCCGGTGAGCGAAAGCTCTGTCACATCCGCGATCCACGTGCCGTCAGCGACATCCAGCCGGAAAGGCTGATACCCGCTTCGCTGAAAGGATAGGTTGGACCCGCTTCGAGGAATATTCGGATGCACATTGCCCTGTTCGTCCACATACACAGATACATCTGTGGTTTTATAATCCGCGTCGTTGTATACGCCGAAGGTCATAGCGTGGTTGCTACCTGGATTGGAGGTGGCACGCAGCTCTTTCATGGTCCCGATAACGGCATCGTTGGAGGGGTCATCAGAGGTAATTTCCCGCTGGAGCAGGGTCCCATCGGAGGCGATAAGCTCGTTTTTTTCCGGCGCAGACCGATACATTTTTTCCAAACGCGCTATTTCCTTATCCCAAAACTCGCTGCTGCCCCTGCCCACGGTCTTTTCAGCCCTGCATTCGAGGATAGCCTGCTCTATCTGTGGCTTATCCATCTGTTCATGTTCGAGGTACATCGGCTTGCCCGCGCAAAGTGTGTTAAAGAAGGTATATACCTGTTCCTGAGAGAACCTTTCGGCTTCAACGTACATCATTGGAATACCGCTCGTTTCCGGTACCTCCAGCGGCACGTCAGCTACGATGGATAGTTTGCCTGCTTCTTCGTTGAGTGTTAGTCGTTCAGGCACATTCAGCCTTTCGCGCAGCCTTCCCACGGCGTTAGCGTCCTGCGGCTTGGTACCATGATCTATCATCCTCTCCATATCCTTCTTCACCACCACAGCCTGCTCGGGTGTGGGTTGGCAGGCGGCGGTAGAAAGCAGCATAAAAAGGGTCAGGAATATGGTAATAAGCTTTTTCATCGCTTTGCTCCCTTCATCGTGTTTATACTATCATCTCATATAGAAGGGCAAAAGTTGTTCTCAAGTTGTAATTATTTTGTTATCATTTGGTTAGAAAGACGATTTTTATTGAGGTGAACTCGCCGGGTACGCTTTCGGCGGTAAGCGCCGCGCCGTGGGCTGACGCTATGCGCTGCACTATGGCAAGGCCAAGCCCGGCGCCGCCCTGCTTCTTGCTGCGGGATTTATCCACCATGTAAAAGGGCTCGGTGATGCGTGGCAATTCCTTTGCGGGTATGCCTTGCCCGAAGTCGCGCACTTCTATTGTGTTGTTCTTTGCACAAAGGTATATGGTTTGCCCGTCACGGCTGGCTTTGCGCGCGTTTTCTACAAGGTTTACCAATGCCGAGCGCATCAGGTCAAAATCCATTGGAAGGGTATCCATTTCGCAATTCAGGCAAAGCTTCATGTTCTGCTTTTCCAGCTTGTCCGCCGTGCTTTCCTTTACCGCGTCAAGAAGCTCCGCAACGCTTTCTTCCCGCAATGATATTTCGCCCTGCAAAAGCACCAGCGTCATAAGCTTGCCCGAAAGCTGCTCAAGCCATTTGCATTGGTCATATATGCGCACAAGTGCGTTCTGCGCGGCATCCGGCGGCACGCTGCGGCTCAGCAGCGTTTCCGAAGAAAGCAATATGGAAGTGACAGGGGTCTTTAATTCGTGGGATAGGTCGTTTATGAAGGCCTGCTGCCGCTCCGCTCTTTCGTTCAGCTCCTGCATATTGCCTTCGATTGCCTCCGCCATGCTGTTGAAATCGGCTGCCAGCTCGGAAAGCTCATCATGCCCGTGAACGGGTATGCGCTCCGAGTATTTCCCGCCGGAGAGCTGGTTTGCGCCCTCCTGCAGCGCCTTTATGGGAAGAAGCGATCTCAGGACTATCAGGTGCATCGCATATGCCGCTATTGCCGTGATAACTGCGCCGACAAGCGCACATTTTGCCGCAAGCGAGCGCACGCTGTTTATCTGCGGCGTCACGTTGCGCATAAGGGACACATAATAGTCCTCCTGCGCTATGCTTGCGGGACTTGCGGCTATGAAATAATCCGCGCCGTCTATCCTTGCCAATTTGTATTGCGTGCTGCCGCTTTCGGAAAGCTTGGCGGCTTTGCCTGCGGGTAAGATGCTTTTCACATCGAAGCCCGTGTTGTTCACCCAAAACTCGTCGCCTTTTTGCAGCACAAATTCACCGGCGTCTGCCAGCGAACGGAATTTGTTTATTATATAGCTGCGCCTTACTATGGGGCTGTCGGGTATGCTATCGGTCGAGCTCCAAACGAATTCTCTGTATAGGTCTTCAAAATCGAAAATGCCTGCGGAGGTTATGCTTTCAACTTCACCCTGATACGCAAAGGAAATTATTATGGCGCAGCACAAAGCTATTGCGGCAGCCAGCAGAAGAATTGAAAATACGGTCAGCTTTGTGCGCAGCTTCATGGGACTAATCCTCCAGCCTGTAACCTATGCGGGTAACGGTAACGATGACGCCTTCAAGCCCAAGCTTTTTACGCAGGGAGGCAACATGTGTATCCACGGTCCTTGTGCCGCCGGCAAAGTCAATTCCCCATATTTCGCTCAGCAGCCGTTCGCGGGTCATTGTACAGTTTTTGAACTTGACTAGCTTAACTAAAAGATCGAATTCAAGAGGCTGCAGCGGCACGATCTCGCCGCTTTTGGTCACGGTGCGCTTTTCAATGTCTATTGTAATGTCGTGATAGCGCAGCACCTTGTTCAGCTTGCCGGCCCTGTCCAGAACCTTTTCTATCCTCACCAGAAGCTCCAGCACCGAAAACGGCTTAACGATGTAATCTTCAGCGCCGATCTTCAGTCCCTTTATGCGCGAAGGCACATCCGCTTTGGCAGTCAGGTATATTACGGGGATATTGTATTTTTGCATATGCTCCATCAGCGCAAAGCCATCGAGCCCGGGCAGCATAACATCAAGCAGCGCCAAATCGAAAGAATGATCCTCGCTCAAGCGCTTCGCCGCTTCAAGTCCATCGTCTATTATCGTGTAATCATATCCCGATAGTTCAAGATTCAGGCCTATACTGTCGGCAATATCCTTATCGTCCTCAATGACCAAAATGCGATTTTTACTCATATGCCACCTCCCATTTTATAAATTTTATCATATGGAAGAGTAGCTGGCAATTATTCGGCGTAGCGTGTTTATTCATAAAGAGGGTCGATTCTTGTACCATCTACCGCATTTATGCATAGCACCGCTGGAAGCAAAAAGTTCTCTTCGATGTATGGCGTTGTAAAATAGACAATCCAGGTGGGAATCAGAACGCCGCTTGATTGGCCGGTTGTTTTTATAAGGGAATGTGATAGTGTAATACGCGTGATTGTAGGCAAGTCCTCTTCTACAAGATTAACCCTTTCATATCCTGCTTTAAAGTAATCAATGATTATCTTCTTGATTTCATCCAGCGGGAGCAGTTTAGCCTTTTCGATGCCAGTGACTTCTATTGGATTACAAAAGCGAAAATATTTAATACCTTCGTGATCTATAAACATGTCTAATCTTTGAGGTGGCCATGGAGCTGTATATTTACTGGACTGAAATTGCATATCGCCATACGGTGATGCGTATGCTGTGTCAAATGGTATGGAACCGCTATTAAAAATGTACGATATATACCATCCTTCCGTTATGGTGTGGTTATCTGGAGCAAGAATTCTTGCCTTGGTCGTGTTAGATAATACAGCGTTGTTAATTTGTAATGCAATAATAGTTTTTTCAGAAAGTTCTTCAGCTTCATGTTGCTCTATTTTTACATTGCTTAATAAGGTACCATATGGTTCTCCGGGATAGGCATTGCCGGCAACTATCCAATCTTCTAGCTGAATAACGCCGTAAGGACCTAGTTGAACGGAAAAATATGTCGCTGTTAATACTACAGGTGCTGCAAGACCGGAATTAGTTCGACAATCTGCAATAAAAGGGAATGAGACGAAAGAGTCGGTCGAAACACCAAAGTACATCAAATACCGTTTTAAATTCTTAATGTTAAAATTAACAGGTACGACATTATAGATCTGCATAGGCGAACTTATGTATTCAATAGAAGCATTGATGTTGCAAATTGATGAACCTATTTCAAAAGTTTCCTCCCAAAATTTATTTTCATTCGTTAATTCAGGTAAACTTTCTACAAGTGAATGAGATTTACAAGAACTGCTTGTAACCAGCGTGAGAATAAACAGAATAATTAAAAGTCTCTTCATAAACATAAAATTTTCCCCAAGACTATCCGTCGTTATATATGAGACAGTTCAGCATACTAAAATCTGACACCCATTTGCCTTAAAAAATCAGTTTTCTTGTGATGCTGCTGTTTGTGGATCCTTTATCAAAAAACAGTTGCTGTTGTGCGATCGTATAATGCTGGGTATTTGTGATACGTACAGTAGTTAGGAACGACCAGCAACCAGCAAGGCGAATTCTGATTGAGGAAATGTCCGGTGCGATCTGCTCTCTTGTGCTATTCAGTAACCATTACTCAGATCGATTATCGTACCGTCTACAGCATTGATTACGAGCATCGGGAAGGGTTCCTTATTCCAGGAGGATGCCGAGCCGTCGCTGTAATCGTATCGAGTGAATCCATCCTCCGAGATTATCCTGTTGTTTCCGTAAAATATCCATGCAGGTACTAACAACCCAGTAAGGCCGTCGCCATACTTTTCGCGCACCCTTACGAGGCCCAGCTGCATCGTATCAATGGTTATATCCATCCTACCGGTGCCGTCGGTCATGCGGTTTGTAACGTCTTCGAACTTGATCTTCATCATGGATTCAAATGTATTCAATATTTCGGAGAACGGCTTTAACACCGGATCGGTATGCACGGTATCTATTATTTCCAGCGGAGATTCCCAGCAAAGCTGCAACCCTCTGCGGTCCACAGTAAAGCACACCGTTTCATAGGGCCAGGGAATGCCGTCGGACATGTCGTCGATGCTCTTGCCCTCGTTCACAAGGCACTTTACACCATTGACGACCCGGGTATAATATAGCCTGTATGCGTAGTTTTCCGCCGGCGCCCCCAGCTTCCTGCCGTCCCCGCTGTATATTCCCATGCCGGTATCGTCCACCAAAAAAGAATATCCCAGGCCATATTCACCGGCCATCCCTATCGCCTCAAAGAACCCGTCGCACCTTTTCTTCGCTTCCGCAAGGCCAAATCCGATATTGTCCAATGCTTCGGGGCTTGTATCGCCATTTGAGCTTATCCTGATGCAATTTTGTTCATTATAAGCCGGTATGGGCTTTATTCTCGTGTGGTAGTCGAACTGCATCAGGCAGCCGAGGCCGCTGCTGTTCTCGGCACCGGCTTTCGGCGTCATAACATACATATTCCAGTATAAATCCTTTGGCTCCGTTGAGTTGTCCGGCGCATCGGCGTCTAAAACCAAACGGTCGCCGAAGCCTTCTATCCTTTGTGCGGATAGAGTACCGTCGGAAGGGATGAGCTCATCGACCGATGCATCGTAAGCTGCATACACTCTTTTGCCGCCGAACAGGCAGTTAAACGCCTTTGATACTACGTCCTGCGTGAAACCGCCCGCCTTTACCCGATAGATGGCTATGCTGTCCACATCGGGCCGGTCTATTTCTGCCGACACGTCTATACTCAGCCTTCCGCCGAGCCCTGTTGTGCTAAACACATACTGGCCGTCGGGAATATCCATATCCCTAAAATGCTTGCCGTTTTCCTGCATGCCGGCCTGCTCCAAAAAGCTGCCCGTATTCTGTTTTTCCGTGATGGCGGGCTGCTCAGGTGTGGGCTGACAGGCGCACAAGACTAAAAACGAATGGAGGATTAAGTATACTACCCACTTTTTCATTAGAAACTCCTTGTTCATTACTTATAAGCATCAATTTGGATTAGAAGAATAAATCAGAGGTTCTATCTTTCACCGTTGATTGCATTGAATGCCAAGAAGTAAATGATTTGTTGGTTTATCTACTTCAATAGGCACTTCAAACTTCAAATGAAAATCGTTAATAATTCCGTCAATATTAAAAGTAGTATTAGAAACTTCTGAATATACGGTGCTGCAACCACAATAGTTGAAATATGCACTATTTGCTTGTTCGTAAGTAGTTATGTACATTGCAAGAAGTATTAGAGTCAGTGTTAGTGTAAAAGCTCTTCGATGCATAATAGAACCCCACATTGTTAAGGCACCATGAATATACAACCATTCTGATGGTGCCTTTATGTTACTTTTATGATGCAGTATTATAGAATCTTCCACTGACCGCAGCCGTGCCACCGTTGCTTGTCTTATTTTTGATTAACAGATGTACTGTATTGCAATTTTGATTTGTCATATGGCTATATTTAGTGCCGGCACTACTAAAAGTCATTGCAGCGCCGATAGCTTGACCAAGTTCGTTAATAGGTTGGGCTGATATTACTCCCGTTATGGATCCTACATATATATTTGTAATGGTACTCCAGGTTTCACTAGTGGCTTTAGAGAGGTAGTCAGTGGTTTGAAACTCATGGGTAAAATTACTACTACTAAATCCCGCAGATCCTTTATAGGCAAATGCGGTAGACATGGTGAACATTATCATGATTAGTACTATAATTGTGCAAAACAGTTTTTTCATAATAAACCTCCCATAATCATTGATGATTTTGACTTACATCCTAAATGCAACGTTTCGTATATTCAATGGAATCGCCCCCTTACATTCTTGCATTATTAAAAGCAGTTTCTCTTTCAGTTGGTTTGCAATTGTAGGGTACTTTAATATAGAGACAGATTAGTATCCTTTCAAATACGGTATTTACATTTTTGTATATCATGGGATACAATTTAGCCATACCCTTGCAAACCGGCATCGCCCTTTCAGCTATGAGCTTGTCCAACTCATGACTTGCAAGGGCTTTTTTATTCCTTCAATGGAACCACATCCTTTTTCGCTATATATAAGACACGCTGACGCGGGAAAATCTGTCGCCAGAAGCGTATTTTTTATATACTAATAACCGACACCGCCATACGGCTATTTCATCCTCATCATCCTTGCAAACTTACTCACCACAATAACCGCGACGATTATCGCGATAACCGCGAAGGCCGCAAGGGCGCTTATCCACCATTGGCTCATGGCGCGCTTCTGCTCCTCCTCGGCCTTTTTCTCGGCGTCGGTCTTTTCGCCCTCTATCACGGGCTTTTGTATCTCGGTGGCGAAGTCCACGCTCACCGCGTATTCCTCCCCCGCGTCGTCCTTGTAGGATATGGTGTATACGCCTGTGGTCTTGCCGTAGCTTTCGGTGTAGCCCTCCGTCATGGAGAGCATACCCACGAATACCTTCATCTCCCCGTAGCCCGCCTGCCCAGGCTGAATGTCCCCCAAGAACACGCTGGAGGTGGGGAAAAGCCCCGCGCCGGTCAGGTTCACGGTGACGTTCCTGAGCGGGCTTTTGCCTATGTTGAACACGTTGGCGGGCAGGGTGAAGGTCTCGCCCGCGGTGACGCTCTTGGGCAGGGATATGGAGTCGTATGTCATTTCCGCAGGCTGGGTGACGTTCACGAGGAACTGCCGCGTGGCGGTGTAAACGCCGCCGTAAAGATCGACGTAATCCAGAGTTATGAAAAACGCCCTGCTCCCCGCTATTACGTCCTTGGTGGTCCTCATTTTGAACGCGGCCTCGGCGCCTTCGCCGGAGGCTATGTTATCGAGCAGTATGGCGTTGTTGGTGTCGTAGGGCAGTATTCCCTCGGCTTCGCTGCCGTATGTAAGCCTGACGCTTCGTGCGCGTATGCTGCCTATATTGTCTATTTTTACATTCACGGAAAACTCCCCGTCCCCGCCGACGGTATCGGGCGTTATCTCGCAGGCGGATATGAAAAGCTCCGGCTTTTCGGCTGCCTCCTTGGCGTCGGGGTCCTTGGGCTTTTTGCCGTCTGAAACCGTCACGAACACGGTAAAGCTCTGCTGCTTCTGCTGGCCCAGCACATCGAGGTAGTCCGCTCTCAGCGTGACGGGGTAGGAGCCGTTTATCCGCCCCTTTACAAGCGGTATTTCAAGCATGAACACATACCGCCCCCAGCCGGCTGCGGTCTGGGAATAGTTGCCGAATACGAAGGGGCTGTCCGCCGTTGCGCCAAGGTCGGCCGTTACCGTCACCTTGCCGTCATACGTCTCGCCGATGAGCGGGAATATAATGTAGCAGCAGCCGTTCACTATGCGGGGCACATAGCCCTGCTGGTATGTTTTATCCATGCCGTCGTACAGGCTCCAGCTGTCAATTATCAGCTTGTCCGCCACCGGAGTAGGCTCCGGCGTGGGCTCAGGCGTAGTTACAGGCGCTTGTGTCTCCGCGGGCGGCGTTTCCGTTCCCTCAGCAAAAGCGGCGATGGGCAGCGCAAGCAGCAATATAGCCAGCAGCGCCGCGAATAGTCGGTTCATATACTTTCCTCCCGTATCATGGTCATAACTCCCGCGTCCATCTCGCACACGGTATCGCAAAGCTCGTCTATATCCCCCTGATTATGGCTGGCAAGCAGTATGGTCTTGCCCTGCTCTTTCAGCCCCTTTATGAGCTGCCGCATCTCCCGAACGCCATGCTTGTCAAGGCCGTTGAGCGGTTCGTCTAAAATGAGCAGCGCGGGATCCTCCATTATGGCCTGGGCTATTCCCAACCTCTGCCGCATACCGAGGCTGTATTTGCCGACGGGCTTTTTCATCAGCGGGTCGAGCCCCACGCGGCGGATAGCAGCCGCGATCTGTTCAAGCCCTATCTTTTTATTCAGCGAAGCCAATATCTCAAGGTTCTTCACGCCGGTCATGTTGGGTAAAAACCCCGGCGTTTCGATTATCAGGCCGAGATCGGGCGGGAAGTCCACGTCTTTGCCCACCCGCTTGCCGTTGACTATGACTTCGCCCTCGGTTGGTATCAGGAAGCCGCATATACACTTCATAAGCACGGTTTTGCCGGAGCCGTTGTTGCCCACTATGCCGTGTATCCTTCCCTTTTCAAAATCGCGGGTGACGTTATGCAGCACCCGCTCCTGCCCGAAGTCCTTGGATAGGTTTTTGACCGAAATAATGTTCATGCTTCAGTACCGCCAAAGTTAAAGTTGTAATTCCGCACCGCCCGAAGGGAAAGGAAAAAGCACAGGGCGATGAGCATTGCGAATATAAGATACGTCTGCCAGAGCCGGGGCAGCAGATCGTAGCCGAAGTTGTGCATATGATACGTTGCCTGATTCAGCGGCGAAAGCCAGCCCACCGCAACGTTGGCCTTGTACATGAGCGCATCCGGCAGTTTGAATATAGCCTTTATGGTCTGGGGGTTGAGTAAAAACCCGAACAGGCTGAAGGCGAACACGGCGGCTATCCCCGCGAGCTGGCCGCGCCGCAAATTGAACAGCAGCATTACGAATACCATGAGCAGGGTGTAAAGCAGCATCAGCAGGAATATGGTAGCCATGCACTCATACGGGCGGCTCATCTCCAGCGTTTTCACAAGCGCGGGCAGGGCTACCTTTTGCCCCGCGCCGGAGTAGCCCAGTATGGCGGCGGTTTCAGACCACATATCCCCCACAAAGCTCTGCCGCATACAGACCAGGGAGGTGGAGATCAGTATGAACGCAAGGTATATAAGCGTGGCCAAGGCGATATACGCCGCCTGCCCCGCGAGCCAGGTCTTGCGGTCTATCCGCATGAGGTAAAAGGGCGTGGCGCTTGATATGAAAGGCATGTCTGCAAAGAGCAGAAGCAATAGCAGCGAGGAAAGAAGTATTGAGTTGCTGTCCCCGAACGTCCACACAAATGCCTCCACGAGCTGCATGGTGGTTTCGTATTCCTTGGCGAACTTCACAGCCTTGTCGGACAGCAGGAAGCACAGCACGAACGCAAGGCAGAAGGTGATTGCTATTCTTGGGTTTTTATGCCAACGGCGGAAGTTATACCGGGTTACGGCAAATATCTGTTTTGGCTTCATATCCTCTCCAGCCTCCTTTTCGCGGCGTATGCAAAGGCAAGCGCCATCAGCACGCTGAATTCCGTCAGCAGCACCGCCACGCCAACTTTGCCGAACATCCACCTTGGGGACGGGTTCAGCCATTCCCGTGGGTACAGCACGAAGAGCTTATCGAAGTACCGCTCATACAGGATTATGAGCAGATAGAACAGCACGAAGGGCGAAGCGTAGGCCATATATTTGCTGTCGGTAAGCGCGGCGAAGGTCATGCCCGTCAGCGACCAGAAGGCCCCCGATGCGAAGAACATCAGGGCGGTTTGCAGCAGGTTGCCAAAGTAATTCGGCACGGTTTCTCCGGCCTTAGGGTAGGCTTCCATGGGCAGGAACATGAGCGCGGCGAAGCCGTAGGCTATGAATATCCCCAATGCCAGCGCCAGCCCGCCGGAAACGGCGCAGCCCACGGCCTTCCCCGCGATATACCGCGGCACGGTGGTGCGGGGCAGGTATTCCTTTATGAAGCCGCTCTTAACATCGTCAATGAAGGACGCGGTATAGGGCAGCGCGGCGAGTATGGGCAGGGCCAGCGCCATGGCCTCCGATGACAGCGCGCCCATGATAAGGTCGCTGTGGAAGCCGGGGGAAAGCAGCTCCGCCGAGCGGAACCCCGCCAGTATCCCCTGAACTGAGGAAAGGAGCGGAATGAGCGCCGCGCCTGCGAGGGAGAGCAAAAAGCCCCACGAGCCCACCGCCTGCCTGAGATTTGAAGCCACCGTCCGCACGGATCGCACCTCCTTTCTTCCTCATGCTCCTATTATCGGGTGTGCGCGGTAAACAAGTCCGCAGCAAGGTATAAACGGGTTGTAAATTTGTCAGTTAGCGGTTAGTAGCCTAAATTTCTGTCGATTATGCTGCCGTCAACAGCGTTTATAGTCACATAGCTTAATGCGTATTCGGGGCTGCCCAAATAGCGCGAACCATCATGAAGGGTTTGATAGCCGATAATATCCCACACTGGAATTAGCAAAAATGTGTCCCTCTCATCTTTTATCGTAATATAGGAACCGTTTAATTCAATCCGATTGATAAATAGCTTTGTGGCCTCTTTTTCCACAAGCAGGTTTTTCAAATGAGATAAGGCAATAGTCATTGCTTCATCCTGGTTTATTACGCTTACGTTGCTGTTTACAGTGCCTTCAATGACATAAGGATTAGTCCATTCGAACCAAAAGACTTCCTTGCCGTCTGTTATGACTTTAAGCACCTCCGGATTAGCGCACCGCCCATATTGCTCTTTATTTGCATTCGTTGTTGACATTCCCGCCGGTGCGGGAGCAATGAGGGACGGCGCTATACTACCGTTGTAGGACCTTACAAACTGCAAATTGTATACGTATGTAGTGGCATTTGTGGAGTCAATCGTTTTCAAGTCCATTACGGATTTAGAATACAGAACGTAATCCTGTATACCTAAGGGCTCCATATAGGAATCCGCAACTGAAAGTGACGCTGCCAAGTCCGGCTCGTCGCTTTCTGCGATATTATCTACTGGCACGGTTTTTACAAAACCTTTATAGTAGAATATCAATGATGATCCATAATCCTGCATGTTACAAACCTCAAGAATGTAGTCCTTTGCATTGCATTTCCCAATAAACTGCGCTAAGGTTTCAACAGAGGTAAATTTCTCAAAGGAAATGCTTAGCTCGTTGTTAGAGTCTTCGTCAAGATTAAGCAGTTTCTTTTCAAGCTCAACAATCTGTATCTCGCAGTCACTGATTTGCTCATCAATCGAACGCAGATCATCACCAGGGAGATTGCCGCTATTTAAGTCGGCAATAAGTTTTTTATAATAGAGTATTTCTCGCTCTACCGATTCGGCTGTATCATTCGTATAGTTCAACGCGGTAGATGGCTCAAAAAACAAGCCGATAAACTTCTCTAAGTCCTTTTCAGTATAATAATATGACTTGAGCTTTACCGCAGCGCATTCAGTTATATTCGGCGCAATTATTTCAGCGGATATATCAACTGCACAATCGTTAATTCTAAGGGAGTCCTTAACATTCCCTAATAGCTTATATTCGTATTTCGAAGCAATATTGGGAACCGTAGCTGTAAGCTCAGAGCCGTTAATTATACTATCCATAATATCTCCTTTGCTATGTATGACAGGAGATTCTGGAGTTGGTTGGCAGGCCGTGGTGAAACACGTCAATAGCAAAATGGTGAAAATAAGTATAGCCAGCATTCTAACAAAGCCGCTTGAATTGGGCGCACTAAAAATGCCGACAATTCTCTCTTCTAAGGCTTTTTTTCCGGTTGAAGAAGACATCCCTAATGCATGAATCTTATGCTTACCTATTCCAAGGGATAATAGCGTATTAGCATAGAGCCTTTTATCGGCAGCAGAGAACTGACTTAGTGTAGAGTGATCACATCTCAATTCCATATCGCGCAAAATCATTTTCTTAGCGAGGTATATGATGGGATTGAACCAGTATATACATGAGAGCAATGACAGCAAAAGGTTCATAATATGGTCTTTGAACTTATAATGGGATAGTTCATGGCAAATACAAAGATCAAGTTGATGATCATCAAGTTTCATAATCGTGTTTTCAGGCAGTACTATTATTGGCGGTACTGCTGCGATAAGTGCAGGGGTGGTAATCTTGTTGTCACCGTAAACAACAAGCTTAATTGGTGAGCGAATACGCAGGCGGTTTTTCCATATCTCGAATTTCTCAAGGGTTGGCGCATTAGGAATATTGCTATTCTTACGTATGTAAAGTAGCAGATGGGTATGCAGCGCGAACATACGCAATATCATAATTGCTGCAACGCCAGCAAACAAAGACAGCAGTCCCACTTGCCAACTAATCCCATCAAATGCCGAAACTGAATAATTCTCTCGCTCCTTTGGAGGCGTTACGATAGAGGCACCTTTATTGCGTTCCGGCAACCAAGCGCCGCTTCCCTGATGCTCAGTCTGCATCTCAGCGTTGTCCATACTTACAGCTTCAAGCAATTCATGCATTGGTAAGCTTACAAAATTAAAGCTTGTTTCAATCGTTACAGGAACAACTAATCTCAAAACTAAAATAAACCATACGCAATAATGCATCATGAATGACATACGCGAATGGAACGCTTTCTTGATCAACAAGATTGTAAGAAATATTACAATCGAGTAAATTGTGATTTCGAGAAGTGCTTTTAATATTGTATTAGCCATCAGAACATTCTCCTTTTGCAAGTTTATCAATTAAGGCTCGAAGTTCCTTATAATCGTCAGCATCTAAATGGCTATCTCGTAGCATACAAACCAGAAGTTCTTTTGTAGCGTTCTGATCGATCTTTTCCAATAAGTCATTGCTCTCCGCAAGAATGCAATGGGATTGAGCATAGGCAGGATAATAAAACTTGTCCCTACCCAATTGACTATAGCTTAAAAGACCCTTATCGCACATTCGCTTGATATAAGTCGTAAAAGTATTGTATTTCCAATCAAGCTTATCTCCAATCGTTTGGATAATTCCGGAGATTGGTTGATTCGGCTTGTCCCATAATGCTTTCATGATGACCCATTCCGCTTTTGACAAAGATTTCATGGTGATTCCGCCTTTCAAGTAATACACTACTATTGTAGTGATGACCCGATGCATTGTAAAGCAAAAACTACAAAGTTCACAAAGAGTTAACATATTAAAGAGTATCGCTAAAATACAAAATTCCCTCCCCATTATAGACTTCAGACCAGCCTATAATCTGTTTATCACTATTGAAGTATAGCCACAACCATATAAAATTTGCACCATGACGCATATTTTCGTGATGTTTAAAAAATTCAGAATTTGCTCTTACCGAAAGATTGACATAAGCATTGATGCCAATATAGGATTCTTCAGATACAAATTTTTTTATGATCTCACCGTTATTTATGATTACCTCTCGTGGGAAAAATACTACATGGTCTCTTTTTATATCATAGTTTAAACCGTCAAAATATCCTTTTGTAGTATTGAAAAGGGACTCTGTGAGGCAGGATTCTAAATCATTCCCCGTAGGATTTTTCGTGTAACTTAAGCAGAATCGTCTTTCAATAAAGATATCTACCAAGGCAAGATATTCATCGGCATTTCTGATATCGTCCGTTTTACAATATTCGAATTCAACATCTGGAAGTGTTATTTGATCATAGTAATCTCTGCTGACATTCACAAAATCATTTAAATTCGATAGCGGAATATCATCTTTAAATCGATATGCTTCATTTCTATATGCCGGAATGTTTGCCTCACATGCCATAAAAAGACAGCTCATGATAATGATAGTAATAACAAATATCCTTTTCATACTTCTTTCCACCCATTCTTTCGAATAACGATAGCATTTATGATTAAGGCTGCCGCAAAGACAGTAGCTATCTGCCAAAAATAGCGATTTGCTTCCATTCCTGACGTAGTATCATAAGTTTGAAAGGGAACTATATATGCAAATACGCTATTCGATACATTCGGGACAAGGGCAGCGGCAACATAAATTAGCAAATAGCTCACTACTCCAGGTAAGATAACCCCTTCATACAGTCGATTAAAGAGGTTTGATAAGCCAAAGGCTAATAACGAATAAGCTCCTGCGTAAATCATGCTGAAAGCGATGAAGCAAATACAATACAGCAGCATGGAACGGTCATACACGGTTATAAACAGCGAGCCTGCAAAATAGTTTTGCCTGATAGATGGATCAGAGTCCAAGCATAGCATGATTAGTAGTACAAGCATATAGCTAAACATAAAAAACAGGCCTGTTCTTATTGATATTGATAAGGCTTTAAATCTATATGCAGTCTGCTTAGGCATCTTTTGATATGGTTCGCTACTATCTGTCAAGAATTCTCTGCAAAACACAAATGAAGCAATAAATGGTGCAAAAAGGGCCATTATCGGATTATCGTATACTGCTCCGTAAATGAACGAATTGAGTGTGCCAATCATCTTTTGATTCGATATTTCTGTTATTTGCACATTTCTATAGAGTATTGCAATACAAGAAATTGCCATAAGCAATAGGCATATATAAAGATGCTTATTCCGAATGCATCTTTTCAGATCAGAGACAAAAACCTTAAAAAATTCATTTAGCATTATGTTTACCTCTTATCGACCTTACCAAACTTTGTTGCTGAAGGAGGATCAGTACCGTAAATAAGGAAATTAAAATTATCCAAACGGCTAGGGATACATAAAACGAAATCCGAGTAGCATCATTTGATGTGGGTGCAACTGCTTCTGAATAAAAAATTGTTGAATGCTCAAGTAAAGTAAAGCCTAATGGCTGATAAATATTTAACACCTCATAGAACCATCGATCGATAACGGTAAAAAGCAAAACAAAAAAACCCATTGGCAAATTGCTCTTAAAATTGATTACGCTGATAAATATCATGCAAAAATTACTCTTTAGTAATAATAGCAAAATAGTGAGCAAAAGTGATGGTAATGCGCTTAAAGTATTTTTGGTGTCTATTTGGAAAGTGTTGTATGGAAAAGATATGCTCCCGTTTTTAATGATATAAGTTAACAGGCAGCATATAGTGCTTAATAAGATCAAAAAAATAGATGTTAGAAGGATATCCAGAAATATGTGCGTTGATGCATTCTGCCGATAATTACTTGTATTCACGTCGCCTTTAATTAGAATAATCGCAAAGATCAAATAGTAGCATATGAAATACGGATTATTCAGTTCATAAATCAACCATTCTGTACCTGTTAAAGTTGAGATGCTACCAGCATCTGATAGTACAGCACAAAACAGAAATATGGATAGAACAATCCAACGAAATATATGCGTGGGTAGATGTTTTTTCATACCTTCTCCTCTTTGCTTATTTGGATTAGGCATCCGAAAAGTTCAGATGCCTAACCTGTCTAAAACTTAGGAATCATGCCCAACCAAATAATTCCCTGTGGACTTAATCGCATAGTTGGGGTTGCCTACGAACTTGAAATAGAAATTGGTAGTATAAGCGTAGTCTCTACTTAGACTGTATCCATCGAAGTCGTTTGTGGCACTCATCCTAGCTGCATAAGCCGAAGCCTTTGTCGATTTATCGGAAAGATATGGTCTTGTAGTGAAATGCCCATTAGAGCCACCATCCAATGTGGAGAATGTGTATACAGAGCATAAATATTGCTGCGCATTGTAAGTCGCATTCCGCTTTACAGTGTTTGAGGACCAAAGCGTTCCATTAACACCTAGCCGGCTTATGCTGTAGCTTTTAACGGAGTCGGTGTAATCATCGGCATGTGCCACTGTCATCATTGAGAGCACAAACACAAGTACAAATATTAACGCTAGTGTCTTTTTCATATTTTTTCCTTTCAGATTCCGTAGTTGCTAAGTCATCAATCATCAGCTACAATTTAGTCATACCCTTGCAAATTGGCATCGCATTTCGGCGATGTGAGCCGCCCGCTCATGAAATGCAGGGGTATTTTACATATTCGCAATCATAAGCATCCCTCCCTCGTCACCGGGTCACAGACGGCTTTTGAATTGAGATTCAGCCATCTCTGCTATATAGACACCTGAGGAAGGGGTAAATCTGTCATAAAAATCCAAAATAAATAAAAATATATTTTTGAAACCGGCGAAAGATTTTTCGTAGTTGAGGTGTCATATAAACAGCGGTTCGTCCGCAAATACATTTTTTAGGAGGCTTCTATTATGAAGAAAAGAATCCTTTCCCTTGCGCTTATCCTTATCCTGTGCCTTTCAATCTGTACCGCAGCTTTAGCGGCAACCCGCCAGGCCGGCGGGCGCTGCTATATGAACAACACCGGGCGCTCGGTATCTTTCAGCGGATATTCCACGTCCGCTCAAACAGAGGACACCATAGGCATAACAGTAATTCTCTGGGAACAGCGAGGGACTACCTGGTATGAAGTAGCGAGAGCTTCCAGCCAGCTTAGAAATGCCGACTATGTAGATGCATCAGGGACAAAAACCGTGGATGGCGGACATTATTATAAGGTTACCGGTACGCATACTTCTTCAAAAAACGGCACGAACTATTCGGGAACCTCAGAAACCAGCAGCAAATGGATTCCTTAAAAAATCAAATATAATTTTGGGCTGCCTTGGTCAAGGCAGCCCCGGTAACTCGTTCTAACTTAGCCCCAGAATTCCAAGTTTCCTATAATCTCCTGTAAGTCATCCAATGGTAATTCTATACTGCTCACATTTATATCATATCCTACGCCGAATGCTTCCGCATATATCGTTTCATCCTCCATGATTGACAGGTATGTAGTGATCCCAATACCTGATTCCATTGTAATCACATCATCAGCGGCATTGTAATAACCGCCCCAGAATGCAGAATCATTATAAAGAGATTGCACAACAGCATATTTTTTCCCGTCGATTCGGGCATATTTGCTCCCTATAACAAGTGCATCATCTCCGATTATGTGTACCGAGAACGATAGCAGGACATCGTCACTGCTGCCCGGGATTACAATCTGCCGTCCGGTAGCTTCTGCAACAGCCTCCAGACTTTCAAACGCTGCGGGGAGCGCCGCAAAATCGATTGGTTTCACATACCCCGTGGTGCCTTCATTGCTGGACAATAGAGAGCCGTCAAATACGCTGATAATGACATTGTAGAGTCCTTTTGCCAATGCAGCGCCTGCTTCCGTCATGGTGAAAAAGCAAAATACAATCAATAGCACCGACAGACATACCAATCCTTTGCGCAGAGAGAAAGAGTGGCCTCTTATCACGGTGTTGCAAAATGTTTTTCCTGGCGATGTCGCTGCGCCGGAGACAGGCTCCGGTATACCAAGCTCGATTCTCGCCTGACGGAGCACTGCATGCCCGTCACGAATTTCCCTGCCTCGGAGCAGGGCTTTTGCTTCGCGCATGGACAGCAATCCATTCTTCCTGTGGAAGAACGGATGCGCTGCGGCCAGCCTCTTCGTTCTATACCATATTATCTTTTCGCTTATTTTACTCATTGCTTTATACCTTTCACAGCAGAGTTAAAATATCGATATGCCGAAGCATATGAGGCGCATTTTTTGCTAAAGCATCACGCATACGTTTGAGCCGCAATGAAACAGCGTTTGGCGTTAGGCCCAACTTTCTGGCGATGGTTTCTATAGGCACACCATCAAGGTAGTGTTCGATAAATACCTGGCGCATTTCAGGGCTGTACTTTTGTAAATGCGCTTCGATCGATATTACCCACTCTACATAATCATATGCAACACCGGAATCGGGATGGCGGCATATTTCAGATAGAATCACAGGGTCGTGCGCCTCCGATCTGGACTCCTTTCGCAGGTAATTCAGCGTTGCGCGATAGATGCACTGCGTTACATATGCGCCAGGATGCCTTAAATCCCTCAGTTCATCCTGCTTTGTAAGCAGGGTTACTACAACGTTATGCAGAATATCCTGCGCCCTGTCTACGTCTTTGATCATCATGACCGTGCATAGCAGCAAGTGCCTGTAATTCCTCTCAAAATACTTGATGACGTCCAAACCGTTCCTCCTGTGCAGGTTAGGAATAAGTATGACAGTACGCACGCCGGAATTTATCATCTCCTATATAGACACCGCAGCCGGCAAAAATCTTTCGCAACACATTTAGCTTTATTGAAGCGAATGAGCATACTGACACATTTATTATGACACATCAGGAAGGAAAAATCTGTCATAAATCTCCAAAATATATTATCTAGCAAAGAACAGCGGGCTTTTCAGTCCCGCTGTTCTCCATCATTTGGTTGATTAGCATCCCGCCTCACTTCAGCGATAAAAACATCAAAGGGCTTAAACCCTCGTGAGAGGGCGTTCTCCGACTCGGCAAGCGAAGCAGCCGTATGGCCATCCAGCGCCCTCAGCAGTTCCTCCAACCATTTCTTTTCACACATAAAGCAATCATCTCCTGACCAATTAGTTATATGCGATGTTATTGAACACCGTGCTGCGTTCTTCTGCTTCACATCGAGTTAGCTGTAAGAGATATTTTAAAATACTCTGAGCTAATTTTCAATCTGATATGGGTACGCTAAGCTAATAAATATAGGAGCAGAAATATGAAATGTGAAAAGGAACTGGCGCTGCTGCGGGAAGCCATCCGTAAAGGGCGCAAAAACAAAAAAATTACGCAAGAAGAGCTGGCGGAAAAGCTGGAGGTATCTCCAACCCACGTGAAGCATATCGAAAGCGGCCATCGTAAGCCATCGATTGAAATACTGTTCGAGATTACCAAAATCTTGAATATATCCTTGGACGGCGTCGTTTTCAGCAAAAACGAAAGCGCACGCACAGATACTCGCGAAAAGGTAGACCGCCTGCTGGACGTATCTGATGAAGCATCCCTGCGTTTCATCTTGAGCGTACTGGAAGCGCTGCGCGAAAAGGAGCAGAACGACATCAAATAATTGTCATCTTGCCATGTGCATTGCAAAGGAGCCGCAAATCAGCGCTCCTTTTTTGTATCGTGCGTATTTCTTCTTCGGTGGGGTTGTGGCAATCCGTGATGAGCGCGAGTTGCAGATATCCTTCATACGCCGAAAGAATTGCTTCACGCAATGCCGCGGGAGTATCGCAATGAGTTACGTTGAACCATTCGCGTTCTTCCTCGTCCCACTCCATTACCACATATCCGTGGCGAGTTAGCAGTACTTCGCAGATTCCTGTCTGAATAACCAGCGCAAAACAATCAAGTACGTTTTCAAAAGACAACATTGAAATCTTCCTTTCAAAATACCTTATATATAACACTATACTCATTCGCAGGCGAAGTCGCAAAGGTGCAAAGCGGCGATTACTTGCTTTCTGCCAATGCGCCGCGCCGTTACTACGCATTTCCCCGGCGCATGACCGCTATATCTAAACGGATAGCAGGTCACCAGTACAAACGTTTTCCCGTCCATGACGGGCAGGCTCAAATCCGCCGTATTCTCATAAATCGTTATATCCGAAACGGTGTATATATAAACCGTGCCGCTATCTGTAGACAGAGAAATAATACACACATTATCAACGCCAAGTGCCAGCAAGAGTATCTTCTTTGAAACTTCCATACCAAGTGAATTGACAGGTAAACCGCTGCCGTCTCGCGCACCGCCGCAGCCCATCATCTCCTGCCGTTCATCCTCTATAGCGTCAATAGCCATAAACAGCCGTTCCTGCGTAAAAATATCAATGTAATTCATCCCAAACTCGCAATACCAGTAGTCCGCATCGCGGTATTCCGCTCGAACGTGAAATGTCATTTGCAGAAGCTTTTCCAGCTTATCGCCGATAAGCTGGCCAACCGTGTCCCATGGAAGCCAAAGCGCAGTTTGCGTCTCCGCTTTGAGAAATAAACCTTTATCCTTTAACATAAACAAGCTCCTAAAAGAAGAGCCGGGGGCCCAAAGGCGCCCGGCTGCAAATGGGTTGATGGTAAAATCATAAGCCCTGCACGGCAGGCGTCAGAAGTTCACCGGTTTCTGGATCGTAATCGGGTATGACATCCCCGCTCACAGTGTCCGGCTCGTCGGTATCGTAATCAACGGAAGAACTGTACGCCTGTACCTGAGCGGCAAGCCTGCGCACGGCGGTAAGCTCCTCGGGCAAAAGGTCACGCCCTTCTGTAAAGGTCACCTGTGAATAGTCCATTCCGCCCTTATTGGCCGCCTTTCTAAGCGCAAACCGCGTCACGATAGCACCCGGGTCTTTGCCAACGGTCAAGAGCCTGCGCAGGTATTTTCCAAAGCCTTCCACAGAGAGCGTAGGCAGGTCGAGTATGATCGGGAATATCTCGCCTTCCTTCAGGATGTAGATCCTGTGCTTACGCTTGCAGGCTTTGGCGTTGTTCTCGGCTGTGCCAAACTGATTGAGATAACACCTCGCGCAATTACCGCCGGGCGAACCGACGCCGAAGTTGCCGTCCATGCTGCAGCATTCCGGGCGGGCGTTACCGCCGGTATACTTGCCCTGAAAATAGCTCTGCATGGGGTGATGCGTCAGGATAACGGCGTTGATCTCACGGAAATCGGTGTTACCATTGGCATCCGGCTCCTGAAGCATGAATGTCAAACCTCCGCCGGAAGGCACTTTGACACGGTCAAAGCGCATATTGAACCCGGCAAGCTCCTTGGCGGCGGCAGAAGTGCTGAATTGTGCAAGACGCTGAAAACCCTCCATACTGTTGATGGTTGCGATTGCGTTGCTTTCTGACATAATGTTTCCTCCCTTTTTTATTAGCGCTGGTCACGCCAGCATGGATTCAAACTGCTGCTCGGTAAGCGTAGACACGCCGAGCTGCTGCGCTTTGGCCAGCTTAGAACCGGCGTTCTCGCCGACAATCAAAAAATCAGTAGCCTTGCTTACGGCGCTTGCGGGTTTTGCGCCAAGCTGTAGTAGCCGGGTCTGAATGCCGTCTCGGGTGTAGTTTTCAAGCTTTCCGGTCGCTACGATTGTTTTACCGTAGAAGGGGTTGCTCGTGTTTGCCATAGTAGTCATTTCCTTTCTGAAATTAAGATGTTGTATCGCCGGACGCCATAGCTTTTCAGCTCTCGCGTCGAAATACCAGGAATAGATGTTTTCATGCATGGTGGGGCCGAAGTCCGGAAGCTGTGTGAAGTCGAACCCGTCCTTGATGGCTTGCTCGAACGCTTCCCAATCCCCGCCGAAGTGACGGCTTATGACACGTCCGGCGGTTCGGCCTACGGTATGGATGCCACACCCCGCAATGAACTGGTTCAGCGTGCAGCTCCGGCTCTTGTCAATGCTGGCCTGAAGCCGTGCAAAGGACTTTTCACCGAACCCTTCCGTTTTAACGATTTCGTCGTGGTATCGTTCCAGCTCATATAGGTCGCCGAAGCTTTTGATCCATCCCCTATCGATGAATTTTTCCAGCGTTTTTGCCGACAAGCCCTCTATGTTCATGCGCGTGCGTTCGCAGAAATGCACGAACTTGTCCACCAGCTTCGCGGGACAGTCCGGGTTCACGCAATGTAGAAAGCGTGTGCCGCCGGTGGTCTCCTTTACGATGATGGGTTCACCGCAGCAAGGGCAGGCGCTGGGGAGCGCCGCCGTTCCGCTTCGCGTGAGGTTTTCGGCAAGCTGCGGGATGATTTGGTTTGCTTTATAGATCTGAACCCTGTCGCCGGTCCCCAGTTGAAAGCTCTCGACAATGTCGAGATTGTGGAGATAGGCACGATTAACTGTGGCGCCGTCGATAACCACATCCTTGAACTTGCCGGTGATGGATACCATGCCGGTGCGGGTCGTAGCAAGCTCGAAGCCAAGAAACTCGGTTTCGTACAGCTCATCCGCCCACTTGAGCGCCATGATGCGGTTTTCGTGATGGCCCGTCGCGCCCAGGCTCTCGCCGTAGGCAATATCATCGTATTCCACAATGAGGCCGTCCACGGGATACGGACATTTCTCAGGCTTAAACCAGTCTATGACCGCTCGGATCTGCGACTCTGTGGGCAGATCGCCCAAGGGGAGATGGTACACCACATCGAAGCCCAGTTTTGACAGGAACGCCAACTGCTCATGCTTCATGGTGAAGCTGTCGCCGGAGATCAGGTCAAAAGCCACGAACTCCAGCATACGGTTCTTTACCTTGGTCGCGTCGAGCTTGCGGATGCTCCCGGCAGCCAAGCTACGTGGATGGATATAGGGCTCATCCAACTCGCCGTTGAGCTGCTCGAAGTTGGCCCAGCTGACCACGCCCTCACCGCGCACCTCCAAAGGCTGCATATAAGGAATGGTCAAAGGTACATTGAGCATGACTCTGACCGTGTGTGTCACATCCTCGCCGATACGACCCTCAGCGCCCCGGGTGATGGCTTGCTTCAGCTTGCCGTCCTCGTAGCGCAACACGAGCGTGAGCCCGTCGAGCTTCCACGAAACCAGCGCCGCGTGGCTGCCGATAAATCGGACGATCTCATCGACGGACTTTGTCTTTGCCGCCGACAGCATGGGGCGGGTGTGCTCGACCTCCGTAAGCCCTTCCAGTATTTCGCCGGAGACCTTTTGCGTCGGGGAGCCGGAAAGCACAATGCCGGAGTTATCCTCCAGCATCTTCAGCTCGTCAAAGAGCGCATCGTATTCCCGATCGGTCATGATTGGGTCGTCATGTTTGTAGTAGGCGGTGTCGGCGCGCTTGAGAATGCCGACAAGCTCTTTCATGCGCGGGACGCCTGCTTTATCTGCTTGTTCCATTCAGGTCACTCCTTTTTTGATCAGATAGGGATGATAGAACGATTTGTCCTTCTGTAAGACGGTTTCACCTCCTGTCGCTTATGTAATGCGGGGTCGTTATGCCATCGCTGTCGCAATGCTTCGGATGCATGAAAACGTATCCTCGACCTGGTCGCACGATATGCCCATGCGGCCTGCGATTTCCTTCACGGAATAACCGTCGAGACGCAGGCCAAGAAGCGTATGCTGTTCGTCGGACAACGCCGCGAGCAACGCCTCCGCTGTCAGTGTGTCGCAAGCGGCTTCGCCCGCGTCAGAGTCATCGGCGGGGACGACATCGTGAAGCGTCAATCCGCCGCCTGCAAGATGCGAATCAAGGCTCAACGTCTTATCAAGCGTTTTATAGGCCTTGCGCCAGTAGCTTTTCATTTGCCAGTCCATCGCCTTGAAGGCGATAGCCTCGAATTTGCACCTGCGCAGTTGGGGATTGATGCAGTAGAGCTGCACCGCCCTCAGATACCGAAAGATCACCACATCGTAAAACTCACTTTCCGGGAGCCGTTTGCGCCGCAGGAAGTCCATAACCACATGATGATGCTTTTCCGCAAATGCGCTTTGTTCTTCCGTGAGCCGCTTTTCCTGTGCGTTCATGGTTCGATTTCCTTTCTTTTGTGCTGAATTTGGCATATAAAAACGGAGCGCGTGCGCGTTCCGAAGATATGGGTTATGGGCCGAATACACGGCCGAATCTATATGAAAAAAGCGCCCCGAGGCATAAAGCCTAAGGACGCTTTGAATACTTGGAAACTGTGCCTTTCCAGCGGAAGGGCTTGGATACTTTACGGGCTTAGTATATCTCAATCAAAAGGCAGCCGCAAGGGCTTGTCATATTACTGGCAGGCGGATGGCGGGTTCTCGCCGATGACACGCAAATCCGCCTGTGTTATACTCCTAGCGTCGAAACTTCTGTTGAGCGGCCGGTCATTACGACCGGAAAAGGAGGAGTTTTGAAATGAGGTATTGCCCCTATTGCGGCGCGTCCATATTGGATGATGCCGCTTTTTGCATGGAATGCGGCGCAACGATACCCGTAAGCGGTGTTCCCAAGGAAGAACCTAAGCAAAGAGCGCCGCAAACCAAGAAAAAGAAGCATAAGCCCAAGCCCATAAAGCGCCGACCAGACGCTCCGCCGCCCGATCCGCAGGATGAGGGCTACGATGGGTACTACGACGATACGCCCACACTGGACGACGGCGCATTCAAAGAAAAGCTGGATAAAGGGCTTATCAAGCAGATCATCGTTGTGGGTGCTTCGGCCATCGTCATCGTGGTGCTGGCGATCGTGCTTATGAAGCTGCTGTGAGGTGCGGTATGGATAAAAAGAGAATCATTTTGCTGTGCGCGATGGGCCTTTTGCTTGCGGCTGCCATTGCGCTTGGCGTCGCATGGGTCATCGAAGCCAATGAGTATGCGGGATATGAAGCGGATTATGTGGACATCGCGGAGGACGTGCTGCGGCCGGACGACGATATTGTCATCATAGAGCTTGCACCGCCGAGCCCAACGCCGGAGCAGAGCGCCACGCCGGAGGAAGTAGCCGAGCCGGACATATCAACCACGCCCTCGACATCTACGCCCACCACGTCTGCGCCCTCTACGAGCGCACCCGCTCCCGATGCGGGCAGCAATGAGACAAAGCAGCGGGTATCTGTTGATTTTGACGCCCTGACTGCTCAAAACAACGATACGGCGGGTTGGCTGTATATCCCCGGCACCAAAATAAATTACCCGGTGGTACAGGCTGGCGACAACGAGCATTACCTGAGTCGAAGCTTCAAACGTAAAGAAGCGAGCTGCGGTACGATCTTCATGGACTATCAGAATAACCTGAACCCGCTGGACAGAAACACCATCGTTTTTGGGCATAACATGGGCAGCTCGTCAAGCCTCATGTTCTCGCAGCTAACAAAATTCAAGAAGCAAAGCTATTGGGAAAAGCACCAGACGCTCCAGTTCGATACGCCCTATCGAACCGGAACATGGCAGGTGCTTGCCGTCTGCCACTTGGACGTTGGCACGCTGGAGCAGTTCAACTTCCTGCAACAGGACTTCATATCGGATGATGCATTTGTTGGTTTTGTGCAGTCGATTAAGGCGCGGGCGTTGTTTGAAACCAACGTATACGCCCCTGCCGATGGCAGACTGTTGACGCTCGTGACCTGCGACAGGTCCGGCGGGTTTGGCAAAAACGGCCGGCTACTGGTGGTGGCCGTGCAGATAAACTGATGGAACTGTTGTAAAACCGAAACGTCGCTTGTGTAATAGTTCAAGAACAAGATAAGGCGGTGCTTCAATATGCTGTATCTATCCAAAGGTCTTTTGATAAATCAATGCCGGGGCGCGATCACGATCAACCGCTGCGGCCGCATACATGAGCTGCAAAACGAACAGGCGCGGGATTGGCTGGCCGGGCATACCGGCGTTCAGTATCTCGGAAAAGCGCGTTTGGCCGCGCTTGAGAAGGTTGGACTCGTCGAATCGCAGCCGGGCAAGGAGTTCACGAGCGAGGTGTTTCGCATACTCGTCAACTGCGTGATCGCGCCGCGCCAGCGCAAGCTGCCATACTGGGGGCTTGAACCCGATGAAAGGCGGCTATTGCGTTGGATCAGGGAGGCGGGTCTGCGCCTGACCGCGGCGGAGCTTGTTAAGCTGGCCGAAGCGGGCATTGAGCCGAAAGCGCAATACCTGGGCGCGGAGAATCGGCAGCGCGTGGTAGAGCTGATCTATACGAAGGAAAATATCTTCGACGGCGCGCTGGAAGCGGCGATGGAGCTTTCTCCGGCGCTGCCCGGCGCGGTAAGCATTCTGCTCAGCCTTCTGAAGAAGAGGCGTATCATTCTGATTTGAGGTGTTCCATGCGCATACGAGACGGTTTCAAAGCGATCCCCGCCGCTCTTCAGCGGCAGATCCTGCGGCGCGGCCTGATGGGCTGCGCCTTTCTCCTGTTCAGCGTGGTATTCCTGCTGATGGGATACGACGCTTTGCTTGTGCTGCCAGGCGTTGGCTTTATGCTGTTCAGCTTCACAAGCGCAGTCTGGCTGTTTCATATAGCCGACCGAAAGCGATATGTGATAGTGGAAGGGATTTGCGCAGAGGTCACGAAGTCCATTTTGCTCAAGCGCGTAAAGACGGTGACGCTGGAAGCCGACGGGAAGATCCTGCGCATACAGCTCAAACAGCACAGGAGAGGATATAGAGCCGGCGCAAAGCTGCGCCTCTATATCCAAGAGAGCGCTAAGGTATACGAACGGGACGGGGCGCTGCTTATCTACGACTACATCCTTATTGAGCAGCGGACGTCTTCCGTCATTGACGAACCCAAATCCCCGTGATATACTTACGCTGTAAGTTTCCAAGCAATCCGTATGGATTCGCACAGTTTCCAAGTTACTTTAGCGTCAATCGGCCTATCCGCCGTTTGGCGCTTTTTTATTACCCCAAAACGAAAGGAGATAATCAACATGATGATGCAACTGGTAACGGATGCGGTCATATCCAAGGGATATGGCGGCGCTCCGGCATTCCACTCTTCCGAGGATGGGCGCATGCTCAGCTTCAAGATCGGCTGCAAAGTGTATGACAAGCGCGCCGATAAGGAAACTCGCTGGGTGAACTTCAACGTCAACGCCTTCGACGACCTTGCCGAGCGCGTGCGGAGGATGAACCTCAAGGAGGGCTCCCACATCAACGTGATGGGCAACTTCGATATGAAGCCGTGGGTCAACCGGGAGACCGGCGAGATCACCACATGGCCGACCATCAGAGCCGTCAACATCGAGTACGCTGCAAGCGCGCTTCCCAAGCAGGACGCGCAGACGGCACAAAAGGCAGTTCCCGTTCAAGATAAACAGGAGCAGTCCACATTGCCGCCGGAACAGCTTCCCGGTTTTACGGGGTATGAGCCGTTTGGCGGCGGCAACTCGTATTATCCTGACGAGACCTGACCGACCTTAAAACACATACTTGCCAAAATGGCGCATGCAATGGTTCCACCGATTGCGTGCGCTTTATTTTTTGGGGAAAGGAGGGCATTTCTTGAAAAACACATCGTTCATGTTCAAGACCGAGGAGGAAAAGACCGTCAAACTCATCACACTGCTCCGGCAGCGCAGCCGAGGCACGCTTTCAGGAGAACAGCTCAATCAGCTTGCTCTCGCGGTAAAGACCGGCCGACAGTATACGGTAAGGATCCACACGACGCCAAGCGGCTTTTGCGAGTCGCTTGTGCTTGTGAAATCGGATACCGACAACGACGTCGGCACGGTCGTATTCGGTCAGGCGCTTTTTGGCGCCGCCACCGAGTCCGGGTATCGGGAAGGCCGGCTGTTTCTGCCATCCAGGCAGGCCTGCGCGGTCGTCAGCCGTAAACGGGCGGACGGAAGCCGCATTAGCTTCAGCAACGAGATCCACATCTACATCCCGTCCTCAATTTACGAGAAAGGAAAATATCCAAAGTATGGACAAGAGCAAAAAGCGACATATAGCGTATGAGGCGTTGACCCTGCTCGGCGTCGTCATATTGCTCTGCTTCATCACCCGGCTGTGGCCGATCCTGCTGCTGGCGCTCGCAGGCGCTGTCATCGCGGCCGTCGTGTTGCTGTTCGCGTCGCTGCGAAAACCTGAAGCGGTTATGCTTCCGCCGCCCGCCGCCCCGTCTGTGCCGGACAATGAACGCGACCTGATCAGGATGGCGTTTACCATCCTTGAGCGGCGCATAACTGAAGCCGTACTGTGCGAGCATCCCGGCGCGCGCTGGGTATGGGAAACGCCTCACCCCGAGAAAACGCTTCATGCGGGTGGAGAACTCTGTATTATCCTCAACCACGCGGGCGGGTTTCGCCGGGCGCAGGTCACTGTGGCGGATCTTCAATTCGTGAATCTCAGCTATACAGCGGCTCCGTCCAAGGAAGCGAAGGACGATGCAAACGAATCGCCGGAAGCGAAATCGCAGGGCGAAACGGACACACAAGAGGATGTGGAATCGCCCATGCCCGTCAATTATGAGCTTGTTGCCTTTGAATGGGTGGAAGATCATATCAGTTATCTCAGCGACCAGTGCAACGAAGCGATCGCCCGTGGGGACGACCGGTTTGTGATACCGGCGTCGGTTCTGCCGGTAAAGGAAAGCTGGCCGGCCGTTTGCGCCGAGCTTGAAAAACACGACTTCACAGACACAGAACCTATGGATGATGGCGTCGCCATCGCAACACCTCAAGTAAGCGATGCTTAGGGAACATGCGTGATGGCGGAAATACATCCGTCAGCGCGTATGGGACATGAGCATTGATTGCTTGATATCAAGAATAGAAAGGAAATCGAATATGAGCGTCAACACACAAACGCTGTTCGCGTTCAACCGTCCGCTGCCGCCCCCCTTTGATACGTTGAAAAGCAAAAAGGTGAAGGTCAGCTCAACCTATGGCGACGGCACGGAAGCCACGCTCTCCCCGTCCATGATAAAGGCCGTGAACGCCTTTTGCCGTTGCCGGGATGGCAGCGGTGAAGGTGCACTGGGAATATCGGACGGACGCAGTGTTGCCGAGTATAAGTCCTCCGCGTCGCCGGACGCCTACAACCTGGTCGTGTACGACCCCGCCACCGGCAGCATTATGGCCATCGAGTACGACAAAAACACCGAGGTCAGCCAAATCTATACCTTGACCGCAAGCGGCCGTGACGGCAGCGCGCTGCTCTTTTCCCTGATGCCTACGTTTGCGGAGGATGAGGAGTTTGCGGAAAACCTTGAAGAGTACCGTACAGAGCTATCCTTGGGCTTGCACGATGTGGTGAAGGCGGGAAACATTATGGCCGTACTCTGCGACAACGCTTATCGCCGTATCAAGGACGATGCCTGCTCCGCGCACATCAAGCTGAACATCGACAAAACGGGCAATCTGACCCGTATCCCCAAAACACAGCTTGACGCTGGCAAGTATATCCCGCAGACAGTTGTGTGCGGCGAGTTTTCCATCATTGCCCAGACAGGGCCGGCGCCTGTGTACAAGCCCGCCGTCCTGATCGAGCACAGCGATTTTGTCGGGCAGTATCCCATCAACCCCGGCCGCAGCCTTAACGCCAGAGAAAAGCTCCTGGTGCCAAAGCTCCCCGCATGGTACATCATCCCTAAGGAGGTTGTAAGCATCTGCCAGCATGCGGTCAAGACCAGCGAAAAAGCTATGCCCATGCGCAACTTTCTGCTGCGCGGGCCTGCTGGTACCGGCAAGACCATGGGCGCACAGGCGATTGCAGCGGGATTGGGCCTGCCGTATGTCAAGTATACTTGTTCCGCTAATACCGAGATATTTGACTTTGTCGGGCAGGTGTTTCCCGATATCGCAAGAGCGACAACGGGCGACGCTGAGCTGGACAAGGAGCGTGAGCAGTTGTTGAGCATGGGTGGGATTACCTATGCCAACGTAGCAGCGCTAATGAAGCTGCCCGGCCTCGACGACATGGACTACGACCCCGAAGGCGTATATGAGAAGCTGACAGGCGCAAAAAAGCCGGACGCCACATCACAAGACTGCATGGGCGTGGTATTGGATACCGTGACCGACAAGGTGCGGCTTTTGAGCAATGTAAAGCCTAAGGATAAAGGCCCATCCTACACTTATGTGGAAACCGACTTCATCCGTTCCTTGAAATACGGGTATGTGTGTGAAGTGCAGGAGCCTACGGTCATCATGCAGCCGGGCGTTTTAGTTGGCTTGAACAGTCTGCTTGAGCAGACGGGCAGTATTACGCTCCCCACCGGCGAGGTCATCCGCAGGCATCCGGACGCTGTCGTCGTCGTAACCACCAACATCGCCTACGAAGGCTGCCGCGGGCTCAACCAAAGCGTCACCGACCGAATGAGCCTAGCGCAGGACATCGAACTGCCAAGCCCGGAGGTCATGGCTCAGCGCGCCATGAGCGTGACGGGCTGTGAGGACGATGTGCTGGTGGGTCAGATGGTCAGAGTCGTAAACGACATGAGCGATTTCATGCGCAAGAACGGCATTGTTGACGGCTCCTGCGGTATGCGCAGCCTGATCGACTGGATACTTTCCACGGAGATCACCGGCGACCCGTATATTTCGGCGTTATACACCGTCATATCCAAGGCTACCGCCAACGAGGACGACCGCTATGCGCTCATATCCTCGGTGCTGGAGGCACAGTTCGCACCAAAGCGCCGCAAAGCGGTATAGAAAGGAGGCTTTAGAACACTCATGGCACGAGTAAATCATAAAAAAGTCCGGCAGCTGCTCAATCAGGAGCGCAACAGCATCACCGACAAGCAGTTTTTTGTGTCCCGCATCCTTGCGGGACACTTTGCCGACATAGCGGCGGCCCAAAGCAAACGGTACGGCTATAACCGCAGGGTGAATGTCCGCATCGTTTGGGAACCGAAGAACCCGGAGGGCGCACATACGGACAATTCGCTCATCTGGATCAATGCGGCAACTCCATTGGTGAAAGCCAAAAAGAACCGACAGGAGCGATACGAAATGGTCTGTGGGCTGTTCGCGCACGAACTGGGTCATGTCCTGTATACTGATTTTCTTGCAGGGCAGACCCATGCGACAAAAACGATAGACGGAGGCTGGTATCCGGAGCGCCCTGTCTGTGCTGAGCTTTCGCACAGACTCAATGCGGATGAGATCGAGGAATACCGTAAGCAGGGCTCCATCTACCAGATGGCCTTTACTCGGCTCTCGCATCATCTGCACAACGTCCTGGAGGACGGCTTCATTGAGGAAAAGATGCTTAGCCACTTCCCGGGCGTGCTGGGTGCGAACCTGAACATATTGCGGGAAAGCGTATGGGAGGACACCCAAACCGTCACGCAGTTCATCGAGCAGGAGGAGGACGAACGCTTTAAGTGGCGCTCCATCCTTCAGATGATGCTGAGTTACTGCCTGTACGGCGAGATTAAGTACGGTGAGACAGAACTGACAGATGAGCGCATACAGGCTGTGTTCAGCTCGCTCGACGATCTGGATGAGGGACTGACCTGCGCTGACCCAAGGGTACGCTGGCAGATGGTCAATCTGATCATCGTGCGCAACTGGCGCTACATCAAGCCATATCTGGAGTATTGCGAGGAGAACAGTAAAGCCACAGGCGGCGATCTTGCCGCTACGCTGGACGCGCTGTTCGATGCGCTGAACGGCTCCACGGCGGAAGGCAGCGGCCTGACGGGCGCGGTGGCCGAAAATGGCACTCCCGCTTCGGGAAGCGGAGGGGCGCGCGGCGCGAGACGCGGTATGACAGCTTCGCTTGCCAAACCACCGGCCAAAGAAGACGATACAGAGGATGATGCGGGCGATAAGAAAGAGGCCGAAGAACCCGAAGCCGATGATGAAGAACCATCCGAGGTCGGCGGCGCTTCTTCTGGTACGGCCGACAGCGATATGAACGGCGCTTATATCGGAAACGCGGGCGAAGCGCCCGATAAGCCGCATGAAGTCACGGATAAGGAGGGCAGGCGCATTCCGCTCACGCAGACGGACAGCGTTTCAACGCCCAACCGCGGCGAGTTGGAACGCGACAACGACTACCGGGGCGCGGGCTACGACGCTTCCGCCAAGGATATTGAAGCTCTGCTCAACCGCATGGCGGAGGAACGGCTGGAAACCAAGCGTACATCGCAGCTTAACGAGCTTGCGCAGAACATTTCCTACGGCAACATCCATGAAGGCGTCAAGATGACCGTTCACCGGATGAGTACGATAGACGATGAGCTGCGCGACAGGTACGACGAGGCTTCACCGCCGCTGCTCGCCATATCCAAGCAGCTGCAGCGCAGCATAACGAGGCAGCTTCAGGACCAGCGAAGGGGCGGCAAGCAGACAGGTCTTTATATGGGACGGCGTTTGGATATACACTCTTTGCCGCGCAATGACGGCAGAGTGTTCTCCAAGATGAGCCTTCCCAACGAAACGCCGGAGCTTGCTTTAGCGCTGCTCTTGGACGAATCAGGCTCTATGGGCTGCGGAAGCCGTGCTACCTATGCACGGGCGTCTGCGATTATCCTGTATGATTTCTGCCAGTCGCTCGGTATCCCTGTGATGGTCTACGGACATTCCGCATACAGCGGAGTCGAACTGTATTCCTACGCCGAATTCGATTCCATCGACAAGCTCGACCGCTACCGCTTGATGGACATTTCCGCCCGTGGCAACAACAGGGACGGCGCCGCGCTTCGGTTTGTTGCCGAACAGCTCGCCAAACGTCCAGAGGACATCCGGCTGCTGATCCTCGTATCCGACGGACAGCCGGCTGATTCCGGTTATTACGGCACCGCCGCCGAGGAAGATCTGCGCGGTATCAAGACGGAGTACCGCCGCAAGGGCATCTGCTTCGTTGCGGCGGCGATAGGCGATGATAAAGACAGCATCGAGCGGATCTATGGAGACGCCTACATGGACATCTCCGATTTGCACACGCTGCCGATCACGCTGACGAATGTTGTAAAGCGGTTTATCCGCACATGACTGAACTGGAGCAGGGACGCAAACCCTGCTCCATATTTTGGGAGGAGCAATATGCACTATTTGCATAAGATTCTTGTTTACATACCGGATGTATCGAAAGAAGCTGACAGCATGATACGGGATAGTCTTGTATCCGCCATCCGCTCTCACGCGGAAAGTGAAACAGAAGGCTTTTACAAAGAAGTGTTTGACTGGCGAGAAACCGATACTGCTGGTCGCTGGTCGGATGCGTATCCGGAAAATGTCCTGCTAGGCAGCGATGATCCAAACTCACTGTATGAAGCGGTAGCTGAATGCTATCAAACTCAAAAAAGTGAGATCGACCACTTGATTGCATTATTGAAAAGCTCAGTGGGCGTTGATATAGAGCATATCGCAAGCGGCATCTGGGACCGGAATTACGAGGATAAACCGAAGAACGGTTTTGATCTGCTGACAGCATTCCATCTGCACAGGTTGTCAGACCTGCTGTACGGACGGTACATTGACGATTCGCTGTTCTACGATGCACACGAGTATACGGCACGCATTTACAAAAACACTCTCGCCGCGCTGAAGGAGCATCCAGAAGACTGGGCAGTGGTCATGTTTGACTATCATAATTGAGGAGGGATTAAAAGTATGCCAAATTGGTGCATGAATAAACTGACGGTATCCGGGAATGCCGCAGAGCTTAAACGGTTCGTGGAATCCAGCATGGGATTCCCTGCACACTACCCACCACAGGAATGGGAGAAGCTAATTAGACAGATGGATCTGCCGGAGGACACACCGTATTTTTGTTTCAATGCGCTCATTCCAACGCCTCCGGAAGTCTTGGCGACGGGTTATTCTGCGCATAACAAACAGCCTGAGAACGCTTTGCTGTACGCATTGACTGGCAGAACCGTTCCAGGCATGGACGGCTATCATTGGAATATTGCCAACTGGGGTACGAAATGGGATATATACCACGACAAAATCACCGTTGGCGACCTCGGCTGGATGGAAGGGTGCGCATCCATTGAGACAGAGTTTGATACAGCATGGTCGCCGCCTAAGTGCTGGCTTGCAAAGGCATCAGAGCTATTTCCCCAGCTCTCCTTCAAACTCCACTTTGAAGAGCCGGGTAACTATTTTGCCGGAGACATATTCGGCGAAGCTGGCGAATGCAGCATCGACGATTATGACGGCGAACGTCTGGAGCAGACGTTTGCGTACTTACGCGATGAGGCAGATGCGTGATGACAAAACAAGGGAACGGGACGCAAATCCCGCTCCCGCGCTACTTAGAATACGGAGGGTGAAAAATGATAATCAACCGACATGGCGCTACTTTTGAACACGCAGGCGTCACCTATACGATCGGCGCATCGGTCGTCGGCACCGACCAAAGTGAGTATGAGGGGCTGACGGGATATATATACGAAGTTCGAGATGGCGCTGACAAGGAAACGGAGAATGAGACACCGGACTTATATTGCAACTTTGACCCGCCGGATGACCCGGCTGAGATCGCAGAACTGGAGGCGGTCTTTTCGGACCTCTATGACGAGCCCAAGACATTGGAGGACATAATCCTCGATTGCGTCATCATGGCGCCGGATATGGTCAGGCCTTACCAAACCTATCGGATTCCGGTTGTCTGGGAATCATGGGGTGTTCTGAGCATAGACGCCGGTTCTCTTGAACAAGCGGCAGCCCTTGCGTTGGATTCCGAGATGCCTCTGCCCGATCAAAAGGAATATGTGGACGAGAGCATTCGTGTTGATTGGGAGAGCGTTGGCGGATGTAATGCTCCTATGCCGGATGATTCGGCGGATATGCTCTGCGTCCGAGGTCATCTCGGACAATCAAAGTGAACAACGCAAGAACAATATAGTTAAGAAGCGGCCTGATCGCAGGTCACTTTTTTGTGGAGTCTCCATATAGTTCAAACAAGCAGCGGATAACATATTAACTAATACTTGATTATGTCGCTGATATGGGTTAAAATATTAGCTGTAAGGAGATGACACCATGAAAACGCCGAAGGAACTGAGCCTACTGATTGCAGCGAATGTGCGAAAACGCAGGAAGGGGCAGAAGCTATCAATGCAGGATCTTTCAGACAAATCCGGCGTCAGCTACGGGTCTATCAAGCGGTTTGAAAGCATCGGTGAGATCTCTCTGACCTCGCTGCTGAAAATCGCTGTTGTGCTGGATTGTGCGGACGGCTTCGAGCAGCTGTTCGCGGAAACGGAAATACACTCGATACAGGAGATCATAGATGGAAAGGTATAAGGTATTGGAAGCGTTCATTGGCGAGCGAAAGGTCGGAACATTGGCGCTGTACAAGGGACGTCTTGTGGCATTTGAATACAATGAAGGCTGGCTGCGTGAAGGCTTTTCCATTAGCCCTTTCAGCCTGCCCTTGCAAAAGAAGGTGTTCATCCCGAAACCCGACCCTTTCGACGGGCTGTTCGGTGCCTTTGCAGACAGCCTTCCCGATGGCTGGGGCCGGCTTCTCGTAGACAGGATGCTCAACCGTGAGCATGTTGACCCGCATGAGGTGGATATGCTGAACCGGCTGGCCATCGTGGGCGATTCCGGTATGGGTGCGCTGACATACCGGCCTGTGCATCAGTGGAAAACGGAGCAAGCGCAAATAGAGTATGACCGCATGGCGGAGGAATGCCGAAAGGTATTGGAGTCCGAATACTCAAACGACTTGGATATGCTGTTCCGGCTCGGCGGTTCATCCGGCGGCGCGCGGCCCAAAATACTGACCAAGATAGACGGCGAGGATTGGATCGTCAAATTCCCCGCGTCTATTGACAGGCGTGATGCGGGGCTCATAGAATACCGCTATTGTGAGTGCGCAAGAAAATGCGGTCTGGAAGTGGCTGAAACCAGGTTGTTTCCATCCGCAAGATGTGAGGGATACTTTGGCACAAAGCGCTTCGACCGTATAAAGCGGCCGGATGGCACAATAAGGCGCGTCCACATGCTGTCCGTATCCGCGCTGCTGGAAACCTCGCATCGCATACCGAACCTCGATTATAGAACGCTCATGACGATGACGCTGGAGCTAACAAAGGATTACTCCGAAGTGGAAAAGATGTATCGGCTCATGTGCTTCAACGTGTATGCGCATAATCGGGACGACCACTCCAAAAACTTCACCTTCTTATATGACGAGGACCGGCAGGCGTGGAAGCTTTCTCCGGCATACGACCTAACTTACAGCAATTCGCTGGGCGGCGAGCACGCCACCAGCGTAAACGGCAATGGCCGCGATCCGTCCAGAAAGGATATTCTCGCCATAGCGGAGCACATTGGCATTGCAAAGACGAAAGCGAAGCAGATCGCCGATCAGGTCGAAGCTGCCGTTGCGGACGTACTCGGCAATGTCAGCCAATACAGGTGATCGAATAGGAGAAACGGATGAACGGACAGAACAGAGCCGATGTGAAGGTCGGCGCGCGGGTCAAAATCGTGCTGAAGGCAGACCAACGCACGGGTAAGCTGACTGAGGGCGTTGTAGAGCGGTTGCTCACAAAGAGCAGCTTCCACCCGCATGGTATCAAGGTCATGCTGACGGACGGCCAGATTGGCCGGGTGCGGGAGATTATTGAGTAGAAGCCGAGCAAGGCTTGCATTGACGGATGAAGCAGGTAATGGTATACTGATGCCATAAAGTTTCCAAGCCGTTCCGCTGGAAAGGCACAGTTTCCAAGTATCATCAGCGTCCATGGGCATATTGCCTCTGGGCGCTTTTTTTGTTCCAGCTCATGAAACTTGGGCAAAAGCAGGACTCTATCTAAGGGTCCTGCTTTTGTATATCACGGCGGTTCTATCGCCGAAATACGAAAGGAGAACCACAATGCAACCCTGTTTGGACGATTTTCACACGACTTTCGACGATTACGCCGAAATGCAGGTCTACCATGCCCGGCAAGCACGCGAAAGCAAGTGGGCGCGCAAAACGGTATCAGGCCTGCACATCGAACCATTGGACGAGGCCTCGCCGCTGTATACCGACGGCAAGGCCTTCGCCCCGAATGTGTCACAGGTGGCTGTGAACGACACGGCCAAGAACCTTGGGCTCGCGCTGCTGACCGAGAATGGGTACCTGCCCATCCGAAACACCGCCTATAAGAGCTTGCTTGACAGGGCAAAAATCAGCGGCTCGGCGCTGCCGAAACTGCAAAAGACAAAGCTCGCCAGTATTCTCAACGAATGTCTGGCGCTGCACAAATCGGAAGCGCTGCTGTTGGTGAGAAGCGAAAAGGTGGCGGCATTCCATTCCGGAGACGAACGGGATTATTCCATCCTGCCTATCGACGAACTCATGACAGCCATGTCAGAAAAGCTGAATGAGCGATTCCCCGGCAACATCTTTTCACAAGGGTATGCCGATCACTCACTGGCGACGGCATCATGGTCGTTCCCGGCGCAGCGGGATGAATTGCTTGAAACCTATGACAAAGCGCTCGTTGCACATGGGCAGAAACACTTGGCATCCAAGTTCACGCCGGGCGTTCGATTCACAACCTCAGATGTGGGCGTTGCGGCTGCAGCCGTATCGGCTATGCTCACGGGAGGACAATATCCTATCCGCATCGGGAATGTGGTATCGGTGCATCATAGGCGGCAATCCAAAGTACAGGATTTCGATTCCTCGCTGGATATGCTCTTCGCCCAGTTTGTCGACACCATCAAAAAGCTGGAGGGTTTACTTGACCTGACGTTATGCTATCCGGTCAACGCCATGACGCTGGCCTGCAAGAAGCTGGCCATGCCCAAGGCGGCAGCCATGGAGGCCATTGAAATGTTCCGCATGGCGGTGGGTGAAACACCCGCATCCGCCCATGACGTATACATGGCCATGCAGGAGATCCTGTTTATCCTCAAAACCGGCCATGTACCTGAAAGCAAGCTCCTGTCCGTGGAGGAATCCATCGCTCGGGCGCTGACATTGCGCTGGAGCGAATACGACCTGCCCGGGGCGGTGAGCTACTGATGACGGCGACGAAGATATTGTGCGACACCGCAGGCATGGACAGAAGAACCTGGCTTGCGGCAAGGGCGCACGGGCCCGATGGCTCGATCCCCATCACCATCGGCGGCAGCGACGTTGCGGCAGTGTTCGGCATCAGCCCTTGGAAAACACCGCTTGATCTGTGGCTCGAAAAAGCTGGCAAACTTATACCGGACGAAAGTGAAAACATGTGGCAAAAGGAAATGGGGCATCTGCTGGAGCCGGTCGTGGCGCAGATGTACGCCTTCAAGACAGGTCATCGCGTCATCCCGGATACCTATCTGTATCAGCACGCGCTCTATCCGTGGGCGCTGGCCAATGTGGATTACAGTATGGAGGATCGGGACACCAAGGATGCCGGCGGACTGGAATGTAAATCCAACACCTATTACAACGCTGATGAATGGAAGGATGATAAGGTGCCCATGCACTATGAATACCAGTGTCGGTTCTACATGGGTGTGCGGGATTTGCCCTTCTGGGACATAGCCTGCATGTGGGGCAATGGCGAAAACGATTTCGCCATACGCCGCATCTATCGTGATTTGATAATCGAGGAAATGATATTCATCACCCTTGCCGACTTCATACAGAGTATCCACGATAACAGGCCACCCAATATGTCGGAAGTCGCGCCGGAGCTTGCCATGAAATCCCTTGCGCGGATCTACGGCGCGGGCACGCTCGCCGCTCCCACCATCGAGTTCGGCAAGAAGCACGAGCGCCAGATAAGGCGTATCGCAGCGCTCCAACAGGAGAACCGTGAACTGGATCGTCAGATCAGGCAAAACGAAAAGGAGGTTACGGCATTATCGGTGCAAATTGCAGAAACCATGCAGGAGCATGAGCATGGCGTATTGGAAACGCCCCTTGAGCGGTTTCAAATCGACTATATTTCCTCGAACCAGCGGCGCGTGAACGGCGAGAAGCTGAAAAAGCTGTACCCCGTCATATATGACGAGGTGCTCAACCCGCCTTCGCAGCGCCGCATAAAAATCGCAGCCGTCACGAAATGACAGCATAACTGACGAAGGGGAGGGCTCACGCTCTCTTCTTTTAAATTGGAGGAGTTAAATGGAAAGAACACTTGATATCTATTATAAGGATTTCTTGCCCGAAACACAGAGCGCAATTCTTGAAGCGGCAGGCATACAAGACCCAAGGGAGACTAATTGGGACACGCTTCCCATCACCATGCTCTCATTTGAAGTCGAAAAAGGAGGCAACGTATGAGTACTGCTACGGAAAATCGAATGGATGCGAGCACTATTGGCCGTATCATCTCAAAATGTAAAGATCAACTGGAAGCACAGTATCTGTCGCTCAGTGCAGAAGAACTGCTTGGATAAGGGGGAACCCATGTTGTGCAGTTACGAGCGGGTTATTTACCCGCAATCCCTTTCAGATCCAAACCCTACGGGGTTCATGGTGGCAGTCTATACGCCCCATGAGAAGATACTGGACAGCTCCGGCCAGGCGCTTCGGCAGGTCAAGGCCGTAGGCTACTTTCTGCCGACGGCCAAGGGCATCCGCTATGAGATGCAGGGGCGCTGGGAGCGCGGTAAGCACGGCGACCAATACGCCGTGACACAATTTGAGGAGGTGATACAGCCCACTGAGGCCGGCATCATCGCCTATCTCAGTTCCGGCTACATCAAGGGCATCGGCGAAAAGACCGCCCGCCGCATCTACGAGCATTTCGGTGATAAAGCGCTGGATATCCTCGACAGAGAACCAAAACGGCTGCTTGAAGTGCGCGGCATCAGCCCCAAAAAGCTGGAGCGCATCTCTGACTCCTATATGGAGACACGGGGTGCGCGGGACATCATCACGCTGCTGTCGCCCTTTGGCATAGCGCCCAAACGTGCCGTGCGGTTCTTCAAGATCTACGGGCGGGATGCGGCTGACATCATTCGTCAGCACCCTTATCGACTCTGTGGGGTACGCGGTATCGGCTTCAAAACCGCCGATGAGATCGCAAAAAGCGTAGGCTTCGGACCCTGCGGAGAGGAACGCATCGACGCGGCGCTGCTGCATGTGCTAAAGGAAGCGGAAAACGGCGGCAATCTTTTCAAGAACGCCGGGAATCTCTGCATCCCCAAGGCGATGCTGGTTGTCAAGTGCATCGAGCTGCTTGAAACGCGGGAAATTACAGAGCGGATGGTGGTTGCGCGCTGCCGAGAGCTGTTGAACCGGAACGAAATCACCTTGTATCAGAATCAAGCTTACCGTTATTCGACGGCCAAAGCGGAGGAACAGGTAGCCATGCGGGTGCGGGAACGCATCCGTCAGGGCGACCTCAGTATTCGCATTGATTTGGATGCGGAGATCAACCGCTTTGAGCGCAAGCTGGGTGTAACATTATCAGCCGAGCAAAAGCAGGCAGTAAAGACTTGCCTGCGCTCGCCAATAAGTATCATCACCGGCGGTCCGGGTACGGGCAAGACCATGATACAGCGGTTCATATTGGAGATTTACAAGAAGCTCAAGCCTTCCGGATCCGTCGTTTGCTGTGCACCAACCGGAAGAGCGGCACGGCGCATGGAGCAGGCAACAGGACAATCGGCCTCTACAATTCACAAGGCGCTGGGTCTGCTTGCAGATGCTGACGGCGAGTTTGGAGAACCGAACATGTTGGACGCCGATCTGGTGATAGCCGACGAGGTGTCTATGCTGGATATCCATCTGGCCAAGCATCTGTTGAACGCTTTGCCGCCCCGCTGCCAGCTCATCCTGATAGGCGATGCCGACCAGCTCCCATCCGTGGGGCCGGGCAGCGTGCTGTATGAGTTGCTCGAATCCGGCGCAATACCTTCGGTAAAGCTCGACAAGGTCTACCGTCAATCGACGGGCAGCCGTATTGCGGTCAATGCCTCGCTGATACGGCACGGTATGCTGGCGCTGGAATACGGTCCGGATTTCGAGCTGATCGAATCCGGCGACTTTGACCGTTCGGCAGATATTCTTGAAGATGTTTATTTGCAAAGGGTTAAGGAGTTGGGTCTGGATAACGTGATACTCTTATCACCGTATCGCACGAAAACCGCGACGGGCGTAAACGCTCTCAATTCAAGGCTGCGGGACAAGCTGAACCCACCGTCTGTGTCAAAATCCGAACTCACCTATGGAAAACGCATATTCCGTCAGGGTGACAAGGTTATGCAGACGCAGAACGTCGCCAACATAAGCAACGGCGATATTGGGATCGTGACCGGCATACTCCACACACAGGAAGAAAGCACTTTGTATGTGGACTTTGGGGACGGGCGAACGATGGAGTACGCTCCAAACGAGCTTGACATGCTGGACTTGGCATATGCAACCACGGTTCATAAGTCTCAAGGTTCGGAGTACGACACCGTGATACTAAGCCTGCAAACTGCGCACTACATCATGCTGCGCCGGCCGCTGCTGTACACGGCGATCACAAGAGCCAAGCGTCATGTCGTCATCGTGGGCGAGCGCAAAGCGCTGGTCATAGCAATAGGCCGAGTGGACGCCGAAAAGCGCGGCACCATGCTGGCGGAGCGCATCAACGAAGCCGAGGCAAAGGCCATAAATGTTTGAAAGGAGTGAAGCTATACTGACAACGCTTGAACAATACCGTAATCTGCAAAAGGTGTTTGCTACGCCAGCAGCGGATGACAAACCCATAGGGATAGAACAGTATTTTGCCTACATGGAGCTGCTGTATAGAATACAGGTGCTGGAATGCTTCCGTAATCTGGAGCAGACTGCGCCTGTAAGCGCTGAGCTTCCGGTACTGTCTGCTCACTATATTGCGGTTGACGCGCTGGTGAGCCATCTTCTTACGGAACGCCGCTATCGGCCTTCACAGGACAAGGAAATACAGCAAGCCCGCGACACAGCAAGGCAGGCGTTTTCCTCTATTGTAATGGACTACCGCAAGCGCTTCTCGGCCTATATGCCCGAAGACCCACAGCAGTACAGGGGCGATGTTACAAAGGTCATCAATACCGTGCTGCCCGTATGGCTTGCCTACCGTGAGACCATGCTGCCCATCAATAACAAGGATAAGGAGTGAGATTATGGAAACCAACACCAAAAACCGCGATGCTATGCTCGATAAGATCTCCCAAATCAACGCAGTGGAGGGTTTTGACCCTTCTGCGTTCGTCGAGGAATATGAAGGTTTTGACGGAAAGCCCATCACAGGCATTCCTGTCGCCGTACAGGAAGCGTGGTTCCGGCTCAAATACCCGGAGGGGCGCATCGCCGTTAATGCCGAGATCGGGCAAAACAAGGACAGCATCGTCGCTCATGCCCGTATCTACAAGCATTACGCAGACCCCGACGGAAGCTACCTTGCTGAAGCTTCGGCTTCAAGGAGCTATTCGGAAAAAGCGCCCAACGCCTCCCCACGCGAATGGGCGCAGACTGCCGCCATCGGTATCGCGCTGAGGCATGCCGGGTTTGGCCTGCAGTTCAAAGTGGCCGGAGAACCGGCCTTACCGATAACCAATGAGTTGCCAGCGGCTGGTACAAGCGCAGGGGCAGGGCAACCGATACGCAGCGAAACAAACCTTGAAATGGAAGCGCCGGCGCTGCCGGAACCCATTGACCCGCTTGAGGCCGCAAAGCAAACGCTGTGTCCGCTAAAGAAGTATGATGGGCGTACATTGGGCGAGCTTGTCATGCTCGACCCCGGTTTTTTGAAATGGATGGCGACTAAATACCAGAACGACGAGCACCCGGAGATTCCGGCAGCCGCGAGACTGATTTGCGAGCATGCGCTGAAAACCGCATGATCCGGCCGGGAGGGGTTAGAATGGATGGCGAACTGCCGTTCTCAATGATGGACATCATTGTTCTTCTGAATCTTCCTTATCCGCCGTCGGGCCGCGCTTCCTACAACATCAACTGCCCCTGCTGCGATACGCACAATAAAAAGCATTTGAATATTAACCTGGTTAAGAACGCTTTTTGTTGTCCAAAATGCGGGTTCTCGGGCGGAATGCTCGATCTATACGGCTTCTACGCCAAGGTGGATCGCTCAAAGGCATATAAGGCTATCATGGAGAAGCTGGAGATCGACGCACAATCCGTGAAAACGAACTCCGTGCGCAGAAAGCAGCAAACGGCTGTAAACGAATACCCTTTGATCGGTATCGAGGAGCGGGATGCGACCTATCGCGCCTTTCTGAATAGGTTATCTTTAGCCTCCGACCATCGTGAAAATCTACTTTCCCGCGGGCTGACCGACGAGGTGATACAACAAAATCTTTACCGAACGACGCCTGCGGGCGGTTATGCGGCGATTGCGAAGCAGCTGCTCTCTGAAGGATATTATCTATCCGGCGTACCGGGCTTTTACCGAAAAGAGGGCGCGTGGGCCTACTATGGAACCAGACGCGGCATGCTGTTGCCGGTACGGGATTATTATGGCCGCATACAGGGCTTAAAGGTGCGTCTGGACAACGTGACACGCCGAAAATTCCGTTGGCTGTCCACGGCCGAGCTGCAGGACGGCTGCGGCGCGGAGGCGTGGACGCACATCGCAGGCGACGCGCAGGATACCATACTGCTGATAGAAGGCCCGCTCAAGGCTGATATCGTGCATTATCTCACTGGCATGACGCTCGTTGCGGTATCCGGCGTAAGCTCGCTGGCACACCTTGAGCAAACACTTGCGCTTATGCGGGAGCAAGGTGTAAGGAAGGTCATGACCGCCTTTGACATGGACATGATGACCAACTGCCATGTGCAAAAGGATTTTCGGAGGCTAACAGCTATGCTTCAGGAGATGGGTTTACAGTTCGGCACATACCTGTGGGATCCGCGCTTCAAAGGGCTTGACGACTATGTCTGGGCGCAGAAGCAAAAGCAGTCCATCTGAACACGGGAGCGCGGCTATATGCGGCGCTCCCTTTACGTTTTCCATGCCGATAATGCGTGAAACCGTTGTAAAAACGCATTGCTGTCGGTGTAATACTATGAAAACATTGAGGAGGAATTGAAAATGATTATAGGAATCGACCACGGCAACGCCCAGATTAAAACAAGAAATACCTGCTTCGTGTCAGGCGTTGAGGAGTTTCCCACCAAACCGCCCATGGCAGCGGACGTCATCCAGTATCAGAGCCGGTACTGGACGCTCGTTGGCAAGCGGCTGCCCGTTATGCGGGACAAGACCAAGGACGACCGTTTCTATCTGCTGACGCTGTTTGCCATATCGAAGGAATTGGAGGCTCGCAAAGAGATTACTTCCACACTGGATATCGATCTCGCCGTCGGACTGCCTCCAGAGCATTATGGAATGCTCAAGGACAGTTTCGCGCAGTATTTCCGCAGGCAGGATACGGTGCGCTTCACCTACAACGATAAGCCCTTCAGCCTGATGCTCGACCATGTATTTGTATACCCGCAGGCGTTTGGCGCCGTTGTGCAGAGAGCGGAGGAAATGACGGCCACTTCCCGCACATTCGTAATCGACATTGGCGGTTACACAAGCGATGTGTTACTTCTTCGCAAGGGCAAGCCGGACATGGAGTTCTGCCGCAGCTTGAACATGGGTGTCATCACCATGACCAACCATATCGCGGGCAAGGTGAACTCACTTTATGACATATCCATCGACGACGAGCATATCTGCGAAATCCTTGCGGGACAAAACACCGTGCTTGACGGCGAGATACAAAACGCTGTTCGCAAAGAGGTCGATAAATATGCCGCTGATATGCTCAACAAGCTCCGTGAACTTCAGGTGGACTTGCGGACAAACCCCGCCATATTCGTGGGCGGCGGGTCGATCCTGCTGCGCTCCTTTATCAAGGCGTCATCCCTTGTCAGTTCTGTGGAGTTTGAGCCTGACACCAGAGCCAACGCACACGGATATGAGCTGCTCGCACAGGCGCAGCTTGAGAAGCTGGCCCGAAGGGCGGGCGGCGTAATATGAAAACCCCGGACGGCTACCGGTTTTCGCTTCAGTTTGCGGCAAACTCACCGGAGTATATCCAGGCAGGTGAAACGCTGGAAAGCCTAAAGCACAAAAAGAGCGATTTCATTGTGAGGGCTGTCTGCGAATATCTGGAGCGGCATCCCGACATAGAGACCGGTGCGGTCGTGCGGATCGAAGTTCGGCGGGAATTGTTCCGGCGCGATGAGCTGGAGAAGATCGTGCGGAGCATGATCCAGCAATATGTGTCCAATGCCGGACAGCAAGCTCCGCCGACTGAGGTTCAGACCCGGCAAACGCCCGCTGTACCACAGCAGGCTGTTGACTCGGCAGTCAGCAGGATGCTGGACAACCTCGACGAGTTTTTATAAAGCAAATAACGTAACAGCAATAGACCGTCCTATGGCATTCCCGTATTGGGAACGCCCGGGACGGTCTTTTTTGCACAATTTTGGATTTGGGGGGTTAAATATTGACCTCAAAACCTGCTAATAAGTGAGAGGGACACCCTGTCAAAAGCATTGCGAGCGAACCATGCAGTGCTTTAGCACCTTGAAAACAGCATATTGCACCCCAGCGTCGGCCTTCAATACCGAGCGGCATTAAATGCGAAATGGCAGGCTTGCTACCTGCCCCGCCAAGACATATGGAAGGAGCACCGTAAACCCGTCCAGCCATGTATATGGGACGGCCTGTCATAGGAATGACAGGAGCCTGCGAGTACCGCAGCGCTGTGAATCCAATAGCAGCGGAGCGTTGGGGATTATTTTTAATCAAATACCAAAACTGTTGTAGCCGAAAACGCCTCAATGTATAATATTTATAGGTATCATAGACGTTATCGGCCGTGCAAAGAAGGGAGGATATATGGGTAGCATTACCGATAGCGAACACCAAGGAGATGCTTCGACCAAGAGAACCTATCGTGTCAACGAGGTCGCTAAAATTCTGGGCGTCAGTAATGCCACGGCATACAGGCTAATTAAGGAAGGGCATTTCCGAACAGTCCGCATTGGTTCATCGATTAGAGTGTCAAGGCAGTCCTTTGACGAGTGGTTAGATAGTA
>ERZ809296.534-NODE-534-length-59950-cov-13.063261_pt1 | contig 59950 bp, 47 predicted proteins | sample MGYA00520511_ERZ809296 | MGnify/ENA primary metagenome ERZ809296 (study PRJEB31576, sample SAMEA3212662) | Homo sapiens | biome: human-gut; feature: human gut; material: fecal | place: Sweden | collected 2012 ...
CTCAAGATGAGATATCCCATTCGAAAGAAGTAAGACCCCTTGAAGACGACGAGGTTGATAGGGCAGGGGTGGAAGTGCTGTAAGGCATGGAGCTGACTGCTACTAATCGGTCGAGGGCTTGACCAAAAGGTCAGGGTAGGAAGGTTATAGGTTTGGATGAAAAGTTTGTGTGCAGTTTTGAAGGTATATGGAATTAAAATAAATGATTGCGAGGATGATGCTTCTGATTAGTTTTAGGTCAGGGCATTGTTTTTTGCATTTTAGAATGCGCGAGTGGCTCAGTGGTGGAGCATCGCCTTCCCAAGGCGAGGGCCGCGGGTTCGAATCCCGTCTCGCGCTTATCTTTACGAAGCTCCCTGACGGTTTGCCAGAGAGTTTTTTTATTAAGGGGAAAAAGAATATGGATGTATTTATTTGGATTTTGGATGTGGTTGGAACTATCGCATTTTCAATCTCAGGTGCGATGGTTGGCATACGAAAGAAAATGGATTTGTTTGGTGTTTGCGTGCTTGGAGTTGTCACAGCCACTGGAGGCGGCATGACAAGAGATATTGTACTGGGAATAAATCCACCGAGAATGTTTACCAATTCGACAGATGTTTTAATAGCGGCAGTCACGGCTATTCTCACATTTATAGTAATTCATTATGCAAATAAGAAAAAGCAGACACATGTAGGTTTTCGTGAGATGTATAGTCTTGTACTTTTTGTAATGGATACGCTAGGTCTTGCAATTTTCACAGTAATTGGTATTGAGGTGGCGTTGGCAACGAGGCCTGATGCGAGCAACTTCCTGCTTGTGTTTGTCGGCACCATTACTGGTGTTGGAGGCGGATTGCTAAGAGATATGATGTCAGAGTCAATTCCGTACATTTTTCAAAAGCACATTTATGCGACAGCATGTATTGTTGGTGCAGTGATCTGCGTTATTTTTTATAGGAAATTGAACATTTCGCTAAATATATCTATGATAGTGGGAGCAATTGCAGTGCTTGTAATTAGAGCATTAGCGGCACAGCTAAGATGGAATCTTCCAACAATTCATTTGGACGAAGAGGGAAAATCGTAATTAAAAAAGTAAGCACCATGGTGCTTACTTTTTTTTAGATCGTCTGTATTCTGCCAGAATTAATAAAAAAACTCCGGCAAATAAAACTAAAAAAGCATAGGAAGGAATAACTCGCAGTGAGTAATAGCTGATGGTCAGCCAGAGTAGAGCAATGATAATTAATATAAAGGCTGCCCAGTGCAGCATATTGAATCGTTTCATACAAGCTTCTCTTTTCTGTTAGCGTTACTTATAAAATATCATACTTTAATCAAATTGTAAAGCAAAGGAAAGACGCCATTTATTAAGAATTATTTATGATGCTATTCAAATTTTGTGACAGCATTTTTTGCGTATGTTGTGGTTACGAGATCATCGTAAGGCACTTTTTGTTCAAGCTCCCCAGCATCAAGCAGGATATCCTGAAGCAGATCAAAGCTTTCCTTCGTGAATATGGTATCATTTTTCCAAGTATCCTGCTCAAGATAACGATTTACAATGATGGTAATTGTTTTGATATCTGTTTCTGGAAATTGAGGTGCAATGACGTTTGCAATCTCCGCTGCACTGTGAGAATTGACATATTCAAGCCCTTTTTGAATAGCATTTGTAAAATGCTGTATTGTATCAGGGTGAGCTTTTAAAAAGCTTTTTCGGGCGCTGTAGGCGGTATATGGAACGTACCCTGAATCAACTCCTAGAGATGCCGCTACATATCCATCTCCAGACAGCTCAAGAAGCGTTGCATGTGGTTCAAATTCGACAGTATAATCGCTTAGAGATATGTCAGACGAGAAAGCTGCAGCTGTAGAACCAAAATCAATATTTTGTATTATCGTCACATCTTTTTGCGGAGTTAATCCGTTTTTCTTTAAGATATATTCAAAAACCATCTCTGGCATACCGCCTTTTCTGCCTCCAATTACAGTTGATCCCTTTAATTGTGACCAAGAAAAACTATCATATTGTTCTCGGCTGACAAGAAAGTTTCCAGCCCGTTGTGTAAGCTGGGCAAAATTGATAGCAAAATCCTCATTACCTTCTTTATACGTATAAATACTGGCTTCACTGCCCATAAAACCGATATCAGCATTTCCGGAAATGAGAGCAGTCATTGTTTTATCAGCGCCAAAACCGGTGTCGAGTGTCAGCAAAATACCTTCCTCTTCAAAATAACCAAGCTCAATAGCAGTATATTGCGGTGCGTAAAAGATAGAGTGAGCAACTTCATTTAATGTTACAGGAGTAAGCTCCTTGTTATTTTCAGTTGATGATGCAGTTGAATGAGCATTATTTTTTGAAGAAGAGCAGCCTATAAGGGAGCAGATCAAAATAGAGAAAGCAAGAATAACGAGGTGAAGAAGACCTGTTTTTAGTTTGCTTTTTACTAAAGAATTGTTTACAGAAAAATTGTTCATGGAAAACCTCAGAGAGCTGTTTGTGATTAGAATATGCATAAAAAAGGTGAAGCGTTAATGGATGATTTGTGGTATACTTATAACGTATTTTTTAACAAATCAAGGAAGTCCCCCGCTTCAATTGCGAAGAGCAATAAGCAGTGGGTGGGGACTTCCTTGTATCAGGAGGGGTATAAGCCCCTCCTGATAAACTGCGAAGCAGTTATTTGGTTATGAGCAAGTAGCGAAGCGGATTGCGAATATCCGCTTGACTAGTTAGAAAAATTGGCAGGTGAAAGAATATGAAAATTGTGGTAATTGATGGTCAGGGTGGCCGTATGGGAAGTGCATTTATTGACAAATGGATTAAGTCTGGGGGTGATCCAAAGGAACTGATTGCAGTTGGCACAAATGCGATGGCAACATCAGCAATGATGAAGGCAGGTGCTGTGAAGGCAGCGACAGGAGAAAATCCAGTAGTTGTCAATACGTCAGGAGCTGATTTTGTAGTCGGACCAATTGGAATCATTGCAGCAGATGCACTGCTTGGCGAGATAACACCAAAGATGGCACAGGCAGTTGCATCTTGTACAGCACAAAAAGTGCTATTACCGGTAAATACATGTATGTTTCATGTGGTTGGTGTGTCAGATAATCGCCTGAGTGATAACATTGATGAAGCTATTTCTTATATTTTGCAAAATAAATAGCAAAATATTGTATTTTTTGTCATTTTGCTAGTTCCATTTTCGACAGATAATTGATATACTGGAATTGTTCTGCGAGTAAAAAGAAAGTAAAACTTATGTAAAAACCGCCGAACAAGTAAATCAGAGGCTTGGGCACAAAATGTGCTAAGTCAAAAGAATGAGAGGTAAACATGGGAGTAACATCCATATTGTCACTGTTAAGTGGCGTAGCGCTATTCCTTTATGGAATGTCGGTCATGGGCGATAGCCTGAAAAAGGTGGCAGGCAACAAGCTGGAGCTGATTTTGTATAAGCTTACCAGTACCCCTCTAAAGGGAATATTGCTTGGAACAGCAGTAACGGCAATTATTCAGTCTTCATCGGCGACAACAGTTATGGTTGTCGGATTCGTAAATTCTGGTATGATGAAGGTTGCGCAGTCAATTGGTATTATCATGGGCGCAAATATCGGAACGAGTGTCACTGGCTGGATCCTCTGTCTGTCCTATATTGAGGGATCAGGTGGCATTGCACAGCTTCTTTCAACAGCAACTATTTCAGCAGTTGTTGCCATTATCGGTATTGTTTTCCGTATGGTTATGAAAAAGGACAGCTATCGCCATGTCGGTGAGATTATGCTTGGTTTTGCAATTTTAATGTTTGGTATGCAGACAATGAGTGGAGCTGTAGCACCACTTAAGGATAGTGAGACATTTAGAAGCATGCTGACAATGTTTACAAATCCGGCAGCTGGAATTTTAGTTGGTATTCTTTTCACAGCAGTTTTACAGAGTGCATCTGCATCAGTTGGTATTTTGCAGGCACTGTCTGTAACAGGAGGAATCAGCTTTGCAGTAGCACTTCCGATTGTTATGGGTATTGGTGTCGGTGCAGCATGTCCAGTTTTAATGTCTGCAATCGGTACAAATAAAAATGGTAAACGTACAGCTCTTATCTATTTGCTGAACGATTTATTTGGTATGCTGTTCTGGTCAATTGTGTTCTACACATTAAATGCAATTTTCCATTTTAAATTCATGAATGTTGTAATGACGCCGGTATATATTGCGCTGATGAATACAGTTTTTCGTGCAGCAACAATTTGTATTTTGTCACCATTTATTAAATACATTGAGAAGCTTGTTTACATTTTAATCAAGGATGACGAGGAAGATCTTGATGAGCAAAAGGATTTTGATCTTCTTGAGGAACGCTTCTTAAATTATCCGGCAATCGCAATTGCACAGAGTCATACTGCGATGAATGGTATGGCGAGAAAGGCGCGTAAGAATTTATCAAGATCAGTGAGCCTTCTGAAAAAATATTCTGATGAGAAATATCAAAAGATTGAAGAAAAAGAAGTGCTGATTGATAAGTATGAGGATAAGCTTGGAACATATTTGATGCAGCTGACTGGAAAGGAATTAAGCGGAGATCAGACTAAGCAGGTATCTAAATTTTTGCATACAATCAGTGATTTTGAGCGTATGGGTGATCATGCACTGAATGTTGCCAGAACTGCAAAGGAACTTTATGATAAGAAGATTGTCTTTTCAGATGAAGCGCGATATGAATTAAATGTCTTAATTGCTGCAATGAAGGAGATTGTTACAAGTACAGTTCAGGCTTTTAGCCGTGATGACTTACAGATGGCAGCTAGAATCGAGCCGCTTCGTGAGCTTATTGGTATGTTGTGTGATGAACTAAAAATGCGTCATGTAGATCGTTTGCAGTCTGGAAAATGTGGAATTTCCCAGGGCTTTGCATTTAACGATTTGTTGACAAACATTGAGAGAGTATCAGATCACTGTTCCAATGTTGCCGTAGCGATGATTGAGCTTGAGTCCAGAAACTTTGATACGCATGAGTATTTAAAGAGCGTGCGTGAGATGAGAAATACTGAATATAAGCGTTACTTTGAGGAGTATGAGCAAAAGTATAGTATTGATGATTTCGAAGCTTGGTCAGAAAGACAGCAGGAGAAGGCAAAGATGAAGGCTCTATTAGAGGAGCAGCAGCTACAGCAGGGAAGAAAATCTAAGAATGTTGAAACGGCAGAGACAATCATTCCAGAGAATATTGATCCGTTAGAAGATCCGCTTGAGGATACAGAAGAAAATTAACAAATCAAGGAAGTAGTTATTTGGTTATGAGCAAGTAGCGAAGCGGAATATCCGCTTGACTATAAAAAAGCAGGTACCTGCAAATGGAGATAAATCCATACAGGTCCTGCTTTTTTGTATGTGCAACTTACTCGGGAGTTTTGGTTTGACGATTAGAATTTGCCACCTCCACCGCCAAAACCGTTGCTGTCAGTGCTTCCGCCGCCGCTACTGCCACTGCTAGAAGAGCTGTCATTTTTCTCTCGCTTTACACGCTGCGTAGTGGTATAAAGATAATAATCACGTTTCTTTGTAAGATGAAAACTTCCAGGTTCCATATAATCTGCAGCGCTAGTTTTCTTAACAGCTGTCTTCATAGAGGCAGCCTTTACACTACAAATGATAAGTGCAACTATAAATGCAATGCCAAATGACATCAGATATGGCAAAGCGCGAGATAAGAAGGTAAGTTTTGCCGGATTATCATCACTGTAAGGTGTTCCCTCACGCGCTTCCTTTAAAAAGGCTTCGCTCAGATCAGCAAAAGTGGTAAAAGCATCATAGTAATCACCATCAGAAAGCTTCGAAGTAACACGACTGGAGATGTAGTCAAAACCGTATTCATTGCTGACTGCGGTTAATCCATAGCCGTATGTTAAAAGCTGCCAGTCGCGCTCAGCCATACTGACTGCAAAGATAATACCATCATGACCGTCTCCGTAGCCGTAACCACATTGCGTATAGATTGCTTCAACGTAATTACGCACATCATAGCCATTTGTATCTTTTAATGTAAAGACAACAACATCACATTGATACTGCTGTTCAATTGCTGCCAATTTATTAGATAATGCAGTGATTTGATCTGATGAGAGAAGTCCGGCACCATCATAGACATCACCTGAAATCTCAGATTTATTAGCAACTTCAATGCTGGCAAGGTCAACTTTAGCACTGGCAAGAACAGGAAGTGTTAAGCTGATGCATAATAAGAAAGTGCACAGTACAGCAAATAACGATCGCTTGCTGTGTTTTTTATGTAAGATTGTGTTCATATGATCACTCCTTTCATGTCCAACGACAAATTAAAAGATAAACAGCTTCAGCAGAATGCCGAGCGGAATCGTAATGCCAGCGAGAAGACTAAAGAAGCGTCCCTTATCAATCGGAAGATCACCAATCAGCTTGCCGGTTTGTCCATTGATGGCAAAATGGTAGGATTTGCCATGCCAGTTAGTTGTCAGCATCCATACAGGAAGGAGTGCATAGTCAACGCTGTTTTGTGTGGTGCTGATTTTGCTGGTACGTGGTGTCAGCGTTGTGTAGTCGCATGTTCTGCGGATAGCTGCAATTGTTGTGTTTTTTACGCGAGCTGTTGCGCGCGGTGCGCATGCAGTAGCATCCTCATCATAAGTTTGTGCTGCATAGCCTGGCAGATAATCAGTATGAAAATCAGTGATAGCGCTGTAATCAAATGGTTCAATTGCATCCATGTAGGCATCATCCATCTTCGATGAGCCATCAACAGGAATGTTGTTAAAACGAGCTTCGCCATCACGCAGAACAAGATAATGTTCTGTTTCTGTGACATCATAATCACCGTCTGTGTAATGATGTGTGCGTGTCGCATCAAAGGAAAAGCTTCCATTGGATTCACAGCTGTAAAGCCAGAAAGGAACGTAAATACCGCTGATTTCCTCAAGATGGTTTTCAGCAGAAAAAGCACGCGGAAGGAAAATCTTTCCCTTATAAAAGTTTTTCAGTGTTTCTTTTGCTGTTTTTTTGTCGACCTTAAAAGGAATCACGTAATTAGGGCGCTTAGCACCACTTAAATGGTCAGACAATACGACAGGAGAACCACAGTAGGCACAGGTAGAAGCAGCTGTTGTCTCATCAGTGACAAGTTCTGCACCACATGTAGGGCAGTGATAGCTGCGCATACCTTGCTGCTCACTAGATGACCAGTTAGATCCGGCGTCAGACGTATTCCAGCGTGCATTATCTTGATCAGTACTGGAAGGTGTGTCGCTTAGAGCTTTCATTGCCTCAACATCAATTGAGGTGTCACAGTGAGAACAGTGTAGTTTCTGGGTTTTGCTGTCGAAAGTAAGTGCTGCACCACAGTTGGGACACTTATAGGTTTTAATCGAATCATCCATAGAAACCTCTTTTCCGTGCCGCTAAAGGCACTATTTTCTTATAATTATTGTATCATGGATGAAACTGTTTGTCTATAAAAAAGAGACTGCGCATTTTTATGCACAGCCTCTTTTTTATAGACAAATATTTGCAGTATGCCCTAAGACGAAACCATTGCACCGAAGGGCTTCGTCACATAATGCGTAAACTGTAATCTTTGCTACAATTATAGTTGATAAGCTAACATTTACAGATCCTCTGGCTTTACTGCAACAGTAATAAGCTCAAATGGATGATAGGAGACAACCTTGGTACTGCCTTCGATATCCTCGATGAGATTCATAGTCTGTACCTCAAATGGGAAAGCAATCTTTCCACGGCGTCCATCCTGCTCTGACAGACGAAGAATCAGATACTGTCCGTCCTCAGAACGCTTCATTGCCTGCAGATAAAGTCCACAGTTGTTTAAGGTGCCACGAAGAGCAGCAGGAACAGTGACATTTGACTTGCAAAGAGGAACATTATATTCCATAGCAGTCTTATTTACCTGTGCCTCTACAGCGTCACCGCTGTGCGGAATGATTGTGTAGCAGAAGTCATGATGACCGATATCAGATGTGATATCAGGGCGGATAGTTGCACGAAGAAGACTTAAGGAGATCTCATCTTTTTCAAGACCAACGCCATATTTGCCCTCGTTAATGATTGCAATACCGCTTCCGCTTTCAGACATATCACACCACTTATGATGGCAAACCTCAAAGCGAGCCTGCTGCCAGGAGGTGTTCTTTGTAAGATCACGTTTTACAAAGCCGGCACTTGTATCACAAACGAGCTCTCTTGTCAGAACGTCTGGTCCAAAGTTTACTTTCACGAGCTTATGCTTCTCATCCCAGTCTACGACGTTTTCAACTTCGATTGCACGAGAATCAGCAAAGAAGCGAAGAATCATCTTCCAGGTACTCTTTTCTGTTGTGAAAGTAACAGCAAATTCAGCAGAGGAACCATCAGAAGATACAAGAGCAAGTGGCTTGTCTACGTTTAAAGCGACCTGAACATCTTTATAATTTGGCAGGATATCCCATGCATCATAAACACCTGGGTTATCGGCATACAAATGAAGTTTGTTAAAGCCACAGCCTTCCTTAACCCACTCGCGGTCAAGCTCTTTATCGTACAGACTTACAAAGCTTCCATCGCTTGAAAGCTTTGCGCGGTAGTAAGGAGTTTCTACAACGAGACAATCACACTTGTCACAAAATTCAGTGCTCAGCCAGTTTTCCTTGGATGGAAGAGCTGCGACAGTGCCAGTACTAAGACCGGCAAGTGTAGGAATGCTCCAGAATCCCTTTACACCGTGACGAGTAATAGATCCGTTTTCATCTTCAATGAAGGTAATTGAAGAACGAGTGAAGTTTAATGAGTTGAAATATTCATTGCCAGCAGTTAAAGCAAGCATTGCATCAAGACGCTCGGAAACGCTGCGATAATCATTCATTGCATCCTCATATACTGGATGAATATGAGAACCTGGCAGTATATCGTGGAACTGATTTAATAAGAACTTCTTGTAGCACTCTGTCAGTTCCTCAGATGGATAAGAAGTGCCAGTTAAGGATGCGAGAGCAGCGCGAAGCTCGGTCTCACGAAGCTTAAATTCAAGAGTACGGTTTGCTTTCTTTAAATTAGACTTTGTAGTGAAGGTACCACGGTGCATCTCAAGATACAGCTCACCATCCCAGGTTGCAAGGTTTGTGTTATCCTTTAAGTTCTTGTGAAGGAATGCGTCACCGCCAGTGACTTCGATTTTTGGCATAACAGAAACCTTGTCAAAACGACGAATCATTTCAAGCATTTCCTCGGTACATCCAGAACCACCGTCTCCGTAGCCATACATATTTAGTGTTTGGCCGCCAGTTTCCTTATCCTGATAAGCTTCCCAGTTTTCCTGAATCTGACTTGGCATGTTCCAGGTAATAAAGTGTGTCGGAGGAACGCAGGCATATACGCTGCTTCCGTCGATACCCTTCCAGATAAAGTTGTTGTGTGGGAAACGGTTTGTATCGTTCCAAGTGGACATCTTGTTAGAAACAAAGTAATCAACACCACTCTTTTTTAAGATCTGAGGAAGAATCCAGCTGTTTCCAAAAACATCTGGAAGCCATGCATTGTCTATGGTGCGTCCAAATGCCTTTCTGAAGTACATCTGTCCATACAGACACTGACGAATTAAACTCTCAGCAGACGGAATATTACAGTCAGGCTCGACATACATAGCGCCAACAGGTTCAAACTGACCAGCTGCAATTTTTTCTTTTAATTCAGCAAACAGTTCTGGATAATACTTTTCCAGTGTTTCATAGGTGTATGCCTGTGTGTGAGTATATTTAAACTCTGGATACTGATCCATAAGACGAAGCTGAATAAGAATGGTTCTTGCATTTTTATGTACAGCATGGATACGGCGCCAATAATAAGCTATATCAAGATGAGAATGACCAACTAAAGCAACATCACCGCTGCCCTTGAAGTCCGTGTTAGAGTAGATATTCTTTTCTACATACTCAGCAGCCTGATCAACGCCTTCATAGGTGTCAAAATCAATGAAGTCAAGCGCCTTGCTCAGTTCACGGAACAAAAATTTGCGGTAGTCTTCATTAAAATACTCGCTGTGAGCGATATCCATAAATAAGATATAGTCATAAACAAGAGACTGTACATTATCACGGATAGTTGAAAGATAAGCTCCCTCGAAGATCTGGCGGCAGCCACGATGTGCAAGAGAGGCAGGGTTTCTCTCGTCGTCCGGCTTAGAGCGGTTATATGCTTCAATCTCAATTGTAAGATCGTCAGAATCAATATATGGATTAAGCAGGATGCGTTCACGGTTCGGGTCAACGCCGCCAACATACTTTCCATTAATTTTAACGATCATCTCAGCTGCTGTATGAAGTGTAAAGTAGATGTTTTTTCCCTTCATATGTGCTGGAATCTGCACATGGCCGCGGATAAAGGCAGTTCCATCTGGGGTGAAATACATGTCGTCTTTCTTTAACGGACGATATTCATCAGAATAATATTCGTATTGATCTTCTGAAATCTGTCTGGCATCGCGAATCTCAAGATCTGTAATTTCAAATTTCTCTTCATAAATGCCGCGCTGCAGCCATACAAAACGAAGGTCAGTCCATTCCTCCGGTCTCATACTGCGGCGGACAACTTTTACATGAGCCATAGTAAAATCCTTTCATATATGTAATTAATTATGATGCCTACGAATGCTTTGATACTTCGCATCTCTCGCAATTCTAAAAACATTCGGGTCTCAAGGTCACAAACTTCCTCATGCAAACATGATCAGCTTGCGACTTTGAGACTCTGGCATCACACGTTGTCCCAGAAGAATGGCTTCTTGCGGACAGCAGTGATCTCAACAGTTTCACCCTTTGCTTCTTTGATTTGCTGGGCAATCCAGTCTACGCAGCGGTTTAAAATCAGACATTTAGAACACTCGCCGCGGAAGATCAGAGTCAGTTTTTTATTTTCATAGGAGACAAACTCGACCCAGCCGCCATCACCCTGGAGCTTTGGAGCCAGAACATTTTCAATATATTCTTTCATGGCGTTATCCTTTCTCTTTATTAAAAATTGATCCTTATTTCTTGATGAAATCCTCACGCATTGGTGTAAAAACATCGCACAGAACACCAGCCTCAAGACATTCACATCCGTGAAGACTATTGGATGGCATTAAAATGCTGTCACCTGCGTTTACTACCTGAGTTTCTCCATCAATTGTGAAGGCGAAACTTCCCTTTACGATGTAAGTAGTCTGAACGTGTGGATGAGTGTGGAAATTACCCTTAGCTCCCTTTTCAAATGTGATCTCACACATCATAACCTGATCGCTATAAGCCATTACCTTGCGGGAAACACCTGGCTCACATGGTGTAGCAGTTACCGTATTGTTGTGTACAAACATAATGAAACCTCCGTAAATTGTAAATTTTAATCTGGATAAAAATCCTTTATGTTAAGTATACCATAAAAATTGACAAATGACAGGACACTTTTCAGGGAAAATACAACAGATTTTATAATTATGATACTAGGGTCAAAAGCTCCAAAAGCCGTTCGTGCTTGCACGATAAGGCTTTTGAGCTTGGGACCCGCAAAAACATGAGGATGCAGCGATTTTCGAAGAAAATCAGCGAATCCGAATGTTTTTAGAATTGCGAAAGTTGCATAGCAACGGAGCAATTCGTGGGTATCGGTTGGGGGCAAAATACTTTTAGACCCCAACATCATAATTAATTTCCCCAAAGGCAATATTTTATAAAATCTTGAATAACGTCGGGATGATTTTTGTCGGTGCAGACAGAAAGAGAAGATCCGTCTGAGAGAGGAAGTTTAGACGAAAGGTAACTGTCATCAAGCGAAATTCCGGTATGGATTTTGTTTCCGTTCCCATCAATGGCTGTTAAAAGACGGTTTTCTTTTTCAAGTTTTTCATATAAATCTTCAGAAAGCAAAGAAGAAAGATCAAGGAAGGCATTTTGAGCCGTATAGTAAGAAAACATTTGAGGGACTGTGATTAAAACATCTACAGTATCAGTTGCAAGAAGAGAGGTCAGCTTAATGTTGGATGCAGTGTTATAATACTGGTCATAAACCTCTTTGTTACTGTCGTCAACAGATAAAGAACAGTCAAAAATAGTGTTTTTCTTCCAAGTTTTGTCAAAGCCATTTTTTTCTTCAAATTCCTTTTGAACAACAGAAAAATCAGAGGAGAGAAGACTTGTTTCATTTACTGTTACGCAGTAAAGCATGGTATCCTGAAGATTACGGTAGATGCATGCGCCTGCTTCATATAAAAGAAATATGACTAGAAAAAATGCAAAAATCTGGAGCTTATAATATTCCCATATATACCATAGTCGATCTTCAATGCTCATCTGTTTTAATTTTTCAAGCTCAGTTTTAAAGGTTTTATTTATATTATTTTGTTTCAATGATGTTCCTCCTCAAAATCAGGAATCGGATAAATAAAGGGGATCCTGATCTGTACAATATTTTCATAATATGGAATAGAAGAAAAGGTGATTTTGACCGTTTCTCCGTAGAAAAATACGAGTCTTTGATAGACATTATTAAGACCAACATGCTTTTGTCCGTCTGTACCTGTGTGTAAAATTTGTGTCGCTCTTTCAATATCAATTCCTGCGCCATTGTCAATCACACGAAGATATAACCATGGATCATCACGGTAAACTTCAATTTTTATGGATGGCACATCGAGATAGCTAGAACTGTTGTCAAGTCCAAAACCATGACGAATAGAGTTTTCAACAAGCGGCTGAAGAATGATTTTTAATATTTCATAAGAAAGCAGTTCCTTTGGAATGTCGCTCGTAAAGCATATCTTATGGCTAAAACGGTAATTCATTATATTGACATAGGCCTGAACGTGTGCAAGTTCCTTTGAGATTGAAATCAGCTCGCCTCCAAAATTAAGACCGATTCGCATAAAGTCAGCTAAATTTTGAATCATCATGGAGGCATTTTGGGTGTGATTGCTGTAGACTTCCATATTGATATATTCAAGCGTGTTATATAGAAAATGTGGATTGATCTGCTCTGAAAAAAGTCGTATCTCAGCATTGTATTTGGCTTGACGCTCCAGCTTAATCTGTTCGATTTGCTGCTGAATTGTCTGATACATGGAATCAAGTGATTTACTTAGCTGACCAAGTTCATCTGACTGGGTTAAAATCTGACTTGAATCATAAGTCTGATTTTCAATAGCAGAAACAGCACTGATCAACTTTGAGAGTGATCTGGTAATTAGATTGGAGGCAATCAGTGTACCAACAGTGATTGTCAAAAGTACAACTAAAATAGCAAGATACAGATAATGCTGGATAGTACGAAGCGATGACAGCAGCTGGTCCACCGAAATTAAATTAGCCAGACAAAGCGATCTGTTTCCAATTCGGTTTAAGATCAGATAGGCATCATCTTGTTCAATAGTAAGAGAGTTTTTGCGAACTGGAAGAGGATGAAGCGCATCACTGTCAGAAGAGTCGCTGTTCTTTCTTGAAGCATTTACGATAAGATTGCCAGAGTCGGTTAGATAGTAAGCTCCTTCAGAGCTTCGTTCGCTATAAGTATGAAGAAAGTCGCGAACCATTCCGGCATCGAGAAGGATAAATAAAATAGCATCAGATGCATCAACACTGTCTGCTACAATCACAATGGTCGTATTTTCCATATAGGTGAGAGGAATGGCAATAGGAATTACAGTCTGCTGATCTAAAAATGGGCTTGTCTGAGCTGCAAGTACTGTGATGCCAGAGATGGACTCAGCAGGATTTCCAAGAGTATAATCAGTGGCTGACAAAAGGCTTTCACTAAAATTGTGGTAAACCATTCCAGTTTTGCTTGTTATTAAAGCAGAGCGAATAAGTGAGCTAGATACACACAGATCGTGAAGTGTATCTTGAAGATCACTGTTAAGTTTGATATAATCATCATTTTTGCATCGCCGTATTCGCGAAAATTTGTTGCTAAATTCAGTTGTTCCGCAAATATCAACGAACCGTGTCGTGATAAAGGAAAGTGCATTTTCAAATGCCTGCGCAGTGTTTGCAGTGTTATTTTCTGCCCGTGTCAGCGCATGAGACAAAAAATAGTTTTTTAAAAAGACCTGTGCCCCAAGGCTGATGAAAAGCAGGCTTGCCACAACAATAAATGTAGTGGCAAACCAACTTTTTATCATGATATGGTGTGAGGGCCGAAAATGATCAATAAATTTTTTTAATTGTTTCATCGTCATATAAAAATGTTGTATTGTGGTCTGTACTATCGGTTTTGATAGTCAGAAGGAGAAATTCCAGTGACATTTTTAAAAGCTCTTGAGAAAGAGCGGTAGTCTTGATAGCCGGTCGCATAGGCAATTTCGCTGATACTAAGCCGCTGCTCTAAAAGAAGCTTTTTGGCAAGATCAGTTCTGGCATTCAGTACATAATCACGGAAATTTTGTCCGGTTTTTGTTTTAAAGTAAATCGTAAAATAAGATTCACTTAAGTTGACAGTGGCAGCTACATCCTTTGCTTTTAAATTACTGCTGATATGGTTTTTTATATATTCTTTAGCAGTTTCAATAATAGGATCTGAGGATTTCTTTTGCCGTTTATAGCTTTCTGAAAGCGACAGAAAACCAGCTGTCAGCCATTCAATTAGTTCTGTGATTGTGTGACATAACAGCACATCATCTGGGCGTATAGGCTCTTCTGGTGAAAGCTCTGTGTGTTTTGCAAGAAAGCGCACACGGATGTTTGTCAGTACGTGAATACACATGCCGCGGATAAAATCAGGCGGAGGCAGTTGTGTAAAAAAGAGCGAATGTACAAATTGGGCACAACATCTTTTTATTTCATCAGGATCATTGCGCTCAATGCAGGAAATCATTGGATCATATGCAATTGATGAAGGAGAAAATGAAGGCTTTTGGCGGCAGACCATGGTATCGTCATATACATCATTTTCACGTTCATATATGTGATAAGATAATGCGCGAAGTGCGTCTGTGTAAGCGGCAGCAGCTTGTTCAGTCTGATCGGCAAGTGTACTGATAGCAGTATAAAAACGGATACCAGTTTGCTGCTTTAAATGGCAAAGTATACTTGCAATAGGTTCTCGGATTGCACAAAGCTCCTTATTTTGAGCGTCAGAAATAAGAAGTACAAGCTGTTTTTCACGAAGAATCCAGGCTTCAATAGACTGGTTGGAGAAAGCACTTATAAAAAGAGATTTTGCCTGTTTAAGAGCAGGTAAAAGTCTGTCATTTGATATAACTGCTGAACAGACAATAACGCGATAAGGAGTATCAAACAGCGTAAGAGAAAGCATCGTGCGGCGTCGTTCAATCTCACTTTCATCGCGAATTTCATTTAATAGAAGTTGATTCAAAAAGAAAATTTTTGAACTTTCCATTAATTCATCTAAATTTCTGGCGGCAGCAGAAGAATGATGATGGGAGAGAATCTCAGCATATTGTCGAGATAGCTCATCCTTAAATTCTTCAATTTTTAACGGCTTTAAAAAATAGCCGTTTGCACCATAGCGAATTGCTTTTTGTGCAAGGTAAAAATCGTCATATCCGCTTAAAATTAAAAAACGACAGGTGATTCCAGCAGCTTTAGTTCGGCGGATTACTTCAAGCCCATCAAGTTGAGGCATTTTAATGTCAATTATAACAAGATCCGGGAGATAGCTTCTGATTAAATCAAGTGCCTCCTGGCCGTTAGAAGCAACAGCTACTACCTTGGCATGGTATTGCTCCCAGGGAATGGCATTTTGGAGACCGTTTCGAATAGCAGCCTCATCATCAGCAAGCAGAACCCGGATAGAAATGGATTCCATGAAAGTTCCTCCTTGTTTTGAAATTTCTAATTTTGTATGTTTGTTACGCACATATGCTGGTGTTATTTTAACATGAATGGAGCAGAAAAGCAACTTTTAAACGTAAGCCAATATTTATAGCAAAGCCCAAAGGTGAATGGATTTCGTAACATTGATGCGTGAACTGTAACCAACAAAATGAATAATTGAAAAATGTCACATGATGGAAAGTGTTACATAATCCATGGAAAATGATGTTGAAAATTGTTACAATTCATGATAAAACATAACCATAGCAAACAGCAATCCGAGTTTTATTGTGAAACTGGATAAGCTGTAAAGGAATTTAAGGAGGACTTTCTAATGAAAAGAAGAGGTATGAGTCTTGCACTTTGTGCAGCAATGGCAATGGGTACGATCGGCGTAGTTCCGGCAATGGCAGATGATGTAACTACCATCACTTACTGGGTAAATGACCGCCATGACAGCGAGTACATGACTGAGATGGTAGAAAAGTACAACAAGGAGAATACAGACAATATCTACATTGATATGCAGATCATCACAGATGATTATGAGAACATGATTTCTCTTGCTTACACAGGCGGTACAGCACCGGATATCATCGGACAGAGCGTAACATTAAAGAATTTCGTAGATAACGATATGCTTGTTCCGTTAAACGATTACATTGATGCAGATGAGGAGTACCAGAAGGTTAACGAGCCATATGAGCATGCATATGAGGGCTTAAACTACATGGATGGCAATCTGTACTGGGTATATTCTGGTATGAGATCTGGTGTTCGTATTGAGTACAATAAGGATCTGTTAGAGAAGAGCGGATATACAGAAATTCCGAAGACACTTGACGAGTACATTGATATGGCAAAGAAGATCACTGAGGATGGAAACGGCGAGTATTATGGAATCGGATTTACTTCATCTTCTCCATTTGAGCGTCAGCTTGAGATGATGGCTCAGGTATCTGGTATTTATTACTATGACTATGTAAATGGCAAGTTTGATTTCAGCGGCTACAAGGAAATCCTTGAGAAGGGCAAGAGATTTATCGATGAGGAGATTGCTTACCCGGATCAGCAGGGCGTTGATAACATGAGAGCATTATTTGCAGAAGGCGAGTTTGCACTGTGGGGCAACGCTTCTCAGGAGGCAGGTGTATTCACCAGCCAGCTGCCAATCGAAGACTTTGAGTGGGGTGTAGCAGAGGTTCCATCTCTTGACGGCGAGATCAAGGGTGCACTTCAGACAACACCGTCTAAGGGCTATGCAATCATGTCTTCCAGTGAGCATCCAGATGAGGCTTGGAAGGTAATTCAGTACTTCCAGTCTGAGGAATTTTTAAAGGGATACTTAGAGAATGGTTACTGTCTGCCGATTACTTCTTATATGGATGAGAAGATCGATAAGTCTAAGATCGGCCGTCTGGCAGACTTCTCTTTACTTGACTATGAGTCTGTATACCCGGCAGTACCGACCATTAACCTGACAGGTGATGATTACAGAACTGTTATGTGGAATGCAATCATGGGTTATGTTGATGTTGACGATGCAATCGAAGATCTGAATACCCGTTACAATGAGGCATATGATGCAGATATCGAGTCTGGCAGCGTTAAGAGACTTGTAATTGAGGATTATGATCCGCTTCATCCAAGTGATGGAACTGCAACCTATCTTGACAAATAAGAAACAGACAGCCTATAGTGGCATCTGAATAAAATGGGAAGGCTGTTTCCGAAAAATAAGGAGACGGCTTTCCCTTTCTTATCGCATCTATTCACGGGATGCAAAAAAACGTGAACTAAGAAAAAAAGGAGGATTTTATGAGCCAGAAAAAAATGACTTTTTCACAAAAGTTCCAGAAAGCGAAAAGTAGTGGAAGTTTTTCAGCAGCACTTATGCTGGCACCGGCAGTATTTTTTCTTTGCCTGTGTTCTATCTATCCGTTTATCTGGATTTTCCGCTATGTAGCATGTGACTACAATGGTTTCAAGTCTACATTTACCGGATGGAAAAACTTTGAGCGTATGCTGAATGATAAGGTTTTCTGGAATAGTGTTATGCATACATTTGAATATGCATTCTATAAGCTGATTTTCATCATTCCGTTAGCTCTGTTGATGGCAGTTTTATTAAACCAGAAATTAAGAGGTTCTTCAGTATTTAGAGGAATCTATTTCATGCCGACTATCATCAGTACATCTATTGCAGGTATGATCTTTGGATTTATCTTTGCAACAAAGAATGGTATTTTAAACTCTATGCTTCAGAACATGCATATGATTGATTCTCCGATAAAGTGGTTGAACAGTCCGAGTGTTGTTATGGTAGCCGTTACGATCCTTGCAATTTGGGGTGGTTTTGGTAACTACATGCTGTATTTTATTACTGGTATGACTGGTATTTCTGAGGATGTTTACGAGAGTGCAAAGATCGACGGCGCAACTGGCGTGCAGACCTTCTTCCGCATTACACTTCCAATGCTGGCACCAGTATTAAAGGTTGTTTTAATGCTTGCAATCACTGGAGCATTTAAGGATTACGAGGCAATCATGGTTCTGACAAATGGAGGACCTGGCAACCGTTCCATGGTAATGTTCTTATATATTTACAATATTATCTTTGGATCAGCCGGAAGCACAAGCCAGCCACAGATCGGTTATGGAGCACTGCTTAGTGTTGTTGCAGCAGTAATCGTAGGTATTGTAACTGGTATTTATCTGTTTGTTTCCAAGAAACTTGACGATGTAGTATAAATTAGGAGGAGATACGATGGAAAAAACTCATGCAGTATATTCAACAAGAACGAAGATCGTCCGTCTGATCATCTGGCTGTTTTTGGCACTCGCGGCGATCATCACAATCTTTCCTGTATGCTATGTTATCTTTGGTTCCTTTAAGGACAATAAGGAGCTGCTTGTCGGAGGTTCAAGCATTTTGCCAAGCAAGTGGGTGTTTGATAACTATGTGCAGGCATGGAAACAGGCAAATTTTGCAACTTATACAATGAACAGTGTGTTCTTAAGTTTAGCTGTTATGCTTATTTCGTTAATCAATGCCAGCATGGCAGGATACGTATTTGCAAGAAAGAATTTTAAGGGTAAGGAACTTCTGTATATGCTTTTCGTAGCATTCATGTTCATCAACGTTGGTTCTGTTTCCCTTCGTCCTTTATTTGAGCTGGCTGTTAAGCTGAAGATGAATAAGAGCCTGTTAGCTGTTGCTATTATCTCAGCAGGCGGCGGCCAGGCAACATTTATCTTTTTATGCCGCGGATTCGTTAATTCTGTTCCGAAGGAGCTTGACGAGGCAGCAAAGATGGATGGGTGTGGATTCTTTAGAATTTATTATCAGATTATCCTTCCAATGTTAAAGCCGATTTTGGCAACAATTGCACTTTTATCCTTCAGACAGGGATGGAACGAGTATATTCTTCCTCTTGTATTTACAATGACTAATGATAAGCTTCGTCCTCTGACCGTAGGTGTTAATATGTTAAAGAATGCCGGAGACGGTACTGCAGCATGGAATATCATGTTTGCAGGTGCGACAATTTCAATTGTTCCGATTTTGATTGTTTACTGTTGCTTTAGCCGTTTCTTCATGGGCGGTCTGACAGCCGGTGCGGTAAAGGGTTAAAAAAAAGACAGGCCGACAATTTGTGGTAGTACGAATTGTCGGCCTTTTTTAGAAAGGATTCACTGTTATGTATAACACATATGATACACCCACTTACCCAGAATTAGGAAATATCTATCCGGGTGATTATTATGAAGCACTTCCATATGATGAATTTATCGATAAAAATCAAAAGCTTCCAGAAGGAAAAAAGGTTTTTGATATTCGCAATTTTGGCGCAAGACCAGAAAAAAATCTTTTAAATACCGAAGCTTTCTTAAAAGCTGCAGCAGCATGTGAGAAAGAAGGCGGCGGTGTGATTCTTGTTGCTGGGGGATCATATTGCATGGGCACTGTGTATATTCCGTCTCATACAACACTGTTTATTGCGGCAGATTCTGAAATCAAAGCGTCCAGAAATGTAGATCTTTTGCTTGCAAAAGAAAAAGAACAGATAGATGACAGAAAGGGCGAGTCAAGTGAGGGTGCATTTGTACGCGTTAAGAATGCAGAGGATGTGACGATTACTGGTGGCGGTCGTATTAACGGAAGCGGTGAGTGGTATGTATATGAACCAAGAGAGCTTCCGGCACTTGTTCCATTTGAGACAAGCCGTTTGCCAAGACGTGATCAGGCAAAAGAAATTAATAATATTCCAGGAACGCTTCGTTATTATTATAGACAGAGAATCCGCTATTCAGAGGATAAATATGGCGAAGGCAAGCCGAATTTAAATCGTCCGGCAGCACTTGTTTGGGTACAGGACAGTAAAAATGTTACGCTTGACAATATTATCTTATATGATTCAATGAGCTGGACACTTCATATTGAGTGTTGTGAAAATATCACAGTTAAGAATATGGTAATTGATGATAATCGTCATGTGGCAAATTCTGACGGTGTTGATATTAATGCAAGTGATAATGTATTAGTAGATCATTGTTTTATCTCCTGTGCAGATGATGGAATTGTAATTAAAAATCCAATTCGTACTGGACGTGCCATGACGCATGTACATGTAAAAAGATGTACTGTTGTTACAGTTATGAACGCATTTAAAATTGGAACTGAAACAGCAAATGATATTAGTGATATTCTTGTAGAAGACTGTACATTTTGCATGCCTGATATTTATCCTGGTTCTGTTTCAGGAATTTCGCTTGAGTCATGTGATGGAACTAATCTTTCTGATGTAACTATTAGAAATATCATGATGGATAAGATTATTTGTCCTCTTTATATTTGTTTAAATAAGAGAAATCGTTATAATGAACCTTATACAGACAATGTAGGAGAAAATCGCTACTGGGGAGGCAGCATTAAAAATATCTGCATTGAAAATATTCATGCAAACAATGCAGAGATTCCAGCAATTTTAACAGGTTATGAGACAACTAAAAATGATGGAAGTGTTGTTCGGAGACCACTTGAAAATATTACTGTAAACAGTTATCATGTTACATATAGGGATAATAAGGAAATCATTGAAATCCCAGAGACGTTTGATGAATTTTTGGAGGATTATCCAGAGAGCAATGCACATGGTGATGTAGATGCATATGGCATCTGGGCACGTCATATTGATAATCTTGTATTAGAAGATATAAATGTAGTACCAAGGAGCTGTAATACAAGAAAAGCAATTTGTCTTTATGATGTCAATAACAAAAATTGATCAGCGTAAGTAGAGTTAATGATGCTGTAGGAGGAAAAAGCAAATGAGCGGATGGAAACTAGGCCTAGATGGATTTGTGACACATTTTATGGTGTCAGGTCCGCAGGAAGAACCTTATTTTAATGAGGCAAAGGATAAAAATCAGCTTCGCTATGAGGCATACCTGCGTTCTGTAATTGCAGAACACAAACCAGTTGGTGAAACAGGTGAGATTCTTGTGGGTGCAAAGAGTCGCCTGAATGAAGAATGGAAGTATTACTATGACAGTGGAAGCTGTTTTGTAAATATTTCAACATTCTATTCTGTTATGCGCCGTATTCATTTTGACATTGCGACTGTACTTGAGACATCATCTGATATTGATGTTAAGGCAGCGCTTTGGTCATATGCAGCAGTTGATGTGTATTGCAATGGCAGATTAGAAGGTGCATTAAAGCAGCCAGTTTATAAGCCAATTCAGAAAAAAGAGCTGACGCTTCATTTAAAAGCAGGACGCAATCTTATTTATTTAGCATGCGAGAATCTTGGCGTGCGTGATACAAGAAGTGTAGCAGGTCTGCAGATTTTAAATCATAAGGATGAAATTAAAGTGTCAATTCCAGATGAAGCATGTGCTGACGCTGCAGCTGTGGCAGAAGCATTTTTGGAGAGTGCACATTTAGAGTCAAATAAGCTTTGTTTTGACAGCCCAGCTCCAGCAGGAACAAGTTATACATATCGCTATCATGAAGAGGATTTTGCAAAGGCAAAGATACCTGCTGTTTGGTATCAGGCAGAGGGAAAAAACGAGATTCTTTTAGAAAATGGACAGCCATATATAACAGTGAAGGTTGTGTTAGGAAAGCTTGAGCTTAAGCGTGTCTTTGAACGCACCGAGCAGCTTGTTCCTAAATATGCATTACGCGAAGATGGAAGTGCATTTAGCTTTGAAGAGAATAAGGAGCTTATATTCAGACGAATTGCAGATGTTATGAGCGAAAGCCGTGGAGAGAAATTTGGTTTCCCGATCTCTAACATCCTTGCAAGAAAGTATTTCAATGACAACTCTATGGATGATGAGCGATTGATGTATGAGATGCTTGAGATGATTGAAGAGCGATATGACTGTTCTGATTTTTTAATGTGCGGATTGATTCGTTATCTGCATAATTATCCAGTTGAAGGAGCCATGAAAGACCGTATCAAAGATGTTATGCTCAATTATCGCTACTGGATGGATATGGACGGCTTTGACGGCATGTGCTTTTGGAGCGAGAATCATGCGCTGATGTTCTATACATGTGCGATGAATGCAGGAGAGATGTATCCAGACGAATATTTCCCTCGTGCAAAGATGACAGGAAGAGAACTGCATTTATATGGAAGAAACAAAGTTTTGCAGTGGCTTGATGATGTAGAAGAGTATGGCTTTGAGGAGTTTTTGAGTACTGTCTATATGTGCGTTACATTTGCTGCATTGATTAATGTAGTTGATTATTCAGAGCCAGAAATTTCAAAGCGCGCGGCAGCTGTTACTGATAAGATGCTGTCTATGCTTGCCCTTCATACTTATAAAACTGGTATTGTGGCACCAATGGGACGTGTTTACAGAAGTGTATTGTATCCGTTTGATCAGGGAGCAATGGCACTTATGAATTTGATCAATCCAAAGCTGCCATACACATTTGGAGAGGGATGGCTTGGATTTTATGCAAGCAGCCACTATCCGATTCCAGAAGGTCTTGTAAAGCTTATGGAGGATGATGTTGAGACGAATTATACGACAGGCAATGCAAGAGTTTATCTGGAGAAAAATGATGACTATTGTTTGACGAGCGTAGCGTCTCCTAGAGAGCCGTTTACACGTTGGGAAAATGAGACTCTTAAGGAAGATGTGGATATCACGACACATAACTTTACGAAATCATTTAACGAGCGTTTCCATGGAACTACATATTTTAGACCAGGTACATACGGTTATCAGCAGCACATGTGGTATGCAGCGCTTGACGGAGAAGCGAGCATTTTCGTTACACATCCAGGTTCTACATCAGAGGAGGGCGATATGCGCCCAGGCTACTGGCATGGAAATGGTGTGATGCCGGCATTAAAACAGCAGCACGGTCTTCTTGGCGGTATTTATGTGATTCCAGATGAGCATCCAATTGGATATACTCATTTATATTGCCCAGAGTGTCGTTTTGATGAGGTGATTCATGAAGAAAATTGGATATTCCTTCGTAAAGAAACAGGCTATCTGGCATTATGGTGCAGTGAAAAAATGGAAGCACATAATGGTATTAATTTTAATTGTGAGCAGCGTGCTTACAGCAAAAATGCAGCTTATCTTTGTGTTTGCGGCGGTCAAAAATCAGATGCTAGTTTTGCGGCATTTAAAAAACGCGCAAAAGAAACTTTACCATCTTATGATAAAGAGTCAAAAACGCTGACAGCGCAGAACTTTGAACTAAGCTATGTGGCATGCAAAGATGTGACACAGTTTTTATAAGTATGATTGCAGCACGAACAAAAATTTTACTACCAAAAACCACACAAAAAATGTAAAAAAACACATTTTCAATCACAGTGATCTATGCTACTATGTAAATATAGTAAAAAATATATAAAACTGCCGTTTATCTGTAATGGATAATTGGCAGTTCAAACAGGAGGAGAATTCGTTATGCAGATGACAATGAGATGGTACGGCAGCCAGTATGATACCGTTACCTTACAGCAGATCAGACAGACAGCTTATGTAAAGGGTGTTATTTCTACTCTTTACAACAAAATGCCAGGTGAGCTGTGGACTTATGAGGAGATTATGGCTCTTAAGAATGAGGTAGAGGCAGCAGGACTGACCCTTCCTGGTATTGAGAGTGTAAATATCAGCGATGCAATCAAAACGGGAGCTCCAGAGCGTGACAAGGATATTGATGCATATATCAAGACACTTGAGAATCTTGGTAAGGCTGATATTCATATGGTATGTTATAATTTTATGCCAGTATTTGACTGGACTCGTACAGAGCTTGCACGTATGAGAAAGGATGGTTCTACAGTTCTTGCTTACAATCAGAAGACAGTAGATAGCATTGATCCGGCTAAGATGTTTGATTCTATTTCAAATGACATGAACGGAACAGTTATGCCAGGCTGGGAGCCAGAGCGTATGGCAAAGGTTAAGCAACTGTTTGAGGAGTATGCAGATATCGACGAGGAGAAGCTGTTTGCAAACTTAAAGTACTTCCTTGAGGCAATTATGCCTGTATGTGATAAGTACGATATCAATATGGCAATTCATCCAGATGATCCGTCTTGGAGTGTATTTGGTCTTCCGCGTATCATCAACAACAAGGATCACATCATGCGTATGATGAAGATGGTAGACAATCCGCACAATGGTGTTACCTTCTGTACGGGATCCTATGGAACCAACTTAAACAATAACTTAGTTGAGATGATTCATGCACTTAAGGGAAGAATCCATTTTGCACATATCAGAAACTTACAGTTCAATGATGGCATGAATGACTTTGAGGAGTCTGCACATCTGTCTTCAGATGGTACCTTTGATATGCATGCAATCATGAAGGCACTGTACGATACTGGATTTGATGGAATTATTCGTCCAGACCACGGAAGAATGATCTGGGGCGAGAAGGCAATGCCTGGATATGGTCTGTATGACAGAGCACTTGGTGCTGCATATTTGTGCGGTCTGTGGGAGTCAATTGTAAAGGAGAATCAGAGATGAAACTGACATTACAGGATGTAACACAAAAGAAAAATGAATTTGAAAAGGCAGGTATTACACTGCCGTCTTATGATATTGAAGCAGTTCATAAAAAGACACTTGAAGAGCCTGTATGGGTTCATTTTGGAGCAGGAAATATTTTCCGCGGATATATTGCAGGACTGCAGGAGGATCTGTTAAATAAGGGTGCTGCTGACAGAGGAATTATTGCGGCAGAGACTTTTGATTATGATATCATCGATAAGATCTACAAGCCACATGAGTCAATGACACTGATGGTAACGCTTCTTCCAGACGGAAATACTTCAAGCCGTGTAATCGCAAGTATTGCAGACGGAATCAAGGCAAATACAGCTGATGAAGCAGAGTATGGCAGATTAAAGGCTATCTTTGCAAATCCATCCTTACAGATGATCAGCTTTACAGTTACTGAGAAGGGATACGCATTAAAGGGTATTGATGGAAACTTCCTTCCGGTGGTTGTATCAGATATCGAAAATGGTCCGGAGAGCGCAAAGCATGCAATGAGCATCGTTGCTGCACTTCTTTTCGAGCGTTTTAAGGCAGGCCGTTATCCGCTTGCTGTTGTCAGCATGGATAACTGCTCTCATAATGGAGAGAAGCTTCAGGCATCTGTTATGACAATCGCAAAGGCATGGGCAGAGAAAGGTTTTGTAACAAAAGAGTTCATCAAATATCTTGAGGATGAATCAAGCATCAGCTTCCCATGGAGCATGATCGATAAGATCACACCAAGACCGGCAAAGGCTGTTGAGGAAAAATTAGAGGCAGCAGGCGTTGAAGAAATGGCACCTGTTATTACTTCCAGAAATACTTATATTGCACCATTTGTAAATGCAGAGGGACCGCAGTACCTTGTAATTGAGGACAAGTTCCCGGCAGGAAGACCGGCACTTGAGAAGGCTGGTGTATATCTGACTGACCGTGACACTGTAAACCGTGTAGAGCGCATGAAGGTAACTACCTGCTTAAATCCGCTGCACACAGCTCTGGCTGTTTATGGCTGCTTGCTTGGTTACAATCTGATTGCAGATGAGATGAATGACAAGGAGCTTACAGGACTTATTCGTCATATCGGTTACGATGAGGGTATGAAGGTTGTTACTGATCCTGGCATCCTTTCCCCGAAGGCATTTATTGATGAAGTAATCGAGAAGCGTCTTCCAAATCCATTTATGCCAGACACACCGCAGCGTATTGCAACTGATACTTCTCAGAAAATCGTTGTTCGTTTTGGTGAGACAATGAAATCTTACATGGCAAGCAGTGAGCTTGACTGTTCTTCTCTTGTATACATTCCGCTTGCAATTGCAGGATGGCTTCGTTATCTTCTTGGAAAAGATGATAAGCTTGAGAAGATGGAGCTTAGTAGTGATCCAATGCTTGCTAAGCTGCAGGAAAAGCTTTCTGGTGTAGAGGCAGGAAAGCCAGAGACTTATACAGGACAGCTTAAGGAAATTCTCACTAATAAGGCAATCTTTGGTGTTGATATGTACGAGGCAGGTCTTGCAGACAAGGTAGAGGGCATGTTTGTTGAAATGCTTGCAGGAAAAGATGCTGTTCGCAATACTTTAAAGAAATATGTAGATTAATTAAAATAATATTTCGCCGCCCTGGCAACAGGGCGGCTATTGTACTTTTAAATATGAGCTTAAGAGGTGTAAAATGAAGAACGTTATATTTGATATGGATGGTGTCATCTTTGATTCTGAGCATGTATGTGAGCGCTGCTGGGAGGATTATAAGGAAAAATATAAATTGAAGGATGCAAAGGGCATGTTTCATGCCTGCATTGGCACTACAATTGAAAAGACAAAGGAAACAATGTTTCGCTTTGAAGGACCAGATTTCCCTTATGAGGAGTTTAGAAAAGATACATCTAATCGCTTTCACGAAATTGAAGAGACAGAAGGGCTTCCTGTAAAAAAAGGAGCTAGAGAGCTTTTGTCATGGCTAAAGGAGAGCGGTGCTAATGTTGGACTTGCTTCATCTACAAGGAGTGAGACAGTCGTTCGTCAGCTGACTCATGCCGGTTTAATACAGTATTTTGATGTGATTGTAGGCGGTGAGATGGCAAAAAAGAGTAAGCCAGAGCCAGATATTTATTTAGAGGCATGCAAACGCATGGGCATTACTCCAGAGAGCGCATATGGTGTTGAGGATTCATATAACGGAATGCGTTCACTTCATGCGGCAGGTCTTCATCCTATTATGGTGCCTGATCTTCTTGAACCAAATGAAGAAATGCAAAGTCTTGCTGAAGTGATTTTGTCAGATCTGTTTGAAGTAAGAGACTATCTAAAAAACGTCTGGCATAATAGTCAGAAAGAATGAGAAAGGAAAAGACAGCGTGAACAAAAATCTCTACTATCTGATTTCTTTGTCAGGTGCCTATGACAGTCAGTCTTTTTGGAAAACAAAAGACATAGAAAAAATGGACACTGTTTTAAATAAGCCAGCCTTAGACTGCATATATACAGACTGCACTGATATTTTAGGAAGTCTATATTTTTGCAGTGATGATGCGAGAACAGAGCTGGAAAAGCGATTGGCGTATATTCCAGTGAATGCGCTTCATTTTATAGATTCAGGCGACTATCATTATGTCAGTCTTTTGTTTTTACAGCGCATAAATCGGCCATTTAGCCTTCTTTTATTTGACCATCATTCAGACTGTATGGAGAGCGCATTTGGAGGCGGTCTTTTAACATGTGGAAGCTGGGTTCTTCATGCATTAGAAAATCTTCCTAATTTAAAAAAGGCAGTATTAGTAGGTCCGGCAGATGAGGATAAAACAGCAGAGCAGCTTTTAAAAGATTCTCGCATCACATGGGTGACAGAGGCTGAATTTGAACAGCAAAAGGAAGCTTTGTGTAAGGAACTTTCAAAGTGGCCCGTATATATTTCTCTTGATAAGGATGTATTAAACAAAGAGGAAGCAGTTACGGACTGGAGCCAGGGAACCATGCAGCTTTCACAGATTCTTTGTTTTTTGACAGATGCAAAGAAGTCAGGTGCTATATTTCTAGGTATGGATGTGTGCGGAGAGCAGAAGGTATCACCAGAAGGTTTTCATTTAGATGAAGAAAATGGAGCAAACTTAAACAGTAGTACAAATGAAAAGATTAAATTTTATCAAAAAGACTTGACTTTTTCGCTTTAGCGTGTCAAAATACATGCATAGGGTTAAAAATCTAATTAAAAACCAGAAAAAATAAAAACAGGAATGTAGAAAGGAGAGGGTGTGTGCTTTAATAATATATTGTTTGAGCACACGGAAACCAGAATGAATAAAAAAATTAAAAACCCTGAAACAGATCATTTGTTTCAAGCAATTCTCACATTGAAAAATCTTGATGAGTGTTATGCTTTTTTTGAAGATGTATGTACCGTCAATGAACTTCAGTCTATCGCACAGCGCTTTGAGGTAGCAGCTATGCTGCGCCAGAAAAACACATATCTTGAGATTGCACAGAAAACAGGTGCATCTACTGCGACAATTAGCCGTGTGAACCGAAGCTTAAACTTTGGAAGTGACGGTTATGAAATGGTGTTTGAGCGTATCAATGAATAATGATATATAAGAGCAAATAACCTATTGCTTTTTATCCCAAAGTAGTGTATTGCTTCAAAAAACTTGATGTAATTTAATTGATTATTGATGCTATTTGTGGAACGAAGTTTGTTCTCTTGAAAAAAATGTCAAAATATACTAACATAGGGAAGTACAAGTGCTGAAAGGTGCTTGTACTTTCATTATGATAAAAAAGAAACTTTTTGCAGACAGCTTTTGCTGTTGGAAAGGATACAGGATGACAGGTAAGATTGCATTGATACCAGGAGACGGAATTGGTCCTGAGATTGTGGCTGAGGCCAAAAAGGTACTGGATACCGTAGCAAAAAAATATGGACATGAGTTTGAATACGAGACGCTTCTTATGGGCGGCTGCTCAATTGATGCGTATGGCGAACCGCTGACCGAAGAATCACTTGAAAAGGCAAAGGCTAGTGATGCCGTGCTTTTAGGTGCAGTAGGCGGAAACGTCGGAAACTCAAGATGGTATCAGGTAGCACCAAATTTACGTCCGGAGGCAGGTCTGTTAAAGATTCGTAAAGGTCTTGGTCTGTTTGCAAATATCCGTCCGGCAAAGCTGTTTTCACAATTAAAAGATGCTTGTCCATTAAAGCCAGAGATTATCGGCGATGGATTTGATATTGTTATGATGAGAGAGTTGACCGGAGGCGTATACTTCGGTGAACATAAGACAGAGGAAATTGATGGCATTCGTAAGTCAACTGATATTATGGCATACGATGAGAATGAGATTAAAAGGATTGCAGTTAAAGCATTTGAGGTTGCAAGAAAGCGCGGAAAAAATGTAACAAGCGTTGACAAAGCAAATGTTCTTGACACTTCAAGACTTTGGAGAGCAGTTGTTGATGAAGTTGCAAAGGATTATCCTGATGTAACAGTAAAGCATATGCTTGTTGATAACTGTGCCATGCAGCTTGTTATGAATCCGAGACAGTTTGATGTTATTTTGACAGAGAATATGTTTGGTGATATTCTTTCTGATGAGGCAAGTATGATTACAGGCTCCATTGGCATGTTATCATCAGCAAGCCTTGGTGCAGGAAAGCTTGGACTTTATGAACCAAGCCATGGCTCTGCACCAGATATTGCAGGTAAGGGCATTGCAAACCCGATTGCGACAATTTTATCTGCTGCCATGCTGCTTAGATACTCTTTCGATCTTGATGAAGAAGCAAAGGCAGTTGAGACTGCAGTAGAAGAGGTACTTAAGGCAGGCTACCGCACAATTGATATCATGTCAGAGGGTATGACACAGGTTGGCACAGTTTCTATGGGCGATCTGATTGCAGAAAAAATTCTTGGTTAACAAATTTGGAAGGGGTTAAAAACATGAGAAGTGACAATGTAAAAAAAGGAATGCAGCAGGCACCTCATAGATCACTGTTTAATGCATTAGGATTTACAAAGGAAGAGATGGACAAACCAATGATTGGTATTGTCAGCTCCTATAATGAGATTGTTCCAGGTCATATGAACCTGGACAAGATTGTAGAAGCCGTTAAATTAGGCGTAGCAATGGCAGGAGGCGTGCCGGTTGTATTCCCGGCTATCGCTGTCTGCGATGGTATTGCAATGGGACACGTTGGTATGAAGTATTCTCTTGTTACGAGAGATCTGATTGCAGATTCTACCGAGTGTATGGCAATGGCACACCAGTTTGATGGTCTTGTTATGGTTCCAAACTGTGACAAAAACGTACCTGGTCTGTTAATGGCAGCAGCCAGAATCAATATCCCGACTGTATTTGTCAGCGGTGGTCCGATGCTTGCAGGTCATGTAAAGGGACAGAGAACAAGTCTTTCCTCCATGTTTGAGGCAGTTGGTGCTTACGCAGCAGGCAAGATGACTGAAGAAGATGTATATGAGTATGAGTGCAAGACATGTCCAACATGCGGTTCCTGCTCTGGTATGTATACTGCAAACTCCATGAACTGTCTGACAGAGGCACTTGGTATGGGGCTTCAGGGCAACGGAACAATTCCAGCTGTTTATTCTGAGAGAATTAAGCTTGCAAAGCACGCTGGTATGAAAGTTATGGAGATGATTGAAAAGAATATCTGCCCAAGAGATATCATGACAGAGAAGGCATTTGTCAATGCGCTGACTGTTGATATGGCACTTGGATGTTCTACAAACAGTATGCTTCATCTTCCGGCAATCGCAAGAGAGGCTGGCGTAGCTTTAAACGTTGATATCGCAAACGGCATTAGTGCAAAGACTCCGAATCTGTGTCACTTAGCTCCGGCAGGTCATACTTATATGGAGCAGTTAAATGAAGCAGGCGGTGTTTATGCCGTTATGAATGAGCTGTCAAAGAAGAATCTGTTAAATCTTGATTGTATTACAGTTACAGGAAAGACAGTTGGAGAGAACATTGCAAACGTTGTGAATAAGGACCCTGAGGTTATTCGTCCAATCGATAATCCATATAGCCAGACTGGCGGAATTGCTGTATTAAAGGGTAATTTGGCACCAGATTCAGGTGTTGTAAAGCGTTCAGCAGTTGCACCAGAGATGATGGTTCATGAGGGACCGGCTCGTGTATTTGACTGTGAGGATGATGCAATCGCAGCAATCAAGGGCGGAAAAATTGTTGCAGGTGATGTTGTAGTCATCCGTTACGAGGGACCAAAGGGTGGCCCTGGTATGAGAGAAATGTTAAATCCGACTTCTGCAATTGCAGGTATGGGACTTGGTTCCAGTGTTGCATTGATTACAGATGGCCGTTTTTCAGGTGCTTCAAGAGGAGCAAGCATCGGACATGTATGCCCAGAGGCAGCTGTCGGCGGTCCAATTGCACTTGTTGAAGAAGGAGATATCATCGAGATCAATATTCCGGCAAACACTCTGAATGTGCGTGTTTCTGACGAGGAGATGGCAAGAAGAAAGGCAGCATGGACACCAAGAGAGCCAAAGGTAACAACTGGTTATCTGGCACGCTACGCAGCACTTGTAACTGATGCAAGTAAGGGTGCAGTTTTGCAGGTTCCGGGAACTAATAAATAAGCTGGTTTTCTGATATAAAACATAGATAAGACAGATATAAGGAAGGGAAAATAAATATGGAGTTAACAGGTTCTGAAATTTTAGTACAGTGTTTAAGGGAACAGGGCGTAGATACCGTGTTTGGTTATCCGGGCGGCTGCATTCTGAATGTATATGATGCTCTTTACAAGCATTCGGATGAAATTACACATATTTTAACCTCCCATGAGCAGGGCGCGTCTCATGCAGCAGACGGCTATGCAAGGGCAACCGGAAAGGTAGGTGTCTGCATGGCCACATCTGGCCCAGGTGCTACCAATCTGGTAACGGGAATTGCAACAGCTTACATGGATTCTATTCCGATTATTGCAATTACATGTAACGTTGCTGTTTCACTTCTGGGAAGAGATTCCTTCCAGGAGATCGATATCGCTGGTGTTACAATGCCGATCACAAAGCATAATTTTATCGTAAAGGATGTCAATAAACTGGCTGATACAGTTCGTCGTGCATTCAAGATTGCAAAGGAAGGACGTCCGGGTCCGGTGCTTATTGATATTACAAAGGATGTTACTGCAAATAAGGCAGAATATGAGCGTAAAGAGCCAGAGCAGGTTAAACGTATTACAGATAGCATTAAGGCAGAAGATATTGAAGCAGCAGTCAAGATGATTGAGGCATCAAAGAAGCCATACGTTTTTGTCGGAGGCGGTGCAATTGCATCAGGTGCAGACACACAGCTGAATGAATTTGTTCATAAGATTGATTCTCCAGTTGCAGATACCTTAATGGGCAAGGGTGCCTTCAACGGTACTGATCCTTTGTATACAGGTATGCTTGGTATGCATGGAACAAAGGCATCAAACTATGGAGTAAGCCAGTGTGACCTTCTTGTAGTTGTCGGAGCACGCTTCAGTGATCGTGTATATGGAAATGCAAAGAAATTTGCCGCAAATGCAAAGATTATGCAGTTTGATGTAGATCCAGCAGAGATCAATAAGAACATCAAAACAGATGCAAGTATCATCGGTGATGTCAAGGTTATCTTAGAAAAGTTAAATGAAAAGCTTTCACAGATGAATCATAAGGAGTGGATTACAGAAGTTAAGAGCTATGAGGAATCCCATCCGATGACTTATCATAAGGGTGTTCTGACTGGTCCTTATATCATCGAAAAGATCTATGAGGCAACACATGGCGATGCTATTATCTCTACTGAGGTAGGACAGCACCAGATGTGGGCAGCGCAGTATTATAAGTATAAGGCACCGAGACAGCTTTTAACATCAGGCGGACTTGGAACTATGGGCTATGGTCTTGGCGCTGCAATTGGTGCAAAGATGGCGTGCAAGGATAAGCTTGTATTCAATATTGCAGGAGATGGCTGCTTCCGCATGAATATGAATGAAATCGCAACAGCAACTCGATATAATATCCCAGTTATCGAAGTCGTTGTAAACAACCACGTGCTTGGTATGGTACGTCAGTGGCAGGATCTGTTCTACGGACAGCGTTATTCTCAGACAGTGTTAAATGACCGCGTTGACTTTGCAAAGGTAGCAGAGGGTCTTGGAGCAAAGGGCTACACAGTAAGCACATGCGAAGAGTTTGATAATGCAGTTAAGGAAGCAATAAAGCTGAATATTCCAGTAGTAATTGATGCTCAGATTGACAAGGACGACAAGGTATTCCCAATGGTAGCACCAGGTGCACCGATCAGTGAATGCTTCGGAGAAGAGGACGTTGCTGAAAAGTTCGGAAGATAAAAACAGAATATCAGAAGAATGCTAGATTATTAAGACACTGTATGGAGACATGCAGTGTCTTTTTTTTGAAGATTGCGTGAACGATATATGGGAAAGTATCCAGTGATTTCAATTAGCTTAAAAGGCGCAGATGCAGCAAACTACGATGAAGCATATCGTTTGATGGTGCAAATTATAAATGATGAGGCAGAATGTTTTCAGTTTTTATTGGATAGTGAAAAACTTACCAAAATTGATAAGATGCGTTATGAGACTTTAATTGATATGGAAATGCAGCCAGCAGTGTTAGCAATGAGTTTAAAAAAGCTTACAACATTATTGGAAAAACATTATGGTCAAAAAGTTGTTGTACTCATTGATGAATATGACGTACCTTTAGCTAAGGCATATGAGAATAATTTTATGATAAAATGGTTCTTTTACTTCGTAATTTATTTGGCAATGTATTGAAAACGAATGCGAGCCTTGCGTTTGCGGTTTTAACTGGATGTTTGCGCATTGCCAAGGAAAGTATATTCACTGGATTGAATAATTTTACGGTATATTCAATCACAGATAATGAATTTGATGAAACTTTTGGCTTTACCAGTGAGGAAGTACAGGAAATGCTCTCATATTATGGGTTAAGCAGTCATTATGAGGAAGTAAAAGAGTGGTATGATGGTTATCGTTTTGGAAATGCAGATGTATATTGCCCATGGGATGTTGTAAATTATTGTAAAGATCATAGAGAAAACCAAAATGCCGCTCCGAAAAACTATTGGATGAATACCAGTGGTAATGATATTATCAATCACTTTATTGACAACATTAGCGATAACGGAATGCTTACAAAAGATGTTTTGGAACGTTTGGTGAATGGTGAGGTTATCACTCAAAGGGTAGATGAGATGGTGACATACAAAGATTTGTATTCTAATATTGATAATCTGTGGAGTACGCTTTTTATGACTGGTTATCTGACACAGCGTGGGTATATTGGCAATGGATATTATAGCCTCGCTGTTCCAAATCGAGAGATTCGCAATATCATAATTGAACGTATTTTGGCGCTGTTTCGTAAAGAGGTTTCCGGAAATGGAGAACTGCTCAGAAGTTTTTGCAATGCAATTCTAAGTGCGGATGCAGAAGCTGTTGAGCGACTGTTAATCGAATATATGGGAAAAACAATCAGTGTGCGTGACAATTTTGCAAGATCACTTCACGAGAATTTTTATCATGGATTGATGATTGGAATTCTCGGATTCAGACGAGATTGGGAAATCTTGTCTAATCGGGAATCTGGTGATGGCTTTAGTGATATTCTTATTAAGACGAAAGGTCAAGAGAGTCGGGTTGGAATTGTAATTGAATTAAAGTATAGCAAAAATGAGAAATCGCTTGATAAGGATTGCCAAGATGCATTGCAGCAGATTGAAGATCGAAATTACGGACAAGAATTGTGTAATCAGGGATATCAGAAAATATTGAAATACGGCATTGCTTTTTATCATAAGAAATGTTGCGTCAAGGTAGCAATGCAATCTACAAACGATTAAAAATAGATACATAAGAAATAATCAAAATGTCAAATGACCAAAGCATTTTTATGTATCTTCAATGTCCTTATTCTGAAAAATTTTATAAAAATAATAGGCGAGGTTCATTCTGGTCTTTTATTTTTTTCAGGCAAAATGATAGAGTAAATTGTAAGTGGGTAGTCAATGAAAATTAAATAAAAAAGCAAAGTTGCTGAAAGAGCTAGGAAAATCAATGAAAATTGAGTAGAAAACACAAAGTTATTGACAAAACATACTGGTAAAACTATACTCTTAATTAAGATAGATTTGTAAATACTCTGGAAAAATGTGGTAGTTTGACATTTAAAAGGAATAGTCGTCGTTAATATATAGGTGATGATAAAATAAAGACACAAAACATTAATCAAAAAGAAAAGGAGAATTTATGAAAAAGAACACAAAATTTAAGATAAGAATGGCGGCAGCTTTCTCTATGGGTGCAGTGACAGCATTATCGTTTAATGCATTTTATACGGTAAAGAATGTTGTGGCAGAGGAAATGTCAACGGAACATGTAATAAAGGAAAGTAATTATACACTTGCAGTCGAAAATTACGATGATACTTTTTCTGTAGAATCAACAGGAATTGACAGCTTTGATTCAGAGACGGACTGGGATTGGTCCTATCAGACTTCGCATACAGTTTCTGCATTTGCCAAAGGACCGAAGGGCTACTATGTCCGCTTAGGTGATTTCGTGTATTATTGCGATTTTGAGACACAGACATTGATTGCACTATGTAATCGTCCGGATTGCCTTCATGACAAAGAAACAGACAGCGAGAAGCGAAGTGAATGCACAGCATATGTGGCTTATGGCAGTGTGAATGATGGATTGCAATATTATGATGGAAAGCTGTATGCCAATACATCATCGGTTTATTTTGATACAGAAAGGGATGCGGATTACCGTGAAAAGGAATATCTGCTGGAGCTTGCACCAGATGGAAGCAGTCGTGAGCAGATGGATTACCAGATGGAGAATGCATATAGTTTTGCCTTTCATCGTGGCAGCTTGTATTACATATCAAGAGAAACTAACCCGGAAACACTCATTGGCACCGAAACCGTTAATCGTCTTGAGTTAGGGAAAAAAGAACCAGAGACAATCGCAACACTTTCCAGTATGGATGCAGTGCTTCGTGTATATCCATATGGAGATCTTGTATATATTCAGACGAAGCTTGCCGATACAGAAGAATCCAGTCTCATCATTTATGATACAAAGACGAGCAAAGCACAGGTGAAAAAAGCAAATTGGCAGAGCATGTTCCTTCCAACTGAGAATGATACATTTCTTCAGTGTACGTTAAAAGAGGATGGTCTATATGCAGAGAATGTCAATGCGATGCTTGAATCAACAACAGAAAGTAAACTGTTGACGATGGATTCTCTTAAAAACCTTGGCTTTGATGCAAATACAACCGGCGATTTATATAGTTGGATTTCTACAGACGATACGCACTTATATGTGTATGGAATGACCGAGATTGACCCGATTGTTGCAGCCTTTAATAAAGAAAGTGGAGAACTGGAAGCGGCAGCTGTCTTGCCGGGAATGCCACTTTTCCAGTGTATCGGTGTGGACGATGAATATTTATTTTATCAGTGCGCTGAGCTGGACGGAGGAACAGACAGTGTATATTGGGTGAAAAAGTCGGATTTCCTTGAGAATGGAGCAACATTTAATTGTATGGAGCCATAATCTTTTTTCAAGAATCATTATCGAAATCAATTTTATTAGAACAGGTTTTATTAGAATGTTTTATTAAAACAGATTTTATTAAGACAGATTTTGCTAGAATATGTCAGAACAGATGTGGAGGGAAGTGAGAGAGAAGATGGAACTGGAGATAAAAGATGTAATACACACCTATCCAAATAAGAAAACAGCGTTGAATCGAATTTCATTGACGCTTACGCCGGGAATTTACGGACTGCTTGGTCCGAACGGAGCCGGAAAATCTACGTTGATGAAAATCATTACCGGAAATATGCAGCCGTCAGGTGGTAAGGTACTGTTTAATGGAAGCGATATCAAGGAATTGGGCAGAGCTTATCGTGATCGCTTGGGTTACATGCCTCAGCAGCAGGGGCTGTATAATCAGTTTACCGGACGGCGTTTTTTGTGGTACATGGCAACGCTAAAGGGCTTATCGCATCGGGAAGCAAAATACAAGATTAACGATCTGCTGGAACAGATGAATCTGACAGAAGTATCAGATCGAAAGATCGGCGGATATTCTGGCGGTATGAAACAGCGTCTGTTGATTGCACAGGCCGTCATGAATAGCCCGGATATTCTGGTGTTAGATGAGCCGACAGCAGGTCTTGACCCAAAAGAGCGAATTAACATTCGTAATTTTGTCAGTGAACTGTCAAGAGAATGCATCGTAATTTTTGCAACGCATGTCGTTTCCGATGTTGAGTGTATTGCAAAAGAGATGATTCTGATCAAACGCGGCGAGATTGTCCGTCAGGATGAGGTCCCAAAACTGATTGCAGAAATGGATGGACTAGTTTGGGAGTTTGTGGCACAGGAAAATGAAGTGGTGTCGATACAAAAAGAATATCTGGTAAGCAATTTGTCAGTGGGCAAAGAAGGCATTATCGTTCGAGCAGTTGGAATCGACGAAGAAATCAAAAGAGAAAAACATGCAGTAAGGGCAGGCATGGAAGAAGTATATTTGTATCACATGACATCAGAAGCAAAAAGAGAAAAAGACAAATAATGTGTCATGGGGGAAGTTACGTATGAAGCAGGTATGGTATGAATGGAAAAAACTGATATCGGATAAAAGCGTGCTGTTGGTAGTAGTATTGAGCATGTGCATTGTGCTTGGATATCAATGGAAAAATGCTGATAGTTATGCCTGGCAGCGGAATGAATCCTATCGGGAATATTATGAGGATGCACTTACAACAGTAGAGAAAATGGATGCAGAGACAGCCAGACAATGGCTACAGGAAGAAAGTGCATGGCAAAGCTTTCTGCTCTCGGCAGCATATGGAGATTCCGATATGGCATTCGAGCTGTTACAGATGAATGCACCAGAGGTTGATTGGAATAAACGCCTTCAGGAAAACGCGAACGAAAAGACAGATATCCAGCAGACACAGCAGAAGTATCAGGCATTCACTGAACTATTGGAACGTGTCAATTATGCAATATCCTATGAGGAGTTTTTGGAGAGCGTAAAAACACAGGCACAGTCCATGTCAAAGCTATCATTGTTTTCGGATGTGGATTCTTTTTCTCAGAAAAACATACAGAAAACCGCAGAAGCGTATGAAAAGATGAGTGCAGTACAGCCGGGGCTAACCTATTCCGATGCGGCAGATGCATGGTCAGACAGCGCATTGGCAGATGTGATTGTGCCTGGGTTGCTGTTGTTTCTAGGCTGGGCAATTTTTCGGAAAGAAAAAGAGGCGGGGCTGTATCAGTTGCTTGAAAGCACGAAAAGAGGTCATCTGGAGATGGCACTGGCAAAGACCATTGTTTATTTTTGCTTTGCTGTGTTGCTTACCATTTTGTTATATGGAAGTCAGATTGTACTTGCCATTTTGATGTATGGAACGGGAGATATGACGCTGGCCCTTATTTCCATCCCAAGCTTTCGCAATTGCCCATATCCCATAAGCATACAGCAATATTTGATTCTTTATTTAGCCGTTAAGGTGTTAGCTGCATTGTTTTATGCGTCTGTTATCATGGCAATGCTGACAAGAAGATGGCGATTTGGCATTGCAGCGAGCGCATACGTGGTAGTTATCTGTCTGGAATATCTTGCCTATAAGCAGATTAACAGTGTATCCAAATGGAATGCGTTAAAATATTTGAACTTGGCAGCTGTGATTGATGCGAAGGCATGGTTTTGTGAGTATCATAATCTCAACATTTTATCACAGCCATTTTATGTGGTAACAGGAAAGCTGTTGCTTGTGCTGTGTGGTATCATTTTATTGCCAGTGGTGTCCTGCATCAGTTTCAGCAAAGAGACGAGAGAATCAGGAAAGTTACCTCGTTGTTTTCAAGTTGTGGCAAATGGCATGGCAAAGCTTTGTGCGCAGCATAGGGGGCTGTTTTGGCACGAAGGCTATAAACTATACAAATTGGGTGCAATGGCAGTTGTAATTGTCTTACTTTTATTTTTCAGTATTCGCCTGTTGCCGGATATTGAGTCACACAAAGGAAATACAGATCAACAAGTATATCAATATTATATTGAGAAGTTAAGCGGAGCGTACACGCAGGAGAGTAGAGACTATCTGCAACAGGAACAGCAGCTCTTAAATATGGAAGATGAAGAAGCCATTCAAAAGAGACAGCAATACGAACAGGGAGAACTCTCAGAAGACGAATACGAAAAATGGCAGATGTATCGTCAGCTTTTGAGCGATACCAGACAAAAAGGCTTTCAGCGTGTAATGGAACAGGCTGCGGTGATTGAAAAGCATCTTTCGACGGGAGAAAAGGCTGGATTCGTAGATGTTGATCAGTTAGTCTATTTGTTTCAGGATAATAAGAAACAGGCAATTTTTGCAATGATTTTTGCAGCTGTTTTTCTTCTGGGTGCGACTGCGTTATTTGGCATTGAACGACAATCCGAAAGCAGTCTCCTTTTGCAGAGTACAAAGTTTGGAAAACGCCCGGTTGCTATGTGTAAGCTGATGCAGATGATAGTGCTGGCATCCGTGATCATTGCAATTTTGTATGTACCGTATGATTCTGTATTATTGAAAAATATCGAGCGCATTCCAATGGAACTATCCTTAAATACCGTTATCGGTTATGAAAAGTTTGAACTTTCGATTTCAATTCGTCATGCCTTTTTAATAAAAACTATATTGCAGTATTTTACGGTTATCAGTGTTTGCATCGTCGTTTCGCTGCTTGCCTATCGTTTAAATCCTGCATCGGCAGCAATTCTTTGTTTTTTGTTCTTTCTGATGCCATGCTTTTTATATTGGCTGGGGATTGATCTGTCAACATGGACATGGCTGGGGCTGTTTCTTCCAGAGCTTATTTTTGCAAATGGAGGAACAGCGCGTTATTATATGGAAGCGGTGATTGTCTTGCTTATAGATATGAAAATCGTCTTTTATTTCTGGGATGCGGAGATTCGGACAGGCAGATGATAGGATTTTGTATTTGGACGTAAATAAGAAAAGAAAGTAATCTCAAACGCATAACAGGTCGGTTGATTCCGGTCTGTTATGCGTTTGAGATGAAAACGAAATATTGGCAATATATTGGTTAATTTTGCGGAACGTCCTCTAAACTGTTATAAATAGGAACGTAATCATACCCCATGAGAGAATCAACAGTCTCGATATATTCTCCATAAAGATAAAGGTCATATGTCCCATCGCCATTTGAGATTCCATAAGAATTTTCATTAGTTAAGGTAAAAATCTCATTATTTTTTGCTTCAGATGGGGTGGAAACGCCTCGTAAAGTGAAATAATAAGAAAAAAGATAAATGCTGACACTAATGACAACCACAAAAACAGAAAGAAAATGCTGGCGCTTCTGTGAGTGCGTTAAAAGCTGAAATCGCTTTTCCAACATACTCTCCTGAAGATTGTTCATGGAAAGTGAAGAATTCAGCTTTGGGAATAGTTGTTGCTGTGCAGACTGCTTTTTCACTTTCAATAAACAATTGAGGTAAGCGATTGTTTCATCTGCGGATGAAGAAAAACTATGATCAATACTCATTTCCAATAACGTGTCAATTTGCTTTTTAATATATTTGTTGAGCGGGTTCCACCAATATACGATTGAAAATAGTTCGCCCCCAAAATGGTACAGCAGATGATGATAATAGAAATGGCCTACCTCGTGTCGAAAAATGAAAATAAGTTCTTGGTCAGTATATTGATTTTGGGCTGGCAACAAAATCGTTGGTTTGCGTATAGAAAAAATCATAGGGCTAGAGAGTTCATCAATTTCATAAATATCAAAACTTCGGTTTAAATGATAATACTGACAAGCACAAGTTAAAAGCTTGGAATACCGATCATTATTAGAGACGTTCACCCCTAAGCTATGAATTAAAAAATGATCTCTTTTATAAGTTTTAATATATTTATACAAACCAATTATGATGCCCAACATCCAAACAAGGATTCCAATATCAAATAATGAAAACGTAATAGTTGAAAGAAGCATATGTTTTCTTCTAAAAATAACAACAATATGAGTAGCCATTTTATTTAAGTGTAGGTTACTGCCAAAAGAAAATTCAAACGGAAAAAGCAATCGTAAAACGGAAAGCACACAAACGACAGTCAGAGTATGGTAACCAATCGTAAGAATTCGTTTTGAACGAACGAACAAAAAACAGGCAATTAGAAAAAGTAAAAAAGATGCCAGAAGGGTGGTAATGAAAGACTCAAACTCCAATCTCATTGAAAAATCCTCCCAATGTACAAGTCAATATTTGTATTTTATCGCAAAGTTGGCTATCTGTCAAAAGTAATACAGAAGGAAGGCAAAGCTACTGAAAAATCACTGTGCTACCGAATAGAATTAAACAAACAACGCAAAGTTATTGACAAAACATACAGGCAATATTATACTTTGAATAAGAGAAATTTGCAAATAATCTGGGAACAAAAAGTATTTTTTAAGGTAATCATCATTGCAGCGATACCGGCAGTGATAAAACTAGTGGTTAATTGAGAATCAAAAAAAGGAGAGTTTATGGAAAAAACAAAATTTAAGAGAAGAATGTTTGCCGTCGCAGCAATAGTGGGAATGGGCATGACAATGACACAGATTGCATTTGGAAAAGAAAGTTTTAATGCAGAAAATGGAGGGCTTAACTATGTGCTTCCAGCTGATAATGGATATTATTTCTTATGTGGTGGTCATTTATATTTTTGGAATGGTGATGTTACAAAACAGGCTGTGCCATTGTGTAGTCGTCCTAATTGCAGTCATACAACAGAGGATTGCGTTGCGATGATTCGAGATGCATCTCGAAAAATGTACGAAGTAGATGATGGATTCTATGTGCTTTCTACATGGCCAAGAGAGGATTCAAGGACCGGGGAAAAGATGATGCCAATATGGAGAGTGGAAAAGGATGGGTCAGGTAAGGAGATTATAGCAGAAATTCCAGAGGCAGGTTCGGTAAACTATACGATATTTCAAGACAAGATTTACTATACCATGGAAGATGCACAGGAAGATGGAAATTATCAGTTTTCGATATGGCAGATGTCATTAGACGGAAAGGATAACAAACAGATTTGGCAAAGTGATTTGTATAGTGGATATATAGATACGTTGCAGGGAATCGGAGATTGGTTATATGTAAGTGAGAATGGATGTGAAGAAATTATTGACTGGACAAATGAGGACAACATTGACTTTGAGAAATTGCCTATGCGAACAAATTTATATTTGTATCAGCCACAAGCAGAGGAATGGATAACGAATCCTGATGAATATAAGAAGGAAGATGTTTTATTAAGCATTCAGAATATTTATCAGGATGAAATTTATTTGACTTACTATGATTCAAAGGCAGAGATTCGTAAAGTATGGAAAAAAGGTTTTGATCTGGAGGATGAAGCTCAATTTGTAGGAGAGTTTCCCAGAAAAGCGTATAAATGGGATAATTTGTATGGTTATACATGGCCAGATCGTAATAATGAGAATGAAAATTGGTTTGAAATTTATGATCACAATGGAACGTTTGTGCAGAAAATTGATTTGTATCCGTATGATGATGTGGATATCGTAAGTGCAGATGAAAAGTATGCTTTTGTATACTGGGAGCAGGTACAAGATAATGTTTCACAGGACGTAATAGGTGTGATTGAACGCGATAAAATTGCAACACAGGAAGCTACGCTAATTCAGTTGACTAAGGGAATGAATGGAAATTCTTTTGAACGCTGATTGGTAGGTGTTTGATTATGGATTACAAGGGCAGAGAGGTGATGGAGAAAAATGATAAGAGCGGAATGGAAAAAGCTTCTGCGTCAAAGATGGTTGATCGGAATTGCGATATTGCTTATTTTTGTAGATGTTGGTCTATTTCTTAATACTCAGTATACAGAGAAGAAAGATTGTGTGGCAGCGGTTCCTCTTTTTGCAAAGTATCAGAAAGAAACCGCGAATATGACAAATGAGCAGGCACAGGAATGTTTGACTGATCAGCTAAATATGCTTTCTAATTTTCAGTTTGTGCAGATTGCGTTGAATGGGGAAGTGGATGAGGGGTTTCTGCAAGGGCTTGTGGAGGAGAATCCAAATATCTTGGACGAATATCGACAGGCTGGATATGAGGAGAATCCACTGGCGCTTACGACAAAAATACAGGTAATATCAGAACTTCTTGAACAATATCAAAATGTCAGCGGGTATCAGGCGTATTTGGAATCCATTCAGGCACAGTATAAACAGATGAAGGACAGTTCGTTTTATGAAGGACGTCCGTATGCGGAAGCACAGGGCAAAAAGACGGTAGAAGATTTTGCAAAGCTACAGGGAACGAAACTTGAAATTGGTATGAACTGGGGCGTGGAAGCACTGATGGAGGAACAAATCTCATCAGTAATTCTTATTTTACTGGCACTCGGTATTTGTATTGTCTTGGTATCTCAGGATCGCACATATGATATGTTTGGGTTGCTTAGAAGCTGTAGACGTGGACATGGCTATCTGATTGTTGCCAAATTTGCAACAGCGCTGACAGCGGTTTTACTTTTTGGAATTGTTATGTATGGGAGTCAAGTTGCAATCGCGTGGAAGCTGTATGGAATGGGAAATTTAAATCGTCCGATGCAGTCTGTCAATTTATTAAATGAAAGTGCAAGACAACTGACAGTGGGCGGCTATCTGCTCGACTATTATCTGAGACATTTAATTGCAGTGCTTGTCTTGACGGCATTCATGCTATGCTTATTCTTATCGGTTTATTCGACAATGACGGTGTTGGCGGTAGTCGGTATTTGCGCGGTGCTGTGCGCTGTGGGCTATTGGAAGGTATCGGAGATCGCAGCAAACTCGTGGATTCATTTTTTAAATCCAGTTGCCTGGTTTTTGAGTTCGCAATTATATGAAAGTTATTGGAATATAAATTTGTTCGGAAAACCGGTGAATGCGTTGACAGCGAATAGCTGCTTTCAGCTTGTAGTGGTAATTGGCTGTGTAGCAGACAGTGGTCTTCTAGGAAGACGGATTCCGGGAAAGCTAAGAGTCGCATCAGGGCAAATTCAAAAGTGGATTGAAGCCGCAAGGGAACGACTCTGGTATCCATCCAGTGTAGTCGGTCAGGAATGGCGAAAACAGCTGATAAAAAATGGCATAGTGTGGATGATGATAATAGTGGCAATCCTTTTGGTATACGGTATGCGAACAACACCAGTGACAGTAGGGCAGACCGAGAAAATTTACCATGAATATGCGAAAAAATATGAGGGGATTGCAGACCAGACGCTGATAGAAGCATTGCAGCAGGAAAAGGAGCAATTTGATAAGCTAAGGCAGCGTCAGGCCGAATTAACTGAAAAATGGAAGAAAAAGGAAGTTTCAAACGAGCAGTATGCGTCAATTAGTGCGATGATTGATCATATGCTGCAAAATGAAGCAGGACTGACGCGTGCAATTGAACAGGCAGATACATTGGTAAATTGGAGCGAAGCACATGATCTTCAGCTGTTTTTCACGGATGACAGTATTGGGCGTTACCTGTTTGAAAATGCCAGTATGGATCAGTATCGAGGCGCTGTATTGCTTTTTGCAGTAATCGTATTACTGAGTGGTATTTTCCCGGGAGAGCGCAAAAATGAGATGCAAAATATGCTTCTCTGTACGAAAAATGGACGGCGTCCGCTGTTTGTAGCAAAATATGTGTTGGGCGTCGTGATTGCATGTATCGTGTCAGGTGGATTTACTGTGATTCATTTGTTTTCCGCATCAAAGATGTATGACTTTTCTTTATGGAAGGTTCCGCTACAAAGCATTCGTCAGGCGCAAGTAATAGATGTACAGTTGTCCGTGCGTGGATATTTGGTGTGGACGTCGGTGATGCAGATGATGGGTGTGGTCTGTGCAGCGGTTAGTTTTTTGTCGATTTCTGTGCGGATGAAGAACCGGCTGTATGCGGTGTTAGTGGGAGCTGTACTGTTTGTTCTTCCAGTAGTAATTAGTGGAGCAGGGTTGTCAAACATATTTGATCTTTGGCTTGCAAAGGTATTTCTGTTTGGAACGCAGACATTGAAACAAGGCTTTGGGGAACAGATTGGATATCTAATTTTGCTTGTAGCAGTGGCATCTGTTTTTACAGCAGGCGCGTGGCGCGCATATCAGAGAAAAAGGAGAGCAAGATGATGAAACTGGAATTAAAAAATCTGACAAAAAGCTATGAAAAAGGAAAAATAGCGCTCGATCATTTTTCGGCAGCGCTTGAGCCGGGCGTTTATGGTTTACTTGGACCAAATGGGGCTGGAAAATCGACCTTAATGAACCTGATTACGCAAAATTTATAGCCGGATGAGGGTGAAATATTGGTAAACGGTATTAGCGCGACCAAAATGGGCGCTTCTTACCGTGATGTGCTTGGTTACATGCCACAACAGCAGGGTCTATATGATCGTTTTTCTGCGCTAGAATTTTTGCGCTATTTTGCATCATTAAAAGGACTGAAGGCAAAGGAGTCAAGGAAACGAATTGAGGAATTGCTTGAAGTTGTAAATCTGACTAAGGCAAGAAATCGAAAACTGGGCGGATTTTCTGGCGGTATGAAGCAGCGTGTGTTGCTTGCGCAGGCATTACTAAACGAACCGCAGATTTTGATACTGGATGAGCCAACGGCAGGTCTAGACCCGAAAGAGCGTATCCGTATTCGTAACTATATCAGCAGCATTTCCGAGAATAAGATAGTGCTGATCGCAACGCATGTAGTCAGCGATGTGGAATGTATCGCAAAGGAAATCTTGTTTCTGCGAGGCGGAAAATTGTTGGAGAAAGAGACACCGGAAAAGTTGGTGGAACAAATGGATGGGCTTGTTTGGGAAGTAATTATTCGGTCGGATCAATTAAGTCAGCTGGAACAGGTGCTTCTTGTCAGCAATGTGAATATCGCAAAGGAAGGTCTTCTGGTGCGCGTAATCGCAGAAAGTGAGCAGATGAAGGAACAACAGCTTCAATTTGGATGGGGTACGCAAAAGGTGGTTGTCCCAACACTGGAAGATGTATATTTATATCGAATGGAAGCAGATAATAAGCTTTATAAAAATTGAAAATATAGAAAAAAATAACAGACCGATTCATTTTGACCTGATATTTTTTACAGAACTTTAAATGCAAAATGCATCTGCGATTTCTGTAGTAACGCATCTATGGACCAGATTTTATACCCCCCCAGAAGTCTTCTTCTTAAAGTTTTCCAATATACTTTCCAGTCGATCAATTTCTTCCTTCTCTGGATTTTTTGTAAATTCAGATTTTACCAAAGATATCAAGAGTGAGTTATCCGTAAAAAGCTCACGGAAAGACTGGTACTCCTGTTGGAAAATATCTTGAAGAACAAGATGAGCTGTTTTGGTTGGTTTGAAGGTTCTGGCGATAGAGGTTCCCCGATAGACGATTCCGGCGACCTCGACCATTTCAAGTTTCGATAGCTTGCGAATAATTGGCTTGATCATGTTGATCGTGTAGTCTGGATTCATAGCAACAATATCTGAAATTGTCATTGGCTGTTCGGAACGAAGCAGCAACGACAAAACGTCTAATTCCTTTTGTGGCATTTTAATTGGCATAAAAGACCTCCTTAAGACAAATAAAAATCCTAAAATCAAGAATTCAAGAATGCTTGATAAATAATGGTATCTGTATTTTAACGCAAAAATAGGCGTATGTCAAAAGCAATATTAAAAAATGGAAAAGTTACGGGTGTATTTTTTCGATTTTTAAGTTACGAAATAGATGCATAGAAAATGTACAAAAGATACGAAGTTATTGACAAAACTTACTGGCAACAATATAATAATTTTAAAATAAAAGACATGTGAGATGACATGTTGAGGTGTAAGGAGAAGGAGACAAGGAAGCACATGAAAAAGAACACGAAAAATAAAATCTCTCAAATCGACAAGATTCTAATGAACAACGAAAAGCAAAATATTATAACTGCCTTTTCGATGATTTTATTGGCGATATTTGCACCATTAAAATCTTTTGTCGCGCAGTGGTTGATTGATTCTCCTTCCATTAAAGCAATCTTTGTCTCCGTTTTGATTGGTGCGGCGGTAGTTGCCATGAGTCATATCTGCGAGTATATTGTCAGAAACACGTTTAATCGGATGGCAACACGTTCTGTATCCGAAATACGTGGTGTTTTGTGCGAGAATTTAAAGAATATGTCGTTAAGCCAGATTCATGTGCTGCCGATGGAAGACTGGCAGTCTGCATATACAAATGACTTAAAGATTGTATGTGATGATTATTATTTTGGCCTTTTTAATATGGCAATGTGGGGAAGCATGGGACTTGTAGCAGTCGTATATATGGCTGTGATTTCACCGGCATTATTGATCGTGTCTTTGGTTATGGTTTGCTTTCCTTTTATTGGTCCAAGGTTATTTGCAGATAAGCTTAGAAAAACAAAAAGTGAGTATGCAAAGTCATACAATACGGTTTGCTCAAAAATCAATGAAATGCTGCATGGTACAGAGACTTTGCTCACATGTGGAAAGCATAGCTTTTTATTTCAAAAGATGCAGAGGGTTTCCGATGACAATATGCAAAAAGATTTTGACATGAAGCAAACGGAAACGGTAGCGACAATTATTACGTCACTGATTACATGGATACCAGGTTTTGTAATTATGGTTGCAGGTGCAATGCTTGTTGTTCAGGGAAAATTGACGGTAAGCTATCTGATCACAGCAAATGGTCTTTTAAATTTTATTATTTCTCCATTTCGGCAAACCGCAAATTCCTATCAGTCTGTTAAGTCTGCAAGAGCCTTAAAAGATCGTATTGATGAGTTGCTTGCCCAGAAAACTTCAAATCAGATGGAAAAGAAAAATATCGAAATAACTTCGATAGATATAAAGAAGCTTTCTTTTGGCTACGGGGAGTCTGATGTTTTAAAAGACGTAAATTTAACCATTAAAAAAGGCGAGAAAGTTGCGATTGTTGGTGCCAGTGGAAGTGGTAAGAGCACAATTATGAAGCTGATCGGACGTTTTTATTTAAATTACCGAGGTAGGATTTCGATAAACAACGAAGATCTAAAAACATTAAGTGACGCAACATTTTACTCAAGTGTTGGGTATATACCACAGGAGCCATTTATTTTTGCGGATACCGTGCGAAATAATATCTGTCTTGGCAGAAACTGTTCGGATGAGGAAGTATGGTCTGCAATCGAAAAGGTTGGGTTGACCGAACTTGTAAGTTCTTTGCCAGATGGAATTAACACAGAGTTGGCAGAGGGCGGTGGAAATATTTCTGGAGGACAAAAGAAACGAATAGCAGTTGCGCGGGCGCTTATTCGTGATTGTGATACGCTTCTGATTGATGAGATGACATCCTCTCTTGATATTGAGACAACCGATGAGATGGTAAAGCTTATATTGTCGCTGTCATGTACCGTAATTATGATTACACATGATATATTTGATTCGTATATGGATGGATTTTCTGCAATTTATTACATAGAAAATGGTGGAATTGCAGAGAGTGGTACCTATCAGAGATTGCTAGAACAAAATGGAAATTTTGCGAAGATGCAAGCAATGATGAAAATAACCAATAAATAGAGGAGAATAGATAAGATCAAGGTCTTGTACCATTAAAAATGGCAAACAATTCTTTGACGGACACGAGAAAGAGTGCTATACTTTGGACATCAATGCAAAGACTGGAGGCAAAGCTATTGATTTCAAGTAACGATCAAATGAATCAAGTAGAAAAAAATCAAGTGGATCAACGAGCCAGCAGATATGCCAGCCAATATGCTGATATCATAGATCTTCCACACCATGTCTCGAAGCGTCACCCACAGATGGCGCTGTCGGATCGTGCTGCACAGTTTGGCGCATATGCTGCACTTAGAGGGTATGATGAAGCAGTAACAGAAACGGTGAAAAAATCAATACAGCAAACAGAAGCGTATATTGAAATGGAGCAGTATAATGACTAAAATGGCTGAAAATAAAACATATCTTTGCATTGACTTAAAATCATTCTTCGCATCGGTTGAATGCGTTGAGCGTGGTCTTGACCCACTTTGCACAAATCTTGTTGTGGCGGATGCTGCACTTACTGAAAAAACCATTTGCCTTGCAGTATCTCCGTCGTTGAAAAAGTACGGCATAGGAGGACGAGCAAGGCTTTTTGAGGTTGTGCAGATGTTAAAACAGGCAAATGCTAGAAGACGTTTCCAAGCACCAAAAAGATTATTTGAAGGATCTTCAAGCAATGCAAAAGAGCTTGATTTGCACCCTGAGTATCAGATTGACTATATTATTGCACCGCCGCGTATGGCAAAATATATGGAGTACAGCACAAAAATTTATAATATTTATTTAAAATATGTGGCACCTGAGGATATACATGCGTACTCAATTGATGAGGTATTTGTCGATATCACGCAGTATCTGATTTTGACAGGGCTTAATGCTTATGAGTTTGCAGGCCAAATGATAAAAGATGTATTAAAGACAACAAAAATTACAGCAACTGCAGGGATCGGAACAAATCTTTATCTGGCTAAAATTGCAATGGATATCGAGGCAAAGCACATTACGGCAGATAGTGATGGCGTGAGAATTGCTATGCTTACAGAAAAAAGTTATAGACAAAAGCTGTGGGATCATCGCCCTCTTACTGATTTTTGGCGGATAGGACCTCAGACAGCAAAAAAGCTTGAACAAAATGGAATGTTTACAATGGGAGATGTGGCAAGGTGTTCTGTTGGTAAGATTAATCAGTTCCATAATGAAGAATTGCTGTACCGACTTTTTGGCGTTAATGCAGAGCTTATAATTGATCATGCATGGGGCTGGGAGCCATGCACGATTGCTCATATTAAGGCATATCGTCCGCAGTCAAGCAGCATAGAGAACGGTCAGGTGCTTCATTGCCCATATACTGCAGAGAAAACGCGTTTGATTGTAAAAGAAATGACTGATCAGCTTTTGCTGCAGCTTGTAGATAAAGGTCTTGTTACTGATCAGATGGTTTTAACGATTGGCTATGATATTGAAAATCTAACAGATCCAAAACGCCGTGAGCAGTATCATGGTGATATTGTTACAGATAGGTATGGAAGACAGATTCCAAAAAGCGCACATGGCAGTGCCAATATCGGACGATTTACATCGTCAGCAAAGTTAGCAACCGAGACAGTATTGAAGCTTTACGATACAATTATTGATAAAAATCTTCTTGTGAGACGTCTTAGTCTGACAGCAAATCATGTAGTGCCAGAGGGTTCAGAGCCGACTAGAAAAAAGCCTCAGCAGCTTGATTTATTTACAGATTATGAAGCATTAGAAAAAAAAGAACAGGAAGAAAAAGCCGCGCTAGATAAGGAAAAGAAAATGCAGCAGGCAATGCTGCAGATTAAAAAGAAATTTGGAAAAAATGCGATTTTAAAAGGAATGAATCTGCTTGACGGCGCAACTGCAAAGGAGAGAAATGAGCAGATTGGTGGTCATAAAGCGTAGTCAGTAAAAACGCATTATGAAAAATGAATTAGTGAAAGGAATAAATTTATGAAGAAGGAACGCTGGCGTCTGTACGCAAAAAAGGCAGATTTTGCAGCCATCAGCAAAGCATACGGCATCAATCAGGTAACGGCAAGGATTATGAGAAACCGAGGTGTTGAGACAAAAGAGGAGATTGAAAGCTATTTAAAGGGAGATTTAGATTATCTAAGTGACCCTGCGCTTATGAAGGATGCAGATAAGGCCGCGTCTTTGCTTGAGGCTGCGATTGCGAACAACGAACTGATTGCAATCTCAAGTGATTTTGATAATGATGGAATTTTCTCCGGTCTTTTGTTAAAAGAAGCTATTATAGAACTTGGCGGTCGCGCAGCAATCTTTACGCCAAACCGAGTAATGGAAGGTTATGGTGTAAATAGTCGTATCGTTGAGGAAGCAAATGCAAATGGAGCAAGTGTACTTTTAACATGCGATAATGGAATTGCAGCATTTGAGGCAATTGATGAAGCAAAAAAACTTGGCATGACAGTTATTGTGACAGATCATCATGAGGTTCCATTTGAGGAGCATGATGGAAAAAAGATATATCTTTTGCCGAAGGCTGATGCCATTGTTGATCCAAAGCAGGAAGACTGTGCATATCCGTTTAAAAGTCTTTGTGGAACAGGTGTAGCCTACCAGCTTATGACACTGCTGTTTCGCAGAATGAAGCGCACAATGAGCCGTCAGGAGATTTTTTTACAATATACGGCGATTGCTACTGTGGCTGATGTTATGGAGCTTGTCGGGGAAAACCGTATTCTAGTCAGAAAAGGTCTTTCATATCTTAATCATACAAACCATATAGGTCTTCGTGCATTGATGGAGGTGTGTGGCATATCACCAGAGCAGGTGCGTGCCTATCATATTGGATTTATCTTAGGACCATGTTTTAATGCAGCAGGACGACTAGATACGATTGTTCATGCATTGGCGCTTCTTGAATCAAAGGAATATGATCAGGCACTTGCCTTAGCTGGTGAGCTGTGGGCAATGAATGAGGAGCGAAAGGAATTAACGCGAGTCGGAACAGAGCGCGCAGTAGAGCTTATTGAGCATGCAACGTGGAAGGATGAGCATGTATATCTTGTTTACATAAAAGATTGTCATGAGAGTGTAGCCGGCATAATTGCAGGACGTCTTCGTGAACGTTACTATCGTCCTGTGCTTGTCTTTACTGATGCATCAGAAGAAGGGCAGATTAAGGCTTCTGGCAGAAGTATTGATGATTATGATATGTTTACAGAACTAAGTGCATTTAGGAACTTATTTCTTCGCTTTGGCGGTCATAAGATGGCAGCTGGTCTTACAATGGAAAAGAAAAATTTAGAGATTTTGCGAGACGGTTTAAATGCGAGATGTACGCTTACACAAACGCAGCTTATGCCGCTTGTCATGATTGATGCTGCGATGCCGCTTGGTTATATCAGTGAAGAAGTCATTGCTGATCTTGAAAAGCTAGAGCCATTTGGACGAGCCAATGAAAAGCCATTGTTTGCCCAGCAGCATTTGTCTGTGCTTCGTCTCTCACGTATCGGAAAGAATAGAAATGTTGTAAAAATGTCTGTTATGGGACCAGAAGGCATTATTATGGATGCGCTTTATTTTGGGGACACAGATGTGTTCTTTGATTTTCTTGAAGATGAATATGGGCGTGACAATGTAGCGGCGGCTCTTAGGGGAATGCGCAATACAATTGATATTGGTGTGACGTATTATCCACAAATTAACGAATTTCAAGGGAAAAGAAGCCTTCAAATCGTGATACAAAACTATTGCAGAGTTTCGTTAAATTGAGTATAATTAAGAAATCACATAATACTAGGGTTAAAAGCTACAAAACCTGCTCGTGCTTGCACGATAAGGTTTTGCAGCTTTTAACCCTAGTATCAAAAAAGTAGCGAAACGCGAAGGGAGAATTGTATGAGAATCGGAATTCGTGCCCATGATGTAAAGGCAGATACCTTTGAAGGGCTTGTAAAGGAAATACACAATGAGGGAATGCATTGCTGTCAGTTAGCAGTACCGAAGGCAGTTCATGAGTTTCCAACAAAAAAGGAGGTTTTAACTCCTGGTATGGCATTGTACATGAAGGAAGTCTTTGCAGAGAACAAAGTAGATGTTGCAGTTCTTGGCTGCTACCAGAATCTGGCAACTCCTGATGAGGCTGCATTAAAGGATACTATCGACACTTACAAGAGACATATTGTATTTGCGAGTCTTCTTGGAGCAGGTGTAGTTGGAACAGAGACAGGTGCATGTAATACCGAGTATCGCACAGAGCCATTTTCATTTACTGAGGAAGCACTTGAGATTTTTATTAAGAATTTGCGTCCTGTTGTGGAATATGCAGAAAAGCTTGGTGTAATTGTTGCAATTGAGCCAGTATGCCGACATATTGTAAACAATGCAAAGCGTGCAAGAAAGGTTCTTGATGCGATTGATTCTCCGAATCTTCAGATCATCTTTGATCCAGTGAATTTGCTTGATGAGTCCAATTATCAGGAGTATCCGGCAATTTTTAAAGAGTTTGTTGAGATTCTTGGACCAGATATTGCAACGATCCATGCAAAGGATTTCAAGATCGAAAATGGCAAGCTGTTAAGCTGCGCATGCGGAACAGGTCAGATGGACTATGAATTTTTGCTTCGCTATATCAAGGAGCATAAGCCGCATATTCACGTGCTGTTAGAGGATACAAATCCATCCAATGCACAGCAGGCAAGACAGTTTATGGAAGAAAAGTACGCAAGCTTATAATTTTCAACGAATAAATATGTTGAGTTGAAATGAGGAAAAGAGGTGTCTGATATGAATCCAGAAGAAGAAGGATTAATCCCGCCAAAACCTTCGGTTAAGGCACCGGCTAATTTTACATCGCCGGATGAATTATATAAAGAATTGGAGGATAGTGTCAGAAAGTATCATCCATCGGATGATCTGTCACTGATCCGCAAGGCTTATGAGGTTGCACTAAATTCGCACGGAGATCAGCGCAGACGCTCCGGAGAGCCGTATATCATCCATCCACTTTGCGTAGCAATTATATTAGCAGAGCTAGAACTTGATAAGGAAAGTATTGCGGCAGGACTTCTTCATGATGTCTTAGAGGACACCCCGATGACTCTAAAAGAATTGATCGGGCTTTTCGGAGAAGAAATCGCATTTTTGGTAGATGGCGTAACAAAGCTGACGCAGATCAACTGGGATATGGATAAGATTGAGATCCAGGCAGAAAATCTTAGAAAGATGTTTCTTGCTATGGCAAAGGATATCCGTGTTATCATGGTAAAGCTTGCAGACCGTCTGCACAATATGCGTACAGGTCAGTTCTGGAAGCCAGAGACGCAGAAACAAAAGGCAAGAGAAACACTTGAGATCTATTCGCCGCTTGCATCACGTCTTGGTATTTCTAAAATCAAGACAGAGCTTGACGATTTGTCTCTTATGTATCTGCACCCTGATGTCTATAAGGAACTGACAGAAAAGATTTACAGCACGCAGGATGCGCGCGAGCGTTTTATAGATGAAATCAAATCTGAGGTTGCGGTCAAGCTTGAGGAGGCTGAAATTAAGGCTGAGATTTCAGGTCGTGTTAAACATCTGTTTAGCATCTATAAAAAAATGGTAAATCAGGATAAAACACTTGATCAGATCTATGATATTTTTGCAGTTCGTATTATTGTTGATACAGTAAAGGACTGTTATGCCGCACTTGGTGTTATTCATGAAATGTATCATCCTATTACGGTTCGTTTTAAGGATTACATTGCAATGCCAAAGCCAAATATGTATCAGTCACTTCATACGACTCTGATTGCAAAGAATGGTCAGCCGTTTGAGATTCAGATTCGTACCTTTGAGATGCATCGCACTGCTGAATATGGTATCGCAGCACACTGGAAATACAAGGAGCGCGGTTCGGGAGACACTACAGTGCGTGATGAAGAGGCAAAGCTTTCTTGGCTTCGTCAGATTCTTGAATGGCAGAAGGATGTTTCCGATAATAAAGAATTTATCAGCATGGTAAAAAATGATCTTGATTTATTCTCGGATAATGTATACTGCTTTACACCGCAGGGTGATGTAAAGAATCTTCCGGCTGGATCTACACCGATTGACTTTGCTTACAGCATTCACTCAGCAGTAGGAAACCGCATGAAGCAGGCGGCAGTTAATGGCAAGATGGTTCCTCTTGATTATAAGATTCAAAATGGTGATCGAATAGAGATTTTCACTTCTCAGAATGTCAAAGGACCTAGCCGTGACTGGTTAAATATCGCAAAGAGTACACAGGCTAAAAATAAGATTAATCAGTGGTTCAAGCAGGAAGGACGAGCTGGAAATATCACCAGAGGAAAAGAGCTTGTTGCCAGCTGTGCCAAGGGCAAGGGGTTTGAGATCAGTGATCTTACAAAACCGGAGTTTACAAAGAAGGTTATCACAAAATATGGCTTCCGTGATTGGGATTCTATTTTGGCAGCAGTAGGACACGGCGGACTTAAGGAAGGCCAGATTGTAAACAAGCTGATTGATCTTTATCAGGAATCTAAGAAGAAAGCACCGACAGATGAGCAGGTTTTGGCGTCTGTAATTGAAAATAATAAGAATAAGCCAGTCAAGATTCGCAGCACAAACGGCGTTTTAGTCAATGGTGTTGTTGATGTTAATGTTCGTTTTTCAAGATGCTGTTCACCAGTTCCAGGTGATGAGATTGTTGGCTTTATTACAAGAGGACGCGGTATTTCTATTCACCGTACAGACTGTGTAAATGTCATAGCGCTTCCAGAGTCTGAAAAGTCACGTCTTGTCGATGTTGAGTGGCAGCAGGAAAGCTTCCATTCTAATGAGAAGTTTATGGCAGAGATCAAGATCTTCTGTAACAATCGTATTGGTATTTTTGCAGATATCTCTAAGATTTTTACAGAGCGAGAGATTGACATTGCTTCCATGAGTTCTAAGACAAGTAAGCAGGGAACGGCAACTATCAACATGTCATTTGAAGTTGGTGGTGTAGATGCTCTGCAGCAGCTTATCAATCGCCTGATGGCAGTTAACAGCGTAATTGATATTGAACGTTCTAATGGATAAAACAATGATGTTATGCACAGATTGCAGGCAGGGTATTGGCCCTGCCTGTTTTTAGAATTGCGAGAATTGCATCGCAACGGAGCAATTCGTAGGCATCAATTATAAAATTAAGAAGAAAAGGTCAGGTATTTTCATGAGAATAGAGACAATTATGGTAGGTCAAATGGGGACAAATTGCTATTTGGCATGGGATGAAGAAAGCAAACGCGGCTTTTTGGTGGATCCAGGTGAACAGGCAGATAAAATCATTCGCGTGTGCAGCCGTTATGAAATAAAGCCAGAGGCAGTACTTTTGACACACGGTCATTTTGACCACATCATGGCAGCAAAGAAAGTGAAGGAATATTATCAGATTCCTGTATACGCCGGCATTCATGAAGAGGAGCTTTTAGCAGATGCCGAGAAAAATCTTTCTGCGATGTGGGCTGAGGGCTTTACTATGAAGGCAGATGAGTTTGTTGTTGACAATCAAAAAATTGAGATTGCAGGAATGAAGATTACCGTGATTGAAACACCAGGTCATACACTAGGTGGTGTGTGCTATTATATAGAAAAGGAACATGTGTTGTTTGCGGGAGATACGTTGTTTTTCGAGAGCTATGGAAGAACAGATTTTCCTGGCGGAAGTATGTTTTCACTGATTCGTTCTCTTGGGAAAAAGCTATTTGTACTGCCAGATGAGACAGATGTATATCCGGGTCATGGACAGGCGACCTCGATAGGTTATGAAAAAACACACAATCCGGCAGCAGGAATGCGATAAAAAGTAAAAGGAAAGCAAAGGAAACGATATGATTTATTTTTATTTGGAATGCGATGCATTAGATAACGATATTCGAAGCCTGTTCATGGCATTTTATCCGGGACGGGCAATTAAAAGAATTGAAACAAAGGAATATGCGTGTGCAGAGGGTGATTTGTTTCTTCGTGTGTGTATGAGTGATTGTGCAGAAACACAGTGTTTAGCAAACGAGGATAACACTAAAAAGAAGATGACAATGGAGCTTGTGCAGGATGGCACATTGCTTGATGATGCATGTGAATGTGAATTGTCAGATCGAAAGGACACTAAAACAAAGGCAAAATGTATGCTGTATTGTCTACTCTCTAAGCTTACAAAAAAAGAGCTTCCATGGGGAACACTGACAGGTATCCGACCGACAAAGATTGCAAGAACTATGCTGATGGAAGGTGCTTCTGATGAGGAATGCATAGACTACATGAAAAATCAGATGCTTTGCGGTGAGGAAAAGACTATGCTTAGTCTTGATATTGCAAAGAGAGAAATTAAGTTGCTTGATTGTCTGGACTATAAGGATGGATATAGTTTGTATGTCGGAATTGCATTTTGTCCGACAACATGTGCGTACTGCTCATTCACATCATATCCAGTGAGCCGATTTGGTGATCGTGTAGATGCATATCTTGATTCAATTGAAAAAGAGATTGAATATGTGGCAGAGGCTTTTAAAGATAAGAAGCTAAACACAATATATATCGGTGGAGGTACGCCGACCACATTAGAGCCAGATCAGTTAGAACGCCTTCTATCAAAGATTGAGAACTCCTTTAATTTGTCTTTCCTTCAGGAGTGGACAGTTGAGGCAGGACGTCCAGACAGCATCACACGTGAAAAACTTAAGACAATAAAGTGTCATCCTGTCACACGTATAAGTATCAACCCACAGACAATGAAAGACGAGACACTAGAACTGATTGGCCGAAGACATACAGTTTTACAGGTAAAGGATGCCTTTTTGCTTGCAAGAGAAGAAGGCTTTGATAATATTAACATGGACATCATTGTTGGACTGCCGCAGGAGACAAAAGAAGATGTTGAGAATACGTTGGAAGAAATCAAAAAACTAGGACCAGACAATTTGACGGTTCACTCCCTGGCCATTAAGCGTGCTGCAAGATTAAATACTCAGAAGGAAGAATACGCAGGTATGAAGAGTGTTAATTCTGAAAGTACGATGGAGCTGACACAAGATGCCGCAGAGGAAATGGGTATGAAGCCGTATTATCTGTACCGCCAGAAAAACATGACAGGAAATATGGAAAATGTCGGATATGCAAAGCCAGGAAAAGAGGGAATCTACAACATCTTAATCATGGAAGAAATGCAGACAATCGTAGCACTTGGTGCAGGGGCCATCACAAAGGCGGTATATCCAAACGGCAGGATCGAAAGATGCGAAAATGTCAAGGATATCAAGACTTATCTGGAAAAAACAGACGAGATGATCGAGCGTAAAAAGAGGCTTTTTGCGGACGAAAAGAGGTCTGATTGATCGAGTCTACGTTAGGACGAATTCATTCATTGATTCAATGAGTGGATTCGTCTTTTTTAATTTCTGTTATTATTAAAAATTTTAAAAAGGTTAAGGAGGTACAGTATGAGCAGTACAGCGTTAAGCGCAACAAATAAAATAGAAAGCAACAAAATTGTTAGAAAAATAAGATAATTTACAAAAAAATGTACGAACAATACAAAACTATTGACAAAATATATTGACTACATTATAATGAAATCAAGAAAAGTGATGGTGAAATGAACATATCATGGTTTTAACGACCAGAAAGGAGCGCCTATGAGAAAAATTTCAGAAAGAGGTTTATTTGGAGTATTAGTTATGATTATCAGTATGCTAGCTGTTCAGATGAGTGCATTCGCTTCTAATACGTATGAAAATAGCACACAGATAAAAGCTCAGCTTCAGTTAGATGCAGAGGATGAGGCAGTTTTAAATCAGTATTTCCAGAACAGAGCGGAAAATTTTTACGGGAATACAGTAGTGGATGGTTGGATGAAAGAGGAACAGCAGCAGCGAATAGCAGCACTTAGCCAGTGGATGGAAAGCTGTGGATTTAAGGTAGAAAAAGCAACGGTTGCTTTTACCGTAAACAGTGTATTGGCAAAGGATGAGAATGAAACCGTTGTACTTGGATCAGAATGGAATACATTAACTTATAAGTTTGATTCGGAAAACGAGTCGAGAGATATGATGTTTGAGACAATGCATGTATTGCATATATCAGAAATTACACATGAGATTACTTCAGATTGTTATAGTGAGTATACAGGATATCAATATGGTTCTCAGGAAGAACTTTCTTATGTTCAGATTGGTGAGAACAACGGAGAACTTGGAAAAGGCGCATTTCCAATCGAGGGTCTGCTGTGGGGAATGGAGGCACCGCAGTTAAGTGGAATGAATATAAGTACATTAACATTGCAGGATCTTTATAATATTTATGGAAATGATATGGAAGTAACGCTTCATTTCTCAGAAGACGGGCTATGGTGCTTAGAAGGAAAGTATGAATTAGGCGAAACAGACGTTGTAACTGAAATTCAAAACGAAGGTTGGTATGGAGAAGGTCAGTCAGTGGAGATACCAGATTATACCGCTTGGTATTTTGAAATTATACAGGAAGTTTCGTATCAGGACAAAGCGTTTTCAGAAGTGAATTGTGCAGAAGTTCGTGAATACCCAGACGGAACTGGACAGCTTATTCTCACGTTAGAAAAGATTCCAGCGGAAAACATAGAGACAGAATAAAGTTTAATTCGATAAAAACATACAGATTTTTTATTTAACAGTATTGACATATAAATAACTTCGTGGTATTTTATTTTGGAAAATCAAAAGCAAACCTGCTGAAAAGCAGGGACGCAAAGCCAGAAGGGACTAAAGTCAGAAAGTTTGACCATGTCAGCCGGTTGCCACTGTTTCCATATCATCATAATATATGGAAAAGATGTTTGAACAGAAGAGATTCCGATACCTTTTATACTATATAGATGTGTGATTTTAGAGAAATATAGTAGGGACACTGGCAGATTTTGGCAAGTGTCCTTTTTGTATGCAAAAATGGGTAACAAAACTAGCAGGGACAGGTTTTCTGTATACAGATAAAAGCAAGATGAAGAAGGCATAAGACGGAGAGAGGATTTTTATAAAATGAAAAATTATGAAGACAAAATATATTCCTTAGGTGAGACTGTAACGGGGCAGACACAGGCCATGTCACAGGCCGTACAGAAAACACTGGAAAATAATGGCGGGGTAGGTATAATGACAGGATCTTATGACCAAAACCTGTCTATTTTGTCTGTGAATAATCTGCTGTTGCATAGTACAGGATATACATTCGATACTTTCATGGAACAGACAAAAGGCTCATTGAGAAACTTCTTTTATGACGAGGAAGATATACTGGAGCGAGACCGTTTTTTGCAGCTTCACGGAACAGGGGAAGCACAGATCCTTACAGCAGACGGTACAGTGAATAATGTACGGCTTTGTAAAGAGGATGCGACAGATGAGGCGGGCAGACAGATCTGGGTTATGTCCGTACAG
>ERZ809296.539-NODE-539-length-59625-cov-12.347239_pt1 | contig 59625 bp, 94 predicted proteins | sample MGYA00520511_ERZ809296 | MGnify/ENA primary metagenome ERZ809296 (study PRJEB31576, sample SAMEA3212662) | Homo sapiens | biome: human-gut; feature: human gut; material: fecal | place: Sweden | collected 2012 ...
GAGAACCGGAAGAGCATCCCTTGGCAGTGGGCAGAGCAAGAGGGGATAGAGGTCAAAGCAAAAAGGCTGCGTGTCCATTGGCGATATGACGTTGATGGACTGCTAAAGAGATTGGAGAGAACATGATTTGTTTTAAGTGTGACCGATGCGGAGAAGTCTTTGGCGGGTACAAAGTAGATGGCTTCAATGGCATCGCAAAAATCAAGACAGAAAAAAACGGAGCAAACATGATCGCTGACGAAGAACCGATTCAACTTTGCCCGTCCTGCATGAAAGAACTGAATGACTGGTTAGAGCCAAACAAAGAAAAACTAGACAGCGGAAACAAGAACGAATGGAACAATATGACTACTCAACCGCAATGTGGCGTGGCTGTCGAAATAAAGCTTGAAAATGGAGACCTCGACATTGCGTACCGCAGATATAACGATAAACGCTGGTTTCAAAGTAGTGGTGAATGGGTTTCAAGTGATGTCAAAATCGTTGCATGGAGATACGTCGACTGAAAGGAGAAAAAAGTGAGTAAGAAAGTTTCAGACATTCTGCCCGAGACTGAAATCTTGGCACAGTTGGCAGAAGAAGCATCCGAACTGGCACAGGCTGCATTGAAGATGCGCCGGGCACTGGATGGAACGAACCCGACACCGAAGAGCGTGGAGGAATGTTTAGAAAATATACAAGAAGAAATGGCGGATGTTTTTGTCTGCCTAACCATGTTTGGCAAGTCCGCCGAAAGAGACGGAATATTGATTTATAACAGGTACATGGAAAAGGTTATCAAAATCGAATATGAAAAAGAAGCCCGCTGGCTCTCTCGCCTTGAAGCAAAGGAGGATAAAAATGTCTGAATATCATGTTGGATGCGGGATGTTTGGAAACATCTATGCGGGAACGATGGCACCGCCTCGAAAAGATGGCTTGAAGATGTGGCGCAACAAGTCAGATGTGACCGATGAAGCGATTACGGCGGTCATGGGGCATTTCATCACGGAAATGATGCGTGACAACAAGACCGAAATTCAAAAGGCATGGGAAGTCCGTGGCGGCAAAACGCTGAAAGTCACGTTTGAAATTTCCACCGACAAGGAGTAGCCAGATGAATAAATTTGGAAACTGCCCACTTTGTGGCAAACAAGTTAAGCCGACCAACCTCCGCAAAATCGCACGGCAGAACCAGTTGTACGGATTCCGCATGGCTCTGGATGGTATCGCCGCCACATGGGGCGCACTGATTCAGAACCTTCGGTGCGATGCAGACCTGACCGATGAACAGGTGCAGAAAATCATCCGCATCGGTGACAGGTATTGGGAGATGGTCGGCAAGTTCAAAGAAGAGGACATGACCCCTGACGAGTTTGCGGATTACATCACCGCAAAGTCAGAACAGGTCGAAAAAGAGCTGAGAGAAAGGTGGAGCTAACAATGTTTGAATTTGCAACTCGCTGGCTGGTCTGCCTAGTCCTGCTGGCGGTGGTAGTTCAGTCCGAACGGACAATCAAGAACGCGACAGACAACCTGTTTGAAGAACGTCAGGCAATGCTTGTCTGGCTGTTCGTCAACGTGTGTCTGGTCGTTTGTACGGCTGTTGTGATGGGGTGGAAATGATGAAGATTTGTGATATTGAGAGAAACGAAGCCAATTTTGGGAGTTTGGAACGTGGAGATGTGTTTGAAATAAGCGGCGAAATTTTCATGAAAGCCAGCGCGGAACTTTCGACAAGCAAGTTGTCTGGCGGCATCAACCTGAAAAACGGCGATTTTTTGCAGATAGATGAGTATTTTCCCGTCAAGATGGTAAACGCTCATCTCCAGTTGGAGGGCTAAAAAATCATGGACAACGAACTTTACTGCCCGATGAAGATGACCAGCAATCCGCTTGGTCGGTGCGTATGCGAGAAAGAAAAGTGCGCTTGGTGGCGGCAATTGGACAACTGCTGTTCCGTCTGGTGGATTGCACGGAAGCTGGACAGCATCGAAACAAAGATGAAGAGGTGAGAGCATGAAAAAGCGAATTTACCTTGTTCTTGAAACCGAAGCGGACGAGGATGACAAGAGCATCCTTGACGATATTGAGCAAGAGCTTGGGATGGCTACACATTATTTTGAAACCTGCTCTTATAGCGAAATCGGGTTTGAGGGTTTGTGGAGAAGCACATTCGAGCAACCACCTAAGAAAGAAGATGCAGATGAAAACGGCTATGTGATGGCGATTGCTGGGCCGATCACAAAGTCCGCTTGCGTAGGTTATCCATATAAGTGGTTGTGGAATGTCGTTGCACAGCATCCATACGCATACCCTGTTTGGAAACCCATCAAGGAGGCCTGATACATGGCAACACCCCCGAAGCGTGGTCGTGGCAGACCGCCACTGACCGAAGCTGAGAAGAAAAAGCGTGAGAAGCGGGCGCAAAAGGCGAAAGAAGAAGCCGCTGCGAAGCGTGAGAAAGAGCGAGAGAAGAAGAAACAACAGATGCTTAACAAGCGGAAATCTATCCGCTCACAGGTGAGTAAAAAGGTGAAAGAACAACAAGAGCTAGCGATCACGAGGTCTAAGATGCTGAATACAGGCGATTTGCAGTCGAGAATCGGTGATGAAGAGGACAAGAAGGTCATCGGCATGATTGCAGCCAAGTATTTTGGCGACCTTCCGAGCGTGGACATGAACAACCCGATTGAAGTGCAGCAACGTCTTGACTTCTTCTTTGACGCTTGCATCGAAGCTAGAATCTCCCCTGTGGTGGAATGGATTGCACTGGTGCTTGGCATTGAATGGGTGAGCCTGAAGCAGATTATGGCGGGCAAACGCCGTGACGATAGCTTGCAGCAGAAGTACATCCTGAAACTGATTCTGCAAATGCAGTCCATGTGGGCGTACAACGGTATGTATGGTCAAGAAAACCCGGCAGAGTGGATTTTCCGAGCAAAGAACTATTTTGGTATGCGCGACAACGTGGAAGTCACCGTTGCACCTCCTGAACAGCCGTTGGGCGATGCCCAGAGCGCAGAACAGTTGGCACAAAAGTACCAGACAGCTTTGCCGAAGGGGATTGACGTGGAGTACAGAGAGGTGACGAAAAATGAAACAACGGTTGGTTGACTTCTCCGACCCGATTCTTTCAGCGGTGCTGTTTATCTTGCTTAAAGACCGTACTACCGGTAAAAACATCATATGGGCGACAGAGCCACCGCCTGAACTAGGCGCAGGCTTTGCGGATGAAATCACGTTAGAACAAATCAAGAATTGCCCGCCAGTGCCACGAGTTCTCAAGCGTTTGGATGAGCAGAAGCAAAGAACCAAAGCAAAAGCAGAGGTTTTCACTCCTTCTTGGGTTTGCGAAAAGATGATAGACATAGGCGAAGAAAACGGTGCGATGCCCGATATGAAGAAAGAGCCTATCAAGTACATCCATTCGACAGTTCTTGAAATCACCTGCGGAGAAGCGCCATTCCTTGTGAACCGATACGACACGGTAACAGGCAAAAAGATTCCGGTGCCAAGACGGAAAGGGCTGTTTGACCGCAAACTGAAATGTGTAAACAACTGGTTTGATTGGAATGTCTGGACATGGCACGATGTGTCAGAGGACGCAGCGACGACTACATACGGCTATGAGTGGCAGGGTGACAGCCTGTTGCTTGCAAGAGCAAATATGCTCCTGACATGGCGAGAGAACTTTAAGTGGCTGTTCGGCATAGAGCCTGACGCTGGGAAGGTTCGCAACATGGCTGCTATCATCTCATGGAACGTCTGGCAGATGGATGGGCTGAAAAAGACCGTTCCCGGCACGGACATTCCGTGCAAAATCAAAGACTGGAAAGCTGACAAAGAAATTCTGTTCAAGGACGTTGGGGAGGACAAATAATGTTTGCTAATATCTACGAAACCGCAAAGGATGTATCGTTCTGCGTCGCTGGATGCACTGGTATGCTCTTTGCTGCTAGTTTCTTTTTGAAACTTACGCTTGATATGATTTCAAAAGTCTACTATTTATATAGAACTCTTGGAAAAAGGGGAAAGGAATTTTTGGAATACAGGCGTTGTCGTGGAGACTTCGACACATATCTGCGAGACCGTGAAAAGAAAAGGGCATTCTGGGAAGAATATTATAAGGAAGAATATCGGAATAAAGCAGTAAAATGCACTGGAGATTGTTCCGATTGCCCGAAATCTAATTGCATGGACAGAGTTTGAGGTGACGACTAATGCAAACTGACAGAGGAATCTACCACAAGCGAGTATGTGACCGCTGCGGAGCGGTTCTGGGCGGCAGGATGATGAACCCTGACGAATACTTTAAGGACTGGGCATGGCGCAGGGACACAGGCGACCTGTGCCCGGAGTGCTATGCAGAGTATAAGCGAGTGATCGGGCGGTTCAACAGGGGAAAGAGAGGGCAGAAAAGATGAAAAGATGCTCTGTATGGCGTTGCAAACAGTGCGGCATGGTTATCTACAGCACCGAAGATGCGAAAATTCCTGACAATGCGTTTGACGAACTTTTTAGCATTGAAACCGTTTGCAATAACTTAAAAGGGTTTAATTTACCGAGCGTAAAATTCACACATAAATGCGACCCGCAGACAATAGGCTTGTGTGACTTTATTGGATGGAGGAAGTACGAATGAACTTCTACTGCACCACCGAACATTGCTCTTGCATGGGCATCAAACAATTCTCCGCTGGCAAAACTGTCCGATGCACAGCAGAATCCTGTGAGAACAAATCCGAGCCATCCTGCGGTTCTTGCAAATGGTACGTAGAGCCGGAGGGCGTATGCGTGAATGACCAGTCAGAACACGTTGCAGACTTCGTGTGGGACGAACGTGGATGCAAGGAATGGGAGAGGAAAGAGAATGAGTAATCTTGGAAATGCGTTGATTGTGGTTTTAGCTTCTTTTCTGGTTGGAACATTTATATGTGGGATAGCATATCTCATTGAAAAAATTTTGATATGGGATATATTTTTGAACGAAATTTCCGATGAAAAGATAAAGCTTCTTGCGGATGTAATTCTCCACATTTTTACTTTTTCGATTGGATTTGTGGTCTTATATACGATGTACAAGGCAGGGGTATAAAAATGGCTAACACCCTCTGGCATCCAGCAAGCGAACCGCCACGAGAGAGAACGCAGTTTTTGTTGCTTGCGACTAAGACAACGTGGCGTGATAAAGATGGAAAAATGTTGCAAGGAATCTCGCCGACAACGTACTTTCTAGGCTGTTACGCAGACGGTCAGTTCTGGGATGAGATAGGCGAGAGACTGCCGAAAGATGTGATGGTGACGCATTGGATGGCGTTTCTGATGGTATAGGAGGGCTTATGGAAAACAATATCGTTGTTACGCAAGATATGATTGACTCGTTTACGGCTGCTATGCGAGAAGCGTACAGAGCATACGGAGATGATGAGGAGCGTGTGCATGGCGTGATGGATGGCATTATGTGCGAAACCTTAGATAGACTTGGCTTTACAGAAGGCGTGGAAATCTTTGACAAAGCACCGAAATGGTATGCGTAAGGAGGACTAAATATGGATGGATTTGAAGCGTTAACAGAAGCGATGAACCGATGTGCTGCATCAATTGAACAGCTTGCAAATGCGATCAGACAGTCCGAAACGCAGTGCGGTTACATCAAGCAGAAGCACAATCGACCTGTATACCGTAAAGGCGCAAAGCTACATGAAGGTTACAAACGAATTGTGAGAACGAGAGAGGGATTTAGAAAGTGAAAAAGCTTAAATTTCCTGAGGATTTCTTTGCATACGAAAACCCAGACTGCCCCGACAAGGACATTGAAAAAGCCGTGAACAGGATGAAGAACTGGATGAAGGGCGAGACCTATAAAAGCAACCCTTGGTTCTTTATGGCTGCTGGCAACTATCTTATTGTCGGCCTGATTGCTGAGGATGGGCAGAAAACAATCTACGTTGCGCGGCAGTATTATGAGATAGTCAATATTCCGGGCGAAGGTTGGCTGCGTGAACCTGACGCTAAGTGCCTGTTTTAAGGAGAATTAAAGATGGAAGAACTTAAGAAATGTCCGTTTTGCGGTGGAAAAGCTGTATTTTCCGTTAATACCGCATCTTCATGCAACCTTCTGCGAGGGTATGAATTTAATATCCGATGCTCTAAATGCAAAGCCACAATTCCTGATAGATGCTATCAAATCGAGTTCAAAATGAACGATAGTGGAGAGATTGAAATTATCCACGATGGACGCAAAGACGCTATCGAAGCATGGAATAAACGCTACAAAGAGGATTGAATATGGAGCAGGAACACAAGCCGAGAACATCAATGATTCTTCTGTTGGAACACGTTCATGCGATGGACGAACTGACAGACGATGAATTTGGAGCATTCGTCCGCAACTACGCACAGTACGTTGAGACTGGAATTGAGCCAGCATACGACAACGACCGTGCCATGCGGATGCTCTGGAAAGTCGTTAAGGCGTTTGACGACATGAATGCGCAGAAAAGACAAGAGCGAATCGAGAAAAATAGACGTAGTGCAAATAAGCGTTGGAACGACGAAAAATGCAAGTGCATACAAACGCATACCAATGATGCAAACGCATACGCTGGTATGCAAAATATGCAAATGGATGCAAACGATGCCTTATCTGTATCTGATTCTGTATCTGAATCTGATAAAAAAGAAAAATGTGAAAAGAAAAATACCAACGGAGTAAAACGCTTCAAAGCACCAACTGTCGAAGAAGCGAAATCCTACTTTTCCGAAAAGGGATACGGCGGACTGGAAGCAGAGCGGTTCATTGACCACTTCACGGCAAATGGCTGGAAGGCCGGCAAATCGCCTATGAAGGACTGGAAAGCTGCTGCACGGAACTGGATGCGCAACGTGAAGGACTGGAACGGTGGCTATCAGCAGACAATGGCTGAATTGCCTGACGAGGGAGACTTTCTGCGGTGAATATTGAAAATCAGACCCAATACATCCTGCTAGGGGCAGTCCTCACGTTCTCGGAATACGCCGATGTGCTGCAAGACCTTAAAATCGACGATTTCTGTCCAGAATTGCGTGATACATTCGCTGCTATTCGTGGCTATTGGGAACACAACGACAAGTGGAACCCGGTAGAGGTCATGGGGCGGTACGATAACTGCAAGAAAGCAATGGGTGAATGTCTGGATGCCTTTGGCGCAGAGTTCATCCGCAACGTCACCCATGACATGATGCTTGGATGGGCTGGAATCGTCAAGGAACAGGCGGCATTGTCCAGAGCCAGAGAGCTTGCGTTCAAAATCGTTGATGGCTCGACCAGATACGCAGACCTGACGGGCATCTATGAGCAGCTAGGCGAAGCCATTAACCTGCACAACGAGAGAAGCGATTTCATCCCGATGTGCGATGGCATAGACAACTACATCCGCAAGCTGGATGATAAGCCAGAGTATATCAGCACAGGGCTTAGAGTGCTGGATAACAACTTGCATCTTGTGCCGGGCAACTTCGTTGTGATCGGCGGCAGACCGTCTGCCGGTAAGACTGCTCTGTCCCTGCAACTTGCCTGTGAAATAGCCAAAAGCGGACGTAAGGTGGCGTACTTCAGCTTAGAGACCGACCCCGATACCCTCTACGCTCGCGTCATCGCAAACCAGCTAGGCGTACCGCTACATACGGTCAAAAACAAGACCGTCAGCATTAACGAACTTGACCGGCTGGCAGCCATCAAGAAATATCCGTTGTTCGTCCGCTCTGCCGCCGGTAAGAGCGTTGGGTGGATTAGAACGCAGTCCATCAGGATGCAAGCCAAAGTGGTGTTCATCGACTATTTGCAGCTTATCCATCAAGCCGGAGCGAAAGACCGATACAGTGCTGTCACGGAGATCAGCATGGCACTGCATGAGTTCGCCCAGTCCACAGGAACGCTCGTGGTAGCACTTGCACAGCTCAATCGAGAGACCGCAAGAGGCAGGTATCCCACCGACCGCCGCAGACCTGCGAGAATCCGGGCAGATTGAACAGGACGCAGATGCAATCATCCTGCTGGCACAGAATGTGACCACGAAAAAGCGGCCAGAGCAGCATTATCATTTTGCGCTTGAGAAGAACAAAGAGGGCAACGTGGGGTCACTGGACATCACGTTCCAGATGGAAACACAGCAGTTCAAAGAATGCGTGTGGATGTAACGAGAGGAGAATAAACATGAAATACCGCAAAAAGCCAGTTGTTATCGAAGCTTTCAAGCTGAATGCACGAGGACTTGTTGGAGAAGATTGGTTCTGGGATGCAGTAAGTAGCAATGATATTATCACGCACGACTTTGGTAAGTTCCACAGTGACCCTGCATGGTGCGAGATTAAAACGCTTGAAGGGACTATGATTGCGAGGACTGGCGATTATATCATTCGTGGCGTAAATGGCGAAATCTACCCGTGTAAACCTGACATTTTCGAGAAAACATACGAAGCGATTGAGTGATAGTAGCCTAGCATCGCTTCTGCGCTTGTATCGTCACAGTAGAATAGGCAAGAAAAACAGACAACAGGGTTTGTGCGATAAAGTTATCGTCTGAACCCCATAAATATTTTTCGTCAATCAACAAACGGAGGAAAACGATTATGAACATCACTCGACTGGAACAAGAGACCATCGTCAACTTCAATGCAGCGGAAGATACTGCATCGGTTTATACCGCTGACCCGGTGTATATGCGCAAGCTTGACAAGCTGTGCGAGCGGGAGCCTGTGTCGTACAAGCTGGTCAAACAGGACAAGGACGGTAAGTGGTATGAGATGCCCAAGCGACTGGTTCGGTTTGCAACCACAAGAATTATGACGGACGAACAGAAAGAAGCGGCTGCGGAGCGTATGCGCAAGATGCAAGCAGATGGTAGAATCTAATCTCCGCTAAAATCTCCAATCGACAAACGTATCAGAAAGCATGGAATGGTGTCAGGTAGTAAAACTACCCTCTGCGACTATTCCGTGCTTTTTTCGTCTGTTATTTATCGAGAGAAAACGACAAGGCCTGATTTCGAGTAGAATCCGCCTCGATCGACGGGAGAATTAGACGAAAGCAGAGTGCATGAGACGAAATGGATGCGATTATTGCATACCAAGCGATACGAATTGTACCAGTTGATACGAATGGTATGCGTTGGTATCATGGTATACCAATCTCCCCCCCCCTTTTCTTCCCCCTCTTTCCCCTACAACCCCTATTACCCCCTATAATCCCCCTAACTCCCCCCCCTCAAACAAATAAATTGTTTGAGGCCCCCACGCCAAAATGGTGCGACAACTGCAACAACTGAAAACGACAACCAAATGTTTCTGCAAAGGTTCTTTCTCCCTACAACCCTCTATCTCCAAAGCTATACCGTTAGCCAGCAGAGCAGACCGTAGGCGAGAACTGGCGTGAGATTCGGACTGGTGGATGGTCTACGACTATTCCACATGGAAAATTGACTTCATTTTGTAGTCGGTTGAATATGTAGAAATGTTGCATTGACTATTCATAGTGGAATACTATGGATTGATTAAAATACCATAGTACGTTACTAGGAATTAAATCGAGCAGGAACAGACCGAATTGGATGGTACGAGTTATTATACGAAATAATCAGTGATTATCGGGAGTAACTATATCTGTATATTATAATGAGTACGGTTATTATACGAAATTGATATAACTAGCGGAGGAATATATTATGCGAAATTGGAACGAGAGGTGATTTTTGGAGTGGTCGGATGACTTAGCGACTATCGCACCTCTCTTTTCCTAAAAGGCGAACGACTATTTCACACAAAAAATACACGACTACTTGACGATGATTCGCAAGAAAACGCTACGACTATTACTCTGCAACTATCAGCGGACTGCTCGTTGCTATACTATATATAGGACTTTCAAAAGCTAGTCATCTGATGACTTTACGACTATCCCACGACTATTGGCTACGACTATTCCAGAAGCTGTTACGACTATTTCAGCCGGAACGCTGCGACTATTGCTAACCTCTATTGGCTATCGGGCGAAAGCCCGAAAAGAGATACGGCGGTAGCCGTCAATGGTTCCGCGCCGCCCGACGCGCCCCTGCTGCTGGACTGCCCCGCCGGGCTGGCATGGTCTGCGATATGCTGCACTGTCTGGCATGGATCCATAACAGGGCGCGCCCCTGCACCCTTATTACCTTATTATAATAAGCGGTCTGTGCTGAGCTGTACAGCGTTCGGCATAGCGGTGGTATCTGGTATCAGTGGAGGCGCTGCGGCGCTGTGATACGCTCCAGCGTGGCGCAGGCGATATTATAGCCGCTTGTGTCGGCCTAGTATCGCGGGCTGTTGAGCGGGCATAATCGCAGGAAAAGCTCCTGTAACGCCCTGTAAACGCTTTTTGCGCTGAGGCTGTAAAATGCATCGGTGGCAGAAAAGCCGCTGTAAACGCTTGTGTGTGGCTGATACGCCGCCGGGCAAAAATAAAAGCCCTGCACCCTCAGCAGATGCAAGGCAAAAGAAAAGCCCGGTCAGAAATGACCGGGTGGAATGCTTCTTATTTGCTGGCCTTAAAGAGTGCACTGAAAAACCAGAACGTAAAGAGAATACATGAAAATATCACTTGTCGCGCCCCCTCATACCACACTAAAACGCTTGTAAACGGTCTTTTTGCTGCACTCTGCGTATACATCCGGGTGCGCTGCCTGTAAAAGCTTGCTATCGAGTCGGACGCTCTGCACATCCTTGTAAATGGCCTTTGCAGTGCCCTGCACCATTTCCGGCGCGCCCTGCATCATGTCAATGATTTCAGCTTTTACAGCGTCGTTCATTGCTTCGAGCTCTTCAATGAGCCGCTTGTTTTCGCGGTATGCGTTTACTTTTTCCTCGAATGTAGTCATTTTTGAACCCTCCTTATTAGCTGTTGAGAAACGCGAACATTACAAGCGCGCCGGAGATCATGCCGCCAACGTACCAGAGGGCGGCCCACTGGGTAAAGTCTAAAGCAATCATATTTATACCTCCGTGTATCCGTCTGCAATGGCCTGAGCCTTGAGCGTGTCCATGTCCCGCTTTGCTACAACAGGGACGTCCTTAGATACCCAGTTGTCAGGGACGCGGGAAAAGGTCTTTGCGTTAGTGTCAATGCACAGATAGTGCGCCATCCCGTATGCGGTGCTCTTGGTTCTAAATTCTAACTTCATGGTTTTGCCCTCCTGTTTTGTGGTGGTATTTGGTAGGCGTTACGCTTTCTTGCGTCTGATTATATTATACGTTTTCTTGCGTAAAAGTCAATAGGTATTTACGCTTTTTTGCGTATTTATTTTTGAGGTTTTGGGCTGTCCGCTTTTGCTCAGTTTCGGACGCACTGCGCAAGAAGTCCAGCGTTTGGGCGTCGGTCTGCCCTGCTGCCTGTCGTGTGCCGTCGTTCCGGACGCGCTGGGGCTGGGGTCTCCACCGGCGGGGTATACAGCCGCCGCCCTGCCCCGCCCGGTCAGTCTCTCAACCACCGAAAAAATAAAAAAGGTTCAAAAAATCACCCCACCCCCTATTGTCAATCTCAAAATTTCCCGCAAAAATAAAAAGACCCCTACAAAGGGTCTGCGTTCTGTGCTATACTTGCCTTACAAGCCTTGAAAGGGAGGAATCTACAATGGCTAAAAATAAAATGACAACGTGCAAGCACTGTGGTGCAGAGATTGCCGCAAGTGCAAAGGTCTGCCCTCAGTGTGGCGGTAAGAATAAGCCGCCCATCTACAAGCGTTGGTGGTTCATCGTTATTATCGTACTGATTGTTCTGTCTGCCATTGGCGGCTCTGGCAGCGGCTCTGACAGCTCTGCAAGCAGCAGTAAAGCAACGTCTAAGGTAAGCACATCCACCGCTTCTTCCGTTGCATCTGTTGTGCCTGAGATCAGCGAGGACGATTACAAGGCAGAGTGCCAGACTGTGGACTACAAGGAGCTGTGCCGTTATCCCGAAAAGTATGAAGGAACTAAGATTGTTGTCAAGGTAAAGGTCTCGCAGATTATTGACGCAAACTTCTCCGGCAGCGAAAAAGCATGGAGAACCTACACGGACAACAGCGGATACGGCTTCTATGCCGATGACGAGTATTATATGCTGGATAAGCGTGGTGGCGATGCTGTGAAGATTCTGGAAGATGACATTATCAACGTCTACGGTGAGTTCACCGGGCTTGAGAAAATCACCAGAGCATTGACCAGCACTACCGATGAACTGCCCCGTATTGAAGTCAAGTACGCAGACCTTGTAGAGGAATAAACGCATAACACAAAAAGCCAGCGGCTAGATATTTTCTAACCACTGGCTTTTCTTATTGGCTGTTATACGCTTCTACGGATGCTTGCATAAAGCAAACGGAATGTCTCACGACCTTTCGGTGTTACTCTGGTCTGTACGCCACCGTGCTTGTTCTTCTGGTTGCAATATTCCTTGACGGCAAAGAGACCGTCGCCCTTGCCCACTTTCGGCAGGATACCCTTGTTCTTGTCACGGTAGATGTATCCGTCAGAAATAAGCATCTTGATGAACAGACGTTCAGGGATACGCAGTTCCTTTGCAGTCGAGCGGAAATTGGTAGACACGTTCCACGCCACGAGGTCGTCAAAGTAGTCTGCCTTAGGCTGCATCTCCTCGTTCTTCTCACAGAGTTGCTTGTTCTGCGTCTGCAACGCTGCGTTCTTTTCTTTTTCGGCTTTCATGTTCTGAATCAGCCCGATCACGAAGTCCGGGTTGGCAATAGCTGTCTCCAACAGATTGTCGGTCATGTACATCCCATGCTTGCGGATGGATGGAAGAACTTCGTGAGTGACCCAGTGCTTGAACCTCTGTGCACTTTCCAGTTTACTGCTGAAAATCAGACTGTATAGGCCGGATTCGTTAATGATGGTTGTCTTGCTCTTGTAATTAGAACCATCACCCTGAATCAGGGTAGTGGTTTTATCTTGCTCATCAACGTGTGCTGACAGTGCGTTCTCAGGCTTTGCGTAGCCAAGTGCTACCGCAATGTCCTTGCCAACAAACCAAGGGTCATCGTCAATGAGCATGACACGGATTTCGCCAAACTCTGCGTTGTTGAAGATTTTGATGTTCTCAGACAAAGAAAGTTGCATTAAAAAGCTCCTTTTCACTTGTGAGAGAAGCGATTTTCTGCTATAATAACGGCGAGAGAATGCTTCTCTCAGGGTTTACATGATACGTTCGCTGTGGTCGCCAAACTTTAGCGAGCGTATCATTTTTCGTTTTCATTGGTGGAATCCATTGGATGCAGCGTAAAGAACGCTTCACGGAACGCAGCAGAGATTGAGACCCGGTTCTTGATGCAGTATTCCTGCAAGCTTGCAAACTGCCGCTCCGTCACGCTGATGGTAACGGTGTGACCGTAACGCTCTGCGTAAGGACTACTCATACACATTCACCCCCTTTCGTTTTGCTGTGCAATAAGTGTAACTGCAAAATATCTGAATGTCAATCAAAAATACACTAGATATTGTGTTGGCTAGTGTTGACATCAGATTTTGCCGTTCTTATTGGCTGCTCCCGCTTCGTACCCTGCCCGGTAGTTCAGTTCGGACAGTTTACCCAGTGCTTCTGCGTACTCCCTGTCCTCGCTGGTCGGCTCTTTGCCGTGTGCGAGGGTTTTCAGAAATTCTTCGGTTTTCGTGGGAAAGTTCATGTTTTTTGCTCCTTTCTATTGCAGAAGTTGTCTGCTTCTGCTATAATAATTGACAGAAACCGAGACTGCGCCCTTGGTTGCGCAGCTTCTGTTTTGTGGTGGAATAGGTCGTCAGTGCTACTTTGGTCGGTATGCTGACGGCCTATTTTTTATGCCACAAAGGATAAATCTACCGTAGTTGACTGATTCATCGTGTGTTCTGTTGTCTTAGATTATAGACGCTTGGTATATAGTTGTCAACAGCCCAATTTGTATAATTTGCATCAGATATATCTGAATTTGTGTCACAGATGTGTGATATTTGATAGCGGTTCGCTCCCAGAATGTAAATAAATAAGTTTACAAACAGATTTTTCACATTACGAATTATCGCTCTTTTTATAAAATATATACATTCTGTAAATATAATTCGGTCACATAAGTGAGACCTCAGAAATATCTGGACTTGGTGATAGCAAAATTGAGAAAACTCTTGACAATTTACGTTAGAAAGCGTATACTGGCATTAAAGAAAGAGAGGAACGAAAAAATGGCTGCAACGAATAACAAGGTGAACTCAAGCGAAATTCTTCGTGACATAATGAAGAATCAGCATAAAACATACGAATATCTCCGAGAAAAGCTTGACTACAAAACCATTTCCAGCGCATCTTCTCGTGTCCTCGCTGATGATATGAAATTATCCACAATGGTTCAAATTCTTGAGGTTTTCGGGTACAGACTGGTCGTAGAACCTGCAAATGGGAAACTTACTCGTGCTGGCTGCTATGAAGTAGTAGAGGAAAAGGACGGTGAACCAGAATGATTTACGGTTACGCTCGTGTCAGTTCCGCTGGTCAAGCGATTGACGGCAACAGTCTTGAAGCCCAGTCGGAACTTCTGAAAGCTAACGGCGCGCAGAAAATCTTTTCGGATGTTTATACCGGCACGAAGCTACATCGACCTGAATTGGATAAGCTGATGGCTGAAATCCAGCCGGGAGACACGCTGATCGTGGCGAAGCTTGACCGTATTGCTCGTTCCGTGAAGGGCGGCATTGAAATTATTGACAGCTTGCTTGCAAAAGACGTGTCCGTGAACATTCTGAATATGGGTCTGATGAACAACACATCGACGGGAAAACTGATTCGTAACGTTATGCTTGCCTTTGCAGAGTTTGAACGTGACATGATTGTTGAGCGTACCAAAGAGGGCAAGAATATTGCCAGTCAGCGCCCCGATTACAAGGAAGGTCGCAAGCCTACCGAGTATGACCGCAACCTCTTTGACGTTCTCCATGAGCAGGTGGAGAAGCGCATTCTCACGGTCACGGATGCCGCTAAGCAACTTGGTGTGACCCGCCAGACATGGTATCGGATTGCTGAACAGAGAAAGGCTGGATAAAATGACAGCAGAGGATTTAATTATTAAAGATGGCAGTATCACACTGCGGTCTATGCTTGACTTTGGAGGATTCCTTGAAATCAAGAGGTTTTTGGAAGCCTGTCATTCGGAAAACTGCACCGTGACTTTTGCAAACGAGGAGATTGTCATTTTTCCGAATGAATACGATGCTGCTAAAGATGCTCTCGTTTTTATTTACGGCACATTGGCAGAAAGACACAGTATTATCGAAAAGTACCTCCGCTATAAGCTGATGCTAGGAGATGAACAACCAAAACCTACTTTACATAGTCAGAGAAAGGAATAAAGCATGAAATCCGTAAAATTGTCAGAGCAGAGTTTGAAACTCATTGAAACGCTGTGCGATTACACCGACAAGCCCGATATTCTCAATGCCATCGCAGACGCCTTGTACTACGATGCAGATGAATTGAAGCGCAGGCTCAACCAGCTTGCAGAAGAAGTCAAATAAACCGCACATTCTATCCCTTAAAACGAATTTTAGCAAACAATCTTCCGAAACAGCATTATAAAAACCGAATATTTGATTTTTGTGCAGTTGTAGGCACTCTTTACATTTTCAGGTAGGGGGTGCCTATTTTTTTATGCAGCCAAAGCAGTGTATCGCCATTATCGACAGCATCAAAGCGTATGCAAAGCAGAATCCAACCGAAGCCCAGGTCTATGAAGACTGGTTTCAGGCGGTGGTGAACCTGAGAGATGCTTTGCCACAAGACAAGCGGTTCGATGCCTACAAATACTCTGGTGAGCTGCGCTCCGCCTGCGCAGCCATGATGGGTAAGATGAAAACAGGCGAGGACGTGGCGAAAGTCTATGACATTATCGGTCGGACGTACCTGTTTGAAGCGAAAGATGTGTTCGACAGCTATTGCATCTATCTTGAATGGAACCGTGCGCCGGAGAAGAAGTTCTATCAGCCGAGACGCAGGGTGCTGAAAGTACTGGCAGATGACCTTGAGGACTTGTTTTATAAGCGAATTGACTTCTTGGGAGTTAGTCTACCTGCTCGCGTAGGCAAGCTTTTGAGTGATGATACGCCAATTCTTACACGAAATGGCTGGAAGAATCACGGCGATTTACAAGTCGGTGATGAAGTTATCAGCCCAAAAGGTCAGTTTGTGAAGGTGCTGGCAGTATCTCCGAAGAATTATGCAAATATCCGCTGCCATTTCTCTGACGGCACATACATTGACTGCCATGAAAACCACGAGTGGCCTGTTTACAGCAAACATTCCAATGGGTTCAAAGTGCTTGAAACAAAGCAGATGATGAATGACTTTGAATCGGGGAAACCGGGACATCGCGGTCATAGATATTTCTATTATTCTCCTGTTTGCAATTTTGTTGAGGGAGAATATAAAAAGCTACCCGTTGAGCCATACACACTGGGCGCATGGCTTGGCGATGGAACAAATCAAAAGCCCTTGATTTGCGAATCAAAACAGGACAGATGTATTATCGAAAGAATTGTCAACGACGGATATGCTATTGGGAATTATTACGTCCATAAGACAACAGGAGTAGAATATTTTCATTTTGATGGGCTTCGTGCCGACCTAAAAAAGATTGATATGTGCTATCGCTCTACTCGTTGTGTGAAGCATATCCCTGAAGAATACTTTACCGCTAGCATTGCACAGCGCATGGAACTGTTGGCTGGTTTGCTTGATACAGATGGAATGCTAAAAAAAGGCGAAAATAGATATTCTTTTTCTACAACAGAACCGCAGCTCCGCGATGATTTCACTACGCTTGTTTCAACATTCGGATGGCGTTGTTCTGTAACCAGTTATGCTCCTCGCGTTTCTTCTAGTGGTGTTCATGGGAGGAAAACTGTTTATCGGATTGATTTTAACCCAACTTGCCCTATCCCTTGCGTTGTTCCTCGTAAACAAATGAAATCGTTCTCCAAACCTCGCCGTGTGGCGTTTTGCGGGTTTGAACGCATCGAGCCGAAGAAGGGTAACTGCATTCAGGTTGAAGGTGGCGTGTACTGCGTTGGTAAACGGCTGATTCCTACCCATAACAGCACCTTGTGTATCTTCTTCATCACATGGCTGATGGGCAACCGTCCTGACGTTGCATCGGTTATGAGCGGACACTCCGACAAGCTGACAAATGGATTCTACGGCGAAGTGCTGTCCATCATCACTGACCCTGTGACCTACAACTGGGGAAAAATCTTCCCTGACGTTCAGCTTGTGGACAAGAGCGCAAAGGACGAAAGCGTTGACCTGAACCGAAAGAAGCGCTTCCCAACCCTGACCTGTCGTTCCATCGGCGGCACACTGACTGGTGCTGTTGAAATCGGCGAGGGCGGCGTTCTGTACAGCGATGACTTGATCGAGGACTTGGAGGAAAGCCTGAATGTTGAGCGCCTGAAAAACAAATACGATGCCTATTTGAACCAGTTGAAAGACCGTAAAAAGCAGGGCGCATTGGAGCTGATGGTCGGTACACGCTGGAACGTACTTGACCCTCTGGGGCGCATCCAGAACCAGTATGCAGACAATCCAAAGTACCGATTCCGGGTAATTCCTGCGGTGGATGAGAACGGACACAGCAACTTCAATTATGACTACGGCGTGGGCTTTGATGATGACTACTACGCAGACATGAAAGCCAGCATTGATGATGCAACATGGTGGGCAAAGTATATGGGTAAGCCCTATGTGCGTGAAGGCCTACTCTTCCCTGCCGATGAACTGCGGTATTTCAATGGCGTTTTGCCTGATGGAGAGCCTGATCGCAAACTCATGGTCATGGATATTGCATGGGGCGGCGGTGACTTCACCGCTTGCCCTATCGCTTATGTGTACGGTGATGCTGTGTTTATTCCTGACCTTGTGTTTAATAACGGCGATAAGACCGTGACCAGACCGGAAGTCGTGGGAAAAATCATCCAGCATAAAATCAACGTGGTGCGTGGCGAAGCTAACAACGGCGGCGATGAATATTGTGACGTGGTGGACAGCCAGCTTCGACAGCATGGCTATCACTGCTCTGTCCGTAGCCAACGTGCGCCCAGTGGGCAAAGCAAGCTGTCAAGAATCATCCAGTATGCGCCGGACATCAAACGGTTCTATTTCCTTGACGAGAAGCACCAGTCGAAAGAGTACAAGGCGTTCATGGAACAGGTCACGATGTTCACGCAGCTTGGCAAAGTTCCGCACGATGACGCACCGGACAGTCTGGCACAGCTTGCAGATGAATTGTATAACGGAATCAGCAAAATTGAGCCTGTCAAGAGGCCATTTTGATTAAAAACACAATATATTGTGTTCGCTGGGTCTATTTATTTGATTTCACCACTTGACAAGGCCTATAATGTACATAGGAAGTTCTGCAGCTTCCCTTAAAGGAATAGCTTGCACGCGGGGTTTTTTCATTTTACTCGCGTGCGTTTTAACAAGCATATTCCTCCTTTCACCGGTGGAGGTTTTCTCACTCTTTCACCTTCACCGGGCTTTATATGTTGCGTTTCCAATTGTAAGGGGAATGCCAGCCTGTCTCCCCCACGGCTGGCGAGCAACGGTTCGATTCCGTTACGCAGCACAACCATCTTCTTTGCTTGGCTTTTTATTCTCCGAATTCTCCACCGCTATTCCCGACTCTCGATGTAATGGTTAGGCATGACATTGCAAAGAGCAGCGGTTAACCAATCAAGCCGGGTACATGACACAGAGTGGAGCAGTCTGGTAGCTCGTCGGACTCATAACCCGAAGGTCGTTGGTTCAAATCCATCCTCTGTGCCCATCAGCGATTTGTCCCGGCTGGAGCAAATCGTGGCTTTCGGCACCCGACAAGTCAGAGCCTAGCACGACTGGTAGTGCGAACAGTTTTCCAGTAGCTTCCAACAGGTCTGTGCTTAACAGCCTGTTTCCAGAAATCCAACGAAAGGAGCACAGATGGTAGCAAAAGTCAGATGTAAGCGTCCTCGGAAAGACGCAAACGGCAATCCGTGTGATTGCGGACGTTATCTTGGCGAAGTAGAAGGTAAGTTCTCCCTTCTGTGTCCTCTTTGCCATTGGATAACAATTGGAGATTCCAACCTTCCAAAAGATACATGGGTCTCCGTACCAAAGTTTAAAAACTGAATAGCTTTTGAAGCGCAGTTGTAAGCGCAGTGAGATAGACCTTAACAGGTTTGTCTTGCTGCGCTTTTTATTTTGCAGGAAAGGAGGAAAACATGGCTGAGTATCAGATGGTCGTTGGCGGCTTTTTGAATGAGCCGTTGACCGGACGCAGACCGATTGAAACGCCGGAGACGGAAATCAATCGGGCAAACGTGCTGAAAGTGGTCATGGGCAAGGCAGAGCCTATTCATCTGCTGAATAAGAACGAGATTCGCTTTCTGCACAACTACTACTTGGGCAGTCAGCCTGTCCTCCTCCGCACGAAGGAATACCACGCTGAAATTACCAACCGCATTGTAGAGAACCACGCCAACGAGTGCGTGGGCTTTTACACGGGCTATATGAGCGGTACGCCGTGCTCTTATGTGCGGTCTGAAACGGCAACAGGTGACGGCGAGGAAATCGCCCGGCTGTCTAACGCCTTGCAGTATGAGGGCAAGGACGCGCTTGATCGGCAGCTCTGGCAGTGGATGTTGGAGTGCGGACAGGGATACCGCATTGTTCTTCCTGACAAGGGGTATGGCGGTAACTACCCGGACGAAACACCCCTGCTGGTGGACGTTCCCGACCCGGACATGGCGTATGTGATTTACAACTCCGGCATCGGTCACAAGCCGATTGCCAACGTGCTGCACATTCCACGCAATTATCAGAATGACCTGAACGACCTGATTTGCGTGTACACGCCAAACCAGTACTTTGAAATCGACAACGGCAAGATCACAAAATCTGAAAGCCATTCTCTGGGGATGCTTCCGATGGTCGAATACAAGCTCAACCCAGAGCGCATGGGGCTGTTTGAACCGGCCATCCCTGTTCTGGATGCCATCAACAATCTTGAAAGCAACCGTCTGGACGGCGTTGAGCAGTTCATCCAGTCCATCTTGGTGTTTGTAAACTGTCTTGTGGACAAGGAAGCGCTGGATGCTGTTAAGCAGATGGGCGCAATGTCCATCAAGTCTACCGCTGGTCTTGCCGCTGATGTAAAGCAGATTGCAAACGAGCTTGACCAGCAGCAGAGCCAGACCCTGCTTGATTCCATGTTGAACGTGTACCGTAGCCTGACTGCCATGCCTAGTGCCACTGGTAGTGAGAATGCAACGTCTGACAACGTGGGCGCAGTTATTGTCCGCAACGGCTGGAATCACACAGAAGCAAGGGCACAGCAGTACGAGAATATGTTCAAGTTCTCGGAACGCCAAAGCCTGTCTGTGATGCTGAAAATCTTGCGTGATACGGTTGGTTCTAAGCTGATGGCAAGTGACATCAACATCAAGTTGCCCCGCCGTCAGTACGACAACCAGCAGAGCAAAGTTCAGATTTTTGCACAGATGCTCAGCCAGACCATTGACCCGCAGTTGGCGTTCACTACGCCCGGTCTGTTCCCCGACCCGCAGGCTGCTTATGAAATGAGCAAGCCTTTCCTGATTGCCGCTGGCAAGCTTGGCGAGGATGGGAAAGCGCCGAAGCCACAGGAACAGCCTAAACAGGATGCTACCGACATAAATGTCGGGAACACGGCAGACAAGCAGTTTACCGATACTAATAAAGAAACAGAGGGCAAATAGCTCTTTGCATATATCCGAACATTCAAAATCCACAAATGGGAAGGATGGATAGAAATGTTAGTTGAAATCGCAAGAATCAACCATGAAGAACGTACCGTTGTTTCTAGCTTAGATATTGCTGAAACATTCGGGAAAGAGCATCGCCGTGTTCTTCAAGACATTCGTGAAATCGGATGCTCCGAAGAATTTCGACTGCACAATTTCGTGCAGTCCTCTTACGAAAATTCGCAAGGAAAGCAACAGCCTATGTTTCTTGTTACAAGAGATGGGTTCGTTCTCCTTGCGATGGGATACACTGGCGAATTAGCAATGCGATTTAAGGAAGCGTACATCAAACAGTTTAACGCAATGGAAAGCGCATTGCGCGGAAAGCTGATTGAACGCGAAAAAGGCATTGCTGTTCGGCAAGCTCTTACAAAGGCTTTGCAACAGTCCACCGAAAATGAGCGGATGCATGGTCACGCATATTCTACATATACCAATGTCATTTATAAAGTTTTGTTTGGAATGAACGCCGCACAGCTTCGTGAAAAATATCAAATCAAAGCATCTGATGATTTACGCGATTGCTTTACGCAAGAGGAACTTCGGGCGATTCAGTCTATGGAATGTTTGGTAAGCGGCCTTGTGGATTGTGGATGGGAATATACCGCAGTTAAAGACTTCATTACCAAGACAAACGCACACAATCTGTTGTGCGCATAATTCAGAATCAATCCGCACAAGCGGGCTGATATATTCCGGCAGGGAAGCCGGGATACAAATTTCGCAGCGTTGCAGGGAAGCAACGGTAAAAAAACGCAGGAGGAAATTAACGATATGAAACTCAATGTGTTGCTTGGTGATGCCTACAAAGAGGGCATGACCGCCGATGAAATCATTTCTGCGCTTGAAAAGGTTGCAGACCCTAGCGCAGAGGTCGAGAAGCTACGCAACGCCGTGACGAAAGCCAATGGCGAAGCTGCCGAGTACAAGAAACAGCTCAAGGCAAAGCGTACCGATGACGAAAATGCCGCACAGGAACAGGCTGACAAGCTGGCAGAGATGCAGAAGCAGATTGAAGCCTTGACTGCCGACAAGGAAAACCTCGTCAAGGAAAAGACCCTTGCATCTTACCGTGAGAAGTTCGTTGCACAGGGTTATGACGCTGAACTTGCCAACAAGGCTGCATCTGCACTGGCTGACGGTGACATGGACAAGGTGTTCAAGTTCCAGTCTGAGTTTATGACCACCCACGACACCGCTTACAAGGCTTCTCTGCTGAAGGATATGCCCACACCTCCGGGTGCGGATGGCAAGGGCGGCTCTGACAGCGAAGGTGTTGCGTTTGCTAAGAGCCTTGCACAGCAGAACGCCAATGCTTCTAAGGCATCGAGCGACGCAATGAGTGCTTTCCATTAACAAGGAGGAAAACATGAAGTTTACCCGAAACACGGTCAACGGAATCAACGATACCATCCTTGCTTCCAATGACTATACCGCCATTCCCTTTACCGTGACCGAAACTGCTGCGGTTAAGGCTGGCTATCCCATGACGCTGGCTGGCAAGAAAGCTGTTGCTGCTGGCGAAACCGGTTCTAAGACCATCAACGCTGACGGCATCCTGCTGTATGACGTTGACCCAGCAGAAAACCCCAATGCTTCCCTGCTGATTCGTGGTGTTATCGACACCAAGAAGGCAGCGGCAAGTTCCAGCTTCACCTTTGACGCTGACGCAATCAAGGCACTCAAGACCGCCGTCCCCGGCATCTTCTGCCGTGACAACATCAGCGTGAACGCTTGATAGGAGGTAAAACAACATGGCACTGAATCTTAAGGAAGTCTTTGCCCCGGCTGCGATTGCCGCCTATTGGACGAACGACCCCACCAATGCGATGCCTTTTGCATCTGACGCACTGTTCCCCGCAAAGAAGAAGGCCGGTCTCGACCTGAAGTGGCTGCGTGGCCACAAGGGCGTTGGCGTTTCCCTGATGCCCAGCGCATTTGATGCAAAGGCTACGTTCCGTACCCGTGAGGGCTTCAAGTTCGATGAAACCGAGATGCCGTTCTTCCGTGAAGGCTACCATCTGGGCGAGAAAGACCGTCAGGAAATCCTGCGTGTTCTGGACAGCAACGACCCCTATGCCCGTGATGTGATGAACCGCCTGTACGATGACACTGCACAGCTTATCACTGGCGCACGTATCGTTCCTGAGCGCATGATCTGGCAGCTGCTGGCTCCCGCCAATGGCGTTCCTGGCATCACCATCAAGGCAAACGGCGTGAACTACACCTACAACTACGACCCGGATGGCACTTGGAAGTCCACCAACTACAAGGAAGTCTCTGCCGCAAAGTCCAAGTGGAACGTCACCACCGCCACCCCCATTGCTGACCTGAACGCCGCAAAGGATGCTGTTCTGGCAAGCGTGGGTGAAGTCGTGACTGAGGTGTACATGAACACCGCCACCTTCCGCAACATGATTGCTGCGGACGAGGTGAAGAATCGGTTTATGACTGTCACCGCAAAGGCAAACGCCGTTCTGCTGGACGCTGAAGCACGGCAGATTGTCGAATCTGCAACTGGGCTGACCATCCATCTGTATGACAAGATGTTCAAGGCAGACCAGTACAGCGCAAGCGAGAAGTACTTGCCCGATGGCATGGTCGTGGTTGCCCCGTCCGGCGCTCTGGGCAGCACTTGGTACGGCACTACTCCTGAGGAAGCCGACCTGCTGTCCGGCCAGTCTGGTGCATCCGTATCCATCGTAAACACCGGCGTTGCCATCACCACTGAGCTGACCATTCACCCGGTCAACGCCAACGTCTATGCTTCCGAAATCGTTCTGCCGTCCTTTGAGCGTATGGACGCTGTGTACTGCATCAAGGCTTACTAAGGCGAAAGGAGGAAAGCAGCATGGGAGACCAGTATTCTGAAGCGGCAGTCAAGCTGGGGCAGTACATCGCTCCTGCACTTGACCGTGAAATCACGGACGAGGACTACCCACTCTTCGACCTGCTGCTTGATTTCGCCAAAGACAAGATATTTGCGCAGGGCTACCCCTTTGGCAACAGACCGGACGAGTTGCCCTTGCAGTATCAGTCGTTGCAGATACGCATTGCAGCGGAACTGTACAATCACATCGGTGCAAACGGACAGACGAGCTATACCAACAACGGCATTACTCGTGTGTGGGAAAGCTCCGATGTGGCGCAGTCCCTGCTGAATGAAGTGGTTCCGAGAGTAGGTGTTATTGGCTGATGTTCAATGGAAGCCCACTGGATAAGCGCCCGCTGTGGTACTCAAACCCGGTTGGCGAGAAAACGCCTGTTGTGGACGAGTGGGGAAATGAGACTGGCGAATCCGCATACAAATCGTGGAGTACCCCCGCAAAGCTGATGCTGAATGTCAGCCCACCTACTGGTTCTGCGGAAGCAAACCCTTTTGGAGCGTTCACGGATTACAGCTACGTTGTCAGTTCGTCCAGCAAAAAGCGCAATACACCGCTTTATGAGGGTACACACGTCTGGTTTCAGACGGACATTTCAAAGCCTTTCAATTACATTGTGGTCAAGGTCGCAGAGCATATTACAGACACAAAGTATGCGCTGAAAGAGGTGGCTTCAAGTGAAAATTAAAGTGAGGTTGAGCGATGCCGGACTTCGTGATGCGGAACGTCAGATACAGGAGTACAAGACCACCCTGAACAAGAAAGCTAGAGCGTTAGCTTTTCGTCTTTCTTGGTTGGGGCTTGAAGTCGCAAAGGTGCGTTTTGCTAATGCGAAATACGCTGGCTCCAATGACGTGAAATGCCACATCAACCAAAAAGACAAGACTTGTACCATCGTTGCAGAGGGCAAAGCAGTTGCCTTTATCGAATTTGGCACTGGCGCACATCACAACGGGTATGGCGGTGAACTACCGCCCGGTGTTGGCGCACACGGCTCATATGGAAAAGGGCAAGGCGCAAACCGCAGGTGGTACTACTACGGAGAATCTGGCAATGCCGGTACGCCTGTCAAACAGGTAGATGGTAAAGGCCAGTTGAATTACACCGATGGCAACGAGCCAGCTATGGCTATGTGGGGAGCTGTTGAGGAAATGGCTTCTCAAGTCGAAGCAACGTGGAGGGAGGTTTGGAATAGTTGATCGATTATTTCAATTCTATCTTCACGGCTGTTGCTAAGGAACTGCGAAAGCAAGTTCCCGGCATTTTCGTCACTGGTGAAATCAATGACAGCAACGTCAAAAAGTTTCCGTGTGTGCAGATAGAGGAAAACAGCAATCTTCCTGTACACATCGATTCTGCTGGTTACAGCAAGTACGCCGCCGTTTCCCTGCGTGTGCGTGTCTACTCCAATAAGGATACCGGGCGCATTGCAGAAGCACGCTCCATTGTTGGAATCGTGGATTCTGTTCTTGAACCGCTTAAATTTTATCGCAAGTCGTTTGCCCCGTTGAATGGGCTGTACAACAATTCCGTCTATCGGATTGATTGCAGCTATGGGGCAACAATCGGAGAGGACGGAATGATTTACCGAAACTAAGGAGGTAAACATTCTATGAGTACTGCTATCTCCGGTCTGAATACCACCCTGTATTGTGGCGACAGCGCAACCGCTCTGACGAAGCTGTGCGACATTAAGGATGTACCCGACCTGATCTCCGAACCGAACCTTCTGGATGCAACTACCCTGTCCGACCCCATGCAGGTCAACATCTTTGGCATCATCCAGAGCGACACCAAGTCTTTCACTGCCAACTACAACAAGACTGACTACAAGAAGGTCAAGGAAGCTGGCTATGATGAGACTTCCGATAGCAACGCCGTGAAGTACTACGCCCTGAAGATGCAGGACGGCTCCGGCTTCACTTGGCAGGGTATGCATCAGGTTGGCCTGTCCGGCTTTGGTGTTGACGAGGTTGTGGAAATGACCATCAACTGCATCTTCACCAAGAAGCCTGAGTTCAGCGAGACCCTGACTGTCACTGGCGGCTAAACCGCAAAAATCGAATCAATCAAACCGGGCAGAACTGAACAACGGATTTGGTTCTGCCTCTATTTATAAAGGAGAGCATTTATTATGGCTGCTAAGGTTATCAACTTTCATTCCCCCGATGGTAAGAACACTTATGAGCTGACCTTTACCCGTGACAGCGTGGAAGCCACCGAACGCGCAGGTTTTCAGATTGGCCAGTACACCCAGATGACCAACCTGCTGTCCAATTCCCGCGCCCTATTCTACGGCGCGTTTATCGCACGGAACAAGGGCATCAAGCGCAAGGTCGTGGACGAGATGTTCCAGCACATCGAGGAGAAGGAAGACCTGATGGGCATTCTGCTTGAGATGTTCATGGACGCTTCCAAGTCCCTGCTGGCAACTGACACTGAGGACAAGACCGCAAAAAACGCAACGTGGGAGATTGTGTAACCGCACAATCTCAAGAAGCAGACGGAGAGGGAGAGCCATTCTCCTTCTCCAAGCTATTCCACGATGTAGAAGCCTATTACATCTCCATTGGCATGACCTACGACCAGTTCTGGCACGGCGATGTCTGGCTGGCGAAAGTCTACCGTGACGCAGAGGAGCTGCGAGAACGCAGAGCCAATGCTGAAGCGTGGAGAAACGGCTTTTACATGGCATCTGCGCTTTCCTCTACGGTTGGCAATATGTTCCGTAAAAAAGGGTCTAGCCCTATCAAGTACATGGATAGACCGATTCCCCTTACCCAAAAGGAGAAAGACGAGTATGAATACCAACGCGCAGTTGAGGCGCAGGAGCGAATCAAGAGAATGATGTTCTCTATGATGGAAAGTGATGGTGGTAGTGATGGCTGATGTTGATATTACGAGCTTATCCGTAGAGATTTCTGCGGAATCGCAGGGCGCAGAGCTTAATATCGACAAGCTCGCTACCGCCATTTCTAATTTGCGCACAAAGGGCAACGTCACAAAGGTTGTGAACAGCCTTGACAAGCTTGCAGGTTCCATTGCAACACTGAAACAGGCATCCGTTGGAATGTCCGGGCTGGACAAAATTACCAGCTTTCTAAATGGACTTTCCAACGTCAACCCGACCGCAAGCGCAAAAAGCATCAACACGGTCGTGAATGCAATCAAGAAGATTCCTACGGCTGTGTCTGGCTTGAACGGCGTGGACTTTTACTCCATGTCTGGAAGCATTACTCAGCTCACTAACGCTTTGGCCCCGCTGTCTATTCTGGACGCATCGAACCTTAAAGCTCTTGGCAGTGCTTTCAATGCAATCGGAAAGGTTCCTGACCTGACCGACAAGCTAAAAGCGACTGACCTTGATTCTTTTGCAAGTTCTTGCCAGAAGATTTCTACTGCCCTTACTCCCCTTGCATCTCAGCTTGACAAGGTTGGCAACGCTTTTGCAAAGCTCCCTCCGCAGTTGAGTAAGGTGGTCACACAGGCGAACCGCGTGACCGCAGCCAATGAAAAGCAGCGTAAGAGCTATCTCAGTCTGTCCAATCAGATGAACGGCTTTATGCGGAACATGGCAAAGCTGGTTTCGTTAAAAGCTATCGCTGAGTATCTTGGCAACGCTGTTGCGAAGTTTAACGACTTCTATGAAGCAACAGACCTATTCCATAATGCTATGGGCAATTTGAGCGGTGAAGCCGATACGCTCATTAGCAAGATGCAGGGCTTGCTTGACGTTGACCCGACCAAAGCGATGACTTACATGGCTACCATTCAGAGCTTGGGTACTTCGTTTGGTCTGACCAGCGACAAAGCATACGTTCTGTCCAAGAACCTGACTCAGCTTGCCTATGACGAAAGTTCCTATTGGAACAAGGACGTTGCAGAGACCTTTACCGCAATGTCCTCCGCAATCTCTGGTGAGATTGAGCCTATTCGCCGTTTGGGCATTGACCTGTCTCAGGCACGGTTGCAGCAGGAGCTTCTAGCTTTGGGCTTTAACAAGCAGGTTTCTAGTCTGTCTCAGGCAGATAAGGCGGTTTTGCGTTACATTGCCATTATGAAGCAGACTGCCAATGTGCAGGGAAACCTTGCACAGACCATCCAAAGCCCCGCGAACCAGATTAAGATTCTGAAAGCGCAGTTGGATATGCTGGCGAAGTCTGTTGGCTCTCTGCTCTACCCTGCTATGAAATCCATTCTTCCCCCGCTAATTGCCGCCGTACAGCTCATTCGAGAGTTCGTTGAATGGGTGGCAAAGCTGATGGGCGTAAAGGTCGTGTTTACTGATTTCACCAAGAGTGCTGACAGCGTTGGTGGCATCGGCGACGCAATGGATGACACGGCCGATTCGACAAAGAAAGCTGCCAAAGCCCTCAAGGACTACACGATGGGCTTTGATGAACTGAACATCATTGACCCCACACAGGGAAGCTCCGGCTCTGGCAGCGGCGCATCTGCTGGTAACATCTTGGGCGATGTAGACCTGTCCGGCTACGATATGTTCAAGGACTATGTCGGCAACGCTGTGGATGAAATCAAGGAAAAACTTCGCAAACTTGCTCCTATTGTTGCTGCTATCGGCGCCGGTTTTGCCGCATGGACTATCGGGAATGCGCTTCTTACTGCGTTAAAAGACACTCATGATTGGGCATACAAGCTCGGCAAAATCGTTGGTGGTTTTAATCCAGAGTTGCTTCTAGTAGCCGGAACGGTCGCCCTTATCGTTGGCCGATTTGTTCAGCTTTATCAAAACAGCGAAAATTTCCGGCGAGGTTTGACCCGTATTAAGGATTTAATTTACCTTGCGGGTCTTGGGTTTACGCAAGGCTGGAATATCTCTTTGACTGATGGGAAACTTGGCGAGTCTATCAAATGGCTAAAAGAAGCTCTTTCTAATCTCGGTCAAGCGATTTGGAATTTGATTCCTGAGGAATGGCAGGGAAAAATCTCTACTGCATTCGAGACAATTCAAAAAGTCGTCAAAGACCTTGACCTCGATTTGGGCGATTTGGTCATGACGCTTATCGGAATCGGTTTGACTATTAGCGGGCATCCCGTTGCTGGCCTTGCAGTTCTTGGTTTCGAAGCCGTCTCCGTCGCCGTGCGTGGTCTTGGCAGTGAAAGCGAAGCAGAAGCATTTCAGCTAAAATCTGATTGGCATGATGCTTTCGTGAATTTCGGCACGATTGCGGCCGAAACAGTGGCAGACATCATAACTGCTCTCGGAAATCTTATCAATGATTTTGCAATTCTTATCGGATGGATTCAAAATGGCGTTTCTGAAACGGAAATGCTCGACATCCAGATGAATGGAAATTTTCTTGAAGGTGCAATCGCGTCTCTTGCGCAAGTTATCCACGACATGGGCGTGTTCATTGGATGGATTATTAAAGGCGTAGACGAATCAGACCGTCTTGCCATCGCCGCCAATGGAAACTTTGCGGAAAAATTTGTTCTCTTGATTGCTGATGTAATCAATGGAATCAAAGACGCTGTAACGTGGTTCGGAAAACTGATTGATAAAGTTTCTAAATTTAATCCGTTAAGCGTCGGCAAAAACATTATTGATGGTATCACAAAGGGCATCACGGGGAACACCAATGTGTCAAATGACGCGACCAAACAGTTGACCGATGGAATCAAGAAAACCGCTCAAGATGAACTTGATATTCACTCTCCCTCTAAGTGGTTTGAAGGAATTGGCAGCTACGCCGTTCAAGGCCTTGCGAACGGCATCACCGGCGCTTTCGGTTATGTCAACGATGCTATGAATAAACTCGTAGACGCCACCAAGCTCAAGGGCGAAGAGGTGGCGAACTATGGCATTGACTGCGGCACAAGCTACGTCAACGGCATCATTTCCGGGCTAGACTCTAAGTGGACCGAACTCGATAACAACCTCAAAACCAACTTCTTCGGCACGGTGCAAACTTTCATTCAGGCCGCACAGAGCGGAGATTGGAAAACGGTCGGCACTACGATCGCCGCTGGCATTTGGGGTGCTATGGGCGATGAGCAGCGTAAACGCGCCAAGTCCGTTGCAAGCGACCTTGTAAGCAGACTAAGCAAAGAATTGAAAAGCCAAGCTTCTTCTCTGCTGAACACCGCTGCTACCATTGGGAAAAATCTGGTGAACAATCTGACCCAAAACTTTGGAAAGGTTTCCGCTGAAACTCAGACGATGCTTTCCGGCATTACGCAGGCTTTCGGAAACGTGAAGTCTCCTCTCGCAACGGCAGCTAAAGCCATCAGTGCGGCGCTCTCTGGTGGTTTACTCAGCTCTTTCCCGACGATTTTTGCCGGGTTTGCAAGTCTGGTAAGCACCATCGGAACCGCAGTGGCGGGAATGCTTTCTGCTGTGGGTGCCGCCCTCAGTGCTACGATTTTTGGCCTTCCCGCTGGAATCGTAGCCCTTGCTGCTGCCGCGACCCTTGGCGTTGCAATCGCTGGAATCGTATCGAAACTTGGCGGCGGCCGGTCTACCAGTAGTTACAGGGATACATCTCAGTACGTTGGAAGCTCTAGTTACAATTCCTCGACATCCAGTTCTTCTTATGGCGGCACTTATTCTGCGGCCGGAGGAAACTCTGAGGACATGAGAGACGCTGTGTACAACGGTTGCTATAACGCATTCCTTGACATTTGGCAGCGTTATGGCGAAGAGCTGTTGAAAGAGCAGAACGTGAACGTATATCTTGACGGCAAGCAAATTGCCGCCTCTGTTGATAAAGTGAAGGAAGACCGTGGCGTATCCATTATGGGCACTGAGGTCTACTCTTATTAAGAAAGGACGGTTTCGATGGCTAATATTCCTGCACTGGTTACGGTGAACGGCGTAGAGCTACCGGAACCGTCCTCTTATGAGGGAACTACCAGTACGATCGTAGACTCCGGACGAAATGTTCAAGGCAAAGTCGTTGGAGCTGTTGTGCGGCATGACGTAGCAAAAGTCACAATGTCTTGGAATTATCTTACTGCCAAGCAATGGGCTACCATTCTAAGCCTATTTACCACTAATTTTTACTGCTCTGTTCGGTTTTACAATCAGGCGACCGCAGGATACACGACGCGGCAGATGTATGTCTCTGATCGAACTGCCGGAATGTGGCGCAGAAGCCCGAACAACGGCAGTGTTATGGGGTGGACTGGCGCAAAATTGTCTCTTGTTGAGGTGTAATGTATGGAAAGAACTACCGACAAATGGATGCAGAAGTTCAACGATACACTTGTACCGGAAACTTTTGTTGAGATAACGGTTGGCATCACTGCACCGGGTGTAAACAAAAAGGCAAAGTTCGTCACGTCTGCTATGAGCGCTTTTGCAAGCGCGAATGCTCTTTCACAGGCGGGAGTGGCTTCCTTTACAAAATATGGCACAGGAGAGCCTAATCTTTGTGTGCTTGATGGAAGCTGCAAAGTTGTTCCCGCTTCTGCTCCGTATGAAAACACCGGGTTCGTTAGCTCTACAATCTTCAGCACTTCTAACCATCCTGTCCTTTTTGCCATGTTTTTCAGTGAGGTAAAATCTTCCGTTCCGGGCGTCAATATTATCTGGTCGTCTATTTTCAACGAATACGCTACCAGCTTCAAAGTCACTTCTTATCTTGGCACGCAAGAGCTTAATTCTGTCACCGTTACAGGGAATACATCGGTATCCTCCGATGTGGAGATTGAGCTGAACGGGTTTGATATCGTTAAAGTAGAAGTTTTGGATTGGTGCATTCCGAATCGCAAGGCCCGGATTGAACAGTTCAGAATTGGACAATATCTGATTTTTGACAAGACGAAAATCCTTTCCTTTCGTCACACCTCTTCTCGTGACCCGATTTCCGGTCAGCTTTCACAGGAAAGTATTTCGTTTAGCCTTGATAATAGCGACCGTACATGGGATTCTGTCAATCCTCAAGGCATCTACAAATATATTTATGAACGTCAGCCCATCTCTGTGCGCTACGGCATGGATATTGATGGTAAGGTCGAGTGGGTCAATGGTGGCAAGTTCTTCCTGTCGGAGTGGAGTGTTCCCGCCAACAGTATTGAGGCAAGCTTTTCCGCCCGCGACTCCTTTCTTTACTTGATGTCCACCACCTACACCGGCAGAAAATACGGTACGCTCTATGAGATGTGCTACGACGCTTTGGAGCTGTTGGAGGCAGATGGAATCACATTCGATATTTCGGACGAACTGAAAGATTATTCTGCTGACATCTCTTCGGATGGCTCTTCGTATAAAAACTCTGATATTTTGCAGCTTGCAGCCAACGCAGCGGGCATGGCACTATATCAGACGCGAGATGGCGTTATCACCATTAAGCGGGCGTATGAATTTGGCTCCGGCACGGATGTTGAGGACATCACCCTTCTCAATAATTATTCTTGGCCTGAAATCACTTTCGCACAAAACCTTCTTAATGTCACGACCTCTGTTGGTAACAAAACATACGCTTACCCCGAAAACCCTTCCGGTCGTGGCGTATCTCAGAGCTTGAGCAATGCTCTTCTTTCTGAGTCTACGCTTGAAAAGTCTCGAAACGCCCTTACGGAATCTTACAGCGTGCTTTCCAATCGGCGCAAAGCCACTTTGGAATATCGAGCCAGTCCCACAACGGACGCTTTGGATTTCGTGAAAATCCATCATCAGTTCGATTACAGCGCAACTCTGTTACTAACAAATGTGTCTTATACCTACAATGGATGCTTTAAAGGCAAACTTGAAGGATATATGATGGCAGATGTTAAGTCTTTGACTGTAGACAAATCCAACGAGACACTCGAGTGGGGACAGTCTGTAGTGATCACTGCCATTCTCTCCCCTGCCTCCCAAGATTCGCCTAAAATCAGTTGGTCTGCATCTCCAGAAGGCATCGTTTCCCTCCATGTGCTTACCAATACAGAGGGAAAGTCCACCTGTCAGGTCAAATGGAACTCCCCCGGCACAACTATCGTTACTGCTTCTGCTGGTGGCAATTCTGCCAGCTGTTCGTTCATCACCACTGAATATTATCTTTCCAATATTCCGGAGGGCAAGACGGTGCTTATGGACGAAGGTAGCAACGTCGTGGAGTTCATTGTCGCCAAGCATGACTATGAGAGCGAGTTGAACGGGGCAGGACGTACGCTTTTGGTTCGTAAGCGTTATCCAGTCCTTATGAGTTGGGACTCCAGTTGGTCTGCTTATGCACAGAGCGATATAAATACATGGCTTAATGGCGAGTATCTCAATACCTTCTCTTCGGCACAAAAAGAAGCGATTGGCAGCACTACATTTTATTACACTCCCGGCTTTACTGCTATGGATTTCTCTGTTGGAAGCAGCAAGGTGAGCACTATGTCTAAAGCTGTATTTTTGCCTTCTGCGCATGAATTTGGAGGCGATTGCGAAGGCAATGACGTTTTTGGCTGGACAAAGAACTCTCCTGACTATAAATACAATGAAGGAACTTCGTTCCCGCAGGCCAAGGGCATATTGGAATCCATGCTTGCTGCCGATAATGCATCTATCACTGATGGTAGCTGCCGCGTGTTCACTCGAACTCCTTACCTTTATAGTGCCGCGTATGCCTCTGGTTACCATTCCAGCGACCGTAAAGATTTTCTGAGTAGGATGGTTACAACTCTTGAAGACACTGTCATCGACGGAAATTCTGGATTTTCAGTATTGTGGGGTCATACGGCTACCTTTGGGCTTAATTTGCTCTATTATTGCGCACATCCTTCGTTTACTCTGCCCGAAACCACACAAATCGATGCCAATGGCAAATTAGTTTTTTGAAAGGTGATTACATGGCAACATGGATTACAGACCGCACACAAGCGGATATTGACCGCGTAAAAGAAATCGCTGTCAAAGCCAGAACCGGCACATGGACAGAAGAGGAGCAGCAAGAATGGGCCGCTGGCATGAAAGGCGCACTCAGCTACACCGATTACAACCGCATTGAAAACGGAATCAAGGAACTTGCCGAAATCGTTGGCGCAGATTATTCCGCAAGAATTGTTCAAAAAAAAGTAGAAGTTGTTACAGCGAGAAACCAAGACGGTGATATTCCATCGTGGGACGCCTACCCCTCCCACGCCGAGTTCTTTGTGCCGCTGACCGCCAAAAAGTCCGGTTTGCTGCTCCACTCGATGTCCTTCCGCATCAAGGGGTTTGTGGCCGGAAAAAGCCGGGCCATCCTGCGCAAGGCGGCTGACCAAACCCGACTGGTGGATCTCTCACTGGAGCTTATCCGGGGCTACAACGACGTGACCCTTGACATGGGAGACCTTCCACTCGAAAAGGGCGTGGAATATCAGTTGTATATGTCCGCCGTCAACAACTTCTATCCGCCTTCGGTGGAACCCGGGTGGGTGGTGGAGAACGATTTTATCGACGTCACCAACGCTAGCGCTTACTACGATGGAGACAGCAAGATTCTCTTCTCTGGCACTGCTACGGTCATTGAATTTACAGAAGCAGTCTGGGGCGTAGATGACTACTTGACTACTGATGACTGCACTAGATGGTTGAGCAACATATCCTCCATTCGTTCAAAATGCAGCGGAAAAAGTTCCACTCCTGAAACTCCGGGAAGCTTCAGCTATCGTTTTTCGATTGTCAATCAATTGGAAAAGGTTTTGTTTGATATTGAAGCGATGGCTAAAGACCATTCAATCTATTGTTCTGAGCTTATATGTGGAGGTGAACCCTATTATGCGCTTTGTTGACCGAAAGGCAAAATATCCCGGGCGTTGGACTATGATGAAATCTGATGGCACATCAGAAATCATCACTTTGATTCGTAATGATGAACCTGTTGTCGAGGGTACTCCAATGAACGCCAACACCCTCAACACTCTGAGTGATGTTGCAGGGGCTGACATTGCAAGGGAAAAGGCGGAGGCCGCCGCAACCGTTGCGTCAACCGCAAAAGACGCTGCTGAGTTAGCCGCAAACTCTTCGGAAGAAAGTAAAGACGCTGCGGCGGAGAGTGAAGCTGCGGCGAAGCAGTATGCGGACAATGCGGCGGCTATCGTAAGCACCGACAAAACCCTGACCGCCTCGGGCGCGGCGGCGGACGCAGCGGCCACCGGCGTACGCATCAAAATACTGGAGATGACGCAGGGCGTAGACGTGAGCGGCATCAGCTTTGTTTCGGCCTTCGACACGCTGGAGGGTGTGGCTCTGGAGGGTGTGTGGAACAAGGCGGCGAGCCGGGTGGAGTTTTGAGGAAGGAGGATTTGAATGCAGATCAAAGACTTAGCCATCGGCGACGGATATGTTTACCTTATGGAAGGCAGTAGCAAGGTAAAGTTTTACGTGCTGGCCCACAACTATGAGTCCGGCCTGAACGGCAAGGGACGGACGCTGTTTTGCCGGGAGAGTCCGGTGACGAAGGGCGCACGAGCAACAAATAACCGCTCAGACAATGCTAATTGGCCCCTGTGTTTGGAGTGTTTATATTATAAAGCTACTTATTCGACCAACTTCACAACGATCGTGAAAAGCTGGATCGGAAGTACGAAAATCTATTATGACGAGTTGAATAATCCTTATAACAACAGTACCATTAATGGTATAAATCAGCGCAGTGCTAACTTTAGCTTTTTTGCAATCTCGTCAGCGGAATTGGGGACATCGAGATTTGGGAGTTATAGCAATTCGGACGGTACGACTCTTTCTACTGCAGCACGTACTAGATTGGCAGCCATATACCGATCTTATAGCACCGCCTTTTGGACAAGAAGTCCCGGACGAAACTATACGGGTCACCATACCGACAGCGACGGCGATTCTACGTATTACTTTGGCAATGGTTTGTATATACAGAGCGTAAGCGGAACGAGTTTCAGTCTTGCAGAGAGTTGCACTGAGTCTTTCGGTTATCTGCCCTGTTTCACCCTGCCGGAGACGCTGTACATTGACAAAGACGGCTTCCCGACTGTGAACCAGCCGCCTAAGATCACTTCCGATGTGGGCGAAAGCGGCGTGGCGCTGGGAGAGAAGAACGAGCCGTTTACTCTGCCCTACACCGTGACCGACGGCAACGGAGACCTCATGACCATCACCGAAAAGGTGAACGGCGTAGAGCTGGCCGTCCGCGAGAATGTGGCTACTGGCACCGAACTCACGGTACAACGCCTGAGCGAGAAAGCCCTGTTCCAGCAGATCCTCAACGGAGAAAACACCCTGACGCTGGAAGCGGACGACGGCAAGACCTCGACAGAGTGGACTGCTACCTTTACCAAAAATGTGACCCGTGCCGTCCTCTCGCTGGCCCAGCCCCTGACGGCAGACGACACCATCACCGTGGCTGCGCTGACACTGGAGGGCAGTTTCCCGGCAGACATGAGCCTCAGCGTGGAGATGACCAATAACGGACTTGACAATGTCCCGGTGTGGGAGAACTGCACCGACATCCAAAGCGGCAAGGCAAAGGCTTTCGTCCACCACAACTTTGCCAACAAGACCGCCGCCAAGGGAGCGGCTTTTAACTACAAGGTGACGATTACCCGGGGCGAGAGCGGCGTCGGCGGCAATATCACCATGATCGGAGGTGTTATCGGATGAGTCTGTACAAGATGGATAAGAGCCTGAAGGAACTCCACAGAAAGCTGGAAGAGGAGCAGAAGCTCAGGGAGCTGCCCGGCCTCGTGGCGGGGATCGAGGACGCCCTGTGTGAACAGGATATGGCATCGGAAGAGCGTCTGGCGGCTATCGAGGACTCGCTGTGCGAGCTGGATGCCGCCGTCAATAAGTAAGGAGGATTTCAAAATGGATAAAATTTGGGCGAACAGACTGGTCGCAGGTACTAAGACATGGGCAGAGATGCCTGCAAGCCGCCGCCCCAAGGTCAAAGCGGAGCTGGCCAAACGGGTGGCCGAGGGGGAAATCACCGCAGAGCAGTACAAAGAGATCACGGAGGAGGACTATGATGAGTAGTAAGCTGCTGGAGCTGCTGGAAAAGGAGTAAAGCTTATGATCGAACTTAGTGTATCTCTTGCCTCCAACGGCGCTGCAAAGCTGGCAGGCTATGAGCAGATGCTTCGCTTCGGCTACACCAAGAACCGGGGTGTGTACCGGCTGCGCATCGAGGCCGTTGGCGAGTGGAAGGGGCTGGCCGTCCGCTGCTTCTGGCACGTCCCGGACGGCAAAGACCCGCCCTCCTCGCTGGTGGTGGGCGGCTATGTGGATGTGCCTGCCAGCGTGACCGCACAGCCCGGCAGCGGCTGCATCACCTTTGAGGGCAGCGACGGCACCAAGACTGTGACCAGCGCAGACTTGCGCTACCGGGTGGCCGCAAACTCCGGCACGGAGGACGGCACAGAGCCGGAACCGGGAACGCCCGCATGGCAGCAGCTGGTGGATGCCGTGAAGGAATCGGCAACATCAGCAGAGCAGTCCAAAACGGAAGCGCTGGACGCGGCAGAGCGGGCCGGGACATCTGCCGATGAAGCGGCAGCGAGCGCGGCATCAGCACTGGTAAGCGCGGAGAGCGCCGAGAAAAACGCCCTGTCCTCCGCTACCAGCGCTGCCGAAGCCACCCGTCAGGCAGAGCTTGCCGCACAGGCAGCAGAGAGCAAAGGCTTTCTGTATCTGGAAGATGATGACAACAGCGGTACTTTGTCGCTTGTGGTATCAGACAATCTGACCGACGACGTCACCTTGCAGGATGACGGTCAGGGCAATTTGGAGGTGGTATATAAATGAGCAAGAAAATGAAAATCGGCCCATACAGTGCCTACGCCATTGCCGTCAAGTACGGGTATACTGGCACGGAGGAGCAGTGGGTCAAGGAGCAGGAAGCGAACCGCGTCGCTTCGGAACAGGCCGCACAGCAGGCAGGAACCGCCCGGGATAATGCTGAAACCGCAGCGACCCGGGCTGAAACTGCCCGGCAGCAGACCGAAGAAGTCCGCACTGACGCGCTGGACAAAATCGGCTCTGCGAAATCCGATGCGCTGGAAGCTGTAGCGGCCAAGCAGACGTCCGCGACTGCTGCGGTGGATACGGCCAAGGCCAGTGCCCTCAACGACGTGGAAGCGGCTAAGGACGCAGCGGTAAAGGCTGTGACCGATACGCAGTCTGCCGCTACGCAGGCCGTCGATGCTGCCCGGGACAAAGCCGTCGAGCAGGTAAATGCCGCCACAGAAGCCGCAAAGACCGCAGCCAATGAAGCTGCCACCAGCGCGGGGAATGCGTCTACAAGCGCCCAGCAGGCCGCCGACAGCTTGCAGGAGCTGAAAGACGGCATTGCCAGCGGTAATTTTAAAGGCGAAAAGGGCGACAGAGGCGAAAAAGGTGACACCGGTGAGACTGGCCCTGCCGCCACTGTCGCGGTCGGCACTGTGACCGGCCTTGGCGCTGGTGCCGCTCCGACCGTCACAAACTCCGGCGATGAGCACAATGCTGTGCTGGACTTTGGCATCCCCACCGCGAGCGCCATCGACATTGCCGTTGACGTGCTCTTTAAGCTCCCCCGCACTGGAAAGGTCTACACCGTAAAAATCCCACGCTTTGCCACGAACCCCACCGTCAACTGCGAGAAGCTGGACGACAACGCGGGCCTTGTGTGCGAGCCGTCTACCGACACTGTCGAGGGACAGGACGACTATGCCGACATTCCCCTTTTCAAGTGGTACAACTGCAACTACAGGAGAGATTCCTCCGGCCACGCCTACCCCACCGCTATCGAGCATCTGAGCGACAATTACCGCAAGACTGGCACTGTGGACGTGGGTGTTATCCAGATGACTCCTTACGTCAGGTGGGATGACAGCGACCCGGATTATATTCTGTGGTCTATCACCGATTCTCCCCGTGATGGCTTTACTCCGTGGGTCGCTGCCAAGTCTGGCGACATTGTATATCCCTACGTCATTCACTCGAAGTTCTTCAGTGGCGTGGGCGAGGATGGGCTGCTGCGAAGCGTGTATGACCTCATTCCGGCGCGCAACCAGTCGTACCACAGCCTGATTACAGACTATGGCAAGAAAGGCGCTGGCTATAAGGGCGCAGGCGGCGAGAGAGCCACGTGGCAAATTCTGTTCAATTCCATCAAGTGCGCTGTGAAGTCCAGTCAGGAAAAGTACGCAGGATGCACGGGCTATGATTTCCAGTATCCCGCGGCTGTACAGCGAAGCGAGAAGCTGACCTACTTCCCTGTCACAGCGGCGCAGGCAAAAAGCTTGCTGGTTGGGAGCCGGGTTTCTGTTGGATACGGTTTTAAGGGCAGCGACGGCACTGTCAATAATGACCGTGGTTTTTCGACTATCCATCAGTATGCAGACGAAGCCGAAATTCTCAAGATTGAACCCATCGATGATACGACCAGTGCTGTGTATCTGGACTGCGACGCTTTTGATACCATGCCCGTCTCCTTGTCTGACACCCTGAACGCACCTATCACTCTGTCTACGATGCACTGGCATAGCGGCACAACGGACGCGGTCATCGGCCACCATGATGGCAGTCCCGGCAGCAATACGGATTTTAAGCACCCCTATCGCGTGCAGGGCATCGAGTACGCCGTGGGCGGCCATGAAACGATCAGCGATATGGCGCTCGCCTTTGACGACAGCAACGGCAAGGACGTATATGTCTGTCCTGCTGGCATAGCGCATGCCAAGACTGATGCGGAGATTCTGGCGAAGTATAAAAAGGTCGGCAACTTTCCCGCGGACGACTGGTGGATTGGAGACATCGGCTTTGACCCCGAGACCTGCGTAACATGGCCCGCAACGCGAGGCTCCGGAGATAAAACAGGTGTCGGCGACCGCGTCTATGGTGGTGGAAACGCAAGCAAGAACACCCTGCGCGAATACTTGCAAGGCGGGGGTCTCGGGTACTGGTCGATTGCTGGCGCTTCGTATGTGTATTGCTAGTCCGCGCTTGGGGGCGAGTACTGGAATTTCTTGGCCGCCGATTGACACCTTGCGCCGGGGGTGAATGCCGCTTGCGGCAGAGGGGGGAAGCCCCACTGAAAGCAAGGTGGCATGAGACAGCTATAAAACGAAAGGAGTTGTTGCACATGAAAGCAAGTTTCGATGCAGAGCAGCCCGCCGCCCGGTCTGTACGTGACGGCCATACGCTGTATATCTTTATCTGTGTCAACGGCCAGTGGACGGAGCGGCAGTATGACGAATCGCAGCCTGCGCAGCAGGTGTGGGAGTGCGACTACCGGGAAATCGTGGCTGATGAGAGCAAAATCGACCTCGAAAAGGTCACGGCTGCTCCCGAAAAGTATCTGGATTGGGCGGAGCCTGTCGAGAAGACTGACGCCGAGAAAATCGCAGAGCTTCAGGGAAAGAACGAGATGCTTACACAATGTCTGATGGAAATGTCGGAGATTGTCTATGCATAAAATCACACAAAAAATCGAAAGGATGGTACTTATGATGGCTATGTTATGGGCACAGGAGATCATGTCCGCTGAGACTGTGGAGGAGGCAAAGGCTCTGTATGAGCGCTGCCCTCGTCTGCTGAAGCCGAAGGTGAAGGGCATTCTCATCAAGAGCGGGTTTGAGGAAATCGTAGGCGAAAGCAACGCCTGAGGAAGGACGTGGTTGTATGAGCTTTCTTGAGTTTTTGAGCAACCTTCTCGCGGGCATTTTTGGCCCTTCCCATCCCTCCGCAGATGCCTCTCCTAAGGCGTCCACCGTGGACACCAAAGCCTCCGCTCCTCCCGGCTGGGAGGGCGATCCGCCCTACCGGTACATCGACGTGAGCCGGTATCAGGGCAAAATCACCCTCGACGGCTGGCGCAAGGTCAAAGCGGCTGGCTACAAGGGCGTCATGCTCAAGACGGTATCCACCAACAAAAAGTTCTCCAAGCGGGCAGACGGCCTGTATATCGACCCAACCTTTGAGGATAACTACCGCAACGCCCGGGCTGCTGGGCTGGACGTGGGCGTCTACTACTACACCTACGCCATCAGCCGCACCGGTGCAGATAAGGAGCTGGCCCTTCTGTCCGAAGCTCTGCGGGGGAAAGAGCTGACCCTTCCGGTGGCTGTAGACGTAGAGGACAATAAGTTCAAGCAACTGGGCAAGCAGGCCCTCACCGACCTGACGGCTTATGCACTGGCTCGTATCGAGGCGATGGGCTTTTACGCTCAGCTCTACACCTATACCAGTTTTGCCAACTCCCGCCTTTATATGGGCGGCGCAGCGCTCAAGCCTTACGACGTCTGGCTGGCCGATTACACCGGAAAGGCCCCCAAAGTGAGCTTTAAGTACAATGCGCACCAGCACACCAGCAAGGGCAGCGTGCCGGGCATCTCCGGCAACGTAGACCTCAACGTGACCACCCTCAACTACCCCCGTATCATCAGAAAGAAGGGTCTGACCCGTCTCCGGGAGGGCGCATGACTAAAGAGCAGGCTCTTTTGTGGGTGCTGGGGGTTGTTGGCAGCGTGTGTGCAGGAGCGGTCACGCTGGACAAGGTGCTGGACATCATCCACAAGTATATCAAAAAGGCGCAGGCACCCGACGCCGCGCAAAACCAGCGGCTTGACGCCATCGAGCAACGGCTGGGCGCAGTCGAAAGCATTTCGTCTCAGCACGCAGCGGCCTTAAAACGCGACCTCACCCGCTTCGACGCGATCGACGAAGAGATTTGCTTGGCCCTTGATGGTGTGCGAAATCTGCTGGACGCTCAGCTCTCCGGGGACAATCACGAAGGGATGCAGAAAAGCAAGGCTAGCATCGACAATTATCTTTTGAAAGGAGTTACCAATCATGGAAGCAATCAATGAAATTTTGAGCATCATTCCTGTTCCTGTGGCCGTCATCCTGATGCTGGGCGGACTCGTCTTCTACGCCATCGGCGGCATCCGTCTGGGCTATGGCGCGGCAGTCAAAAATCTGGTGCTCAACCTTATCACTCAGGCAGAGCGGGAGATTCAGGGCACCAAGCGCGGCGCAGAACGCAAGGCGTGGTGCGTCAAGATGCTGCGCCACTATCTGGACAATAGCCGATGGGGCAAGCTGGTCAGCTGGGCTATCACCGAGGAAACCATGAGCAAGGTCATTCAATTTTTCTTCGACCAGATGCGGAAGGCATTGCAAAAGCAGTAAGGAGGTTATCATGGCAAGCACTACATACGAGCATTTTGTTGACACCAACAAAATGTACGCCGCACAAGAGCAATTTCGTGACATTACGAAAATGGTGACAAAATGTCACCGTTTCGCCAGCATTGGCAAAATGGTACGCAACGCAGGACAGTTACCGCAGCCTTTTTGGCTCGGTGCTGCCCGTGGCGGCGGCTCGCGTAGTGCTGCCCGCTGCGCTGCAAGGACTTGACCGACAGCAGATGACCGCAGCCATCAAAAACGCACCGCTTGGGAGGGTAGACCGAAAGATAGCTCTTTTACGGTACGTGGAGCGGCTCCCGCTGCCGGATATTGCAGCACAGACACATTACAGTCGGACGGCGGTAGGCTACCGGCTGAAAGGCATCACAAAAATTTTTGAGTAAAATCCCCTGCTTTGTCGAAGCCCTGCGTTCCACGCGGGGTACGTTGTAGGCAAAGTGGGGGATTTTTGTTTTATTCGCACTAGTTTTGCCGAAATTCTTGTCTTGCAAGTCAAAATGTGATATTTTATTTTCGCTTCCAATGTGAGGCCCTTAACAGTTAAGCGCTCATGCGGATTTTTCCGTGTGGGCGCTTTTCTTTTTTGTCCTTCGTTGTGCCTTTGTTGTCTCTTGCTTTTTGCCGATGCAGTACACTGGATGCACAAGGAGGGATGTTTTATGAGCTATTATCCGGCACCCGGAGCGCCCTACGTTCCACAGCAGCCTGTCAATCCTTACGGTGGCATGGGCACAGTTGGGCTTGCCACTCCCCTGCCCAACACGCAGATGCAACAGGCACAACCGCAGCGTCCGCAGCCGATGAATGGGCAGCAGCCTGTTCAGCAGTCGGCACAGGACGGCGGTTGGTTGCTTGGCAGACCTGTTTCCAGCAGAGAGGAGTTTTTGGCAATTCCATCTGATCTGTATGGAAGATGGACGTATTGCCCGGATTTGCGTAGTGGTGTCATCTACTGCAAACGTCTGAACCCAAACACTTGTGAATCTGACGTGTTAGAGTTTTACAGCCCGGAAGCGTGGAGGCAGATGCAAGCACAACAGGCACAGCAGACCGCTACACCGACACAGCAGTATGTGCCTATTGAGCAGTACAACGCCCTCGTCCACCGGCTGGATGAACTGGAAAAGTGGCAGAAGAGCTTTTCGAAGCCCGCTGCCACCGCAAAGAAAGGAGAATAAGCGATGCCCTCTCCGATTGATATGATTACTCACAGCCCTATCATGCAGCTTGCAAATCTGGCTCGTGCCGGGCAGAACCCGATGGGGCTTATCCAGCAGTTAAGCGGGCAGAATGCTCCTATCATGCAAGGTTTGAACCTGATTCAGGGCAAAAACGAAGCACAGCTCCGAACGATGGCGCAGAACCTCGCCAAAGAGCGCGGTATCGACCTGAACCAGCTGGCAAGCGTCCTAAATTTGACGCTGCCCCGATAACGCATTCCTCTAAGCGAAACGCTTCTCAGTTTTGCGGACTTGACAAAAACCGCATTTGTTTGGCTTCGCCCATCGCATACGGCGATGGGATAGCATAACGCAAAACTGAAAGGAGTTTTGTTATGGACGATTTTGCAACTGGCTATCTGGCTGGGCAGGACGGCGGCAATAACAACGGCGGATTCTTCGGCAACGAGGGTCTTTGGGCTGTTATTATCCTCGCTATCATCTTCGGCTGGGGCACGAACGGCTATGGCCGGAACGGCGGCGACAACGGCATGAACGCTTACATCCCCTATCTGGTCGGCACTGGCGCAACCGGTCAGGACGGTGCAGACACCCGTGCGGCTCTGTCTGAGGGCTTCTACCAGCAGGACACCTCCCGCTCTCTGGCTGGCATCCAGAGCGGTATCTGCTCTCTTGGCTATGACCAGCTGGCACAGATCAATGGCATCAACGCCAACATTGCGAACGGCTTTGCGGGCGTGAACAGTGCCATCTGTCAGCTTGGCTACCAGAACGCACAGCTGGTGAACGGTCTGGAACGCAGCGTGTCCAACGGCGACAATGCCATCAGCCTTGCCATCATGCAGGAGGGCAACGCACGGCAGGCAGGTCAGACCGCACTTGCCACGCAGCTGGCATCTTGCTGCTGCGAGAACAAGCAGCTGATCGGCGATCTGAAGTACACCATCGCAACGGAGGACTGCGCTACCCGTCAGGCTATCGCAGACAACGCCCGTGCCATCGTGGACAACTGCAACGCCAACTTCCGCAGCATGATGGACTACTTCACGCAGGACAAGATTGCCACTCTGACCGCCGAGAACCAGAGCCTGAAGTTCGCGGCTTCTCAGGATCGGCAGAATGCGCTTCTGACCACCGTGATGTCTCAGCAGACTGATACCATCCTGAACCGTGTGAATCCTCGTCCGATTCCCGCTTATCAGGTGGCAAACCCCAACGTGGGCGTGAACTGCTGCGGCTGCTGCTAACCAACACACTCCCCGATAACACCGGGTGAACCATCGGGGCAGGGGTAAGACACCTCTGCCCCTGATTTTTTAGGAGGAAAACATTATGGCTTGCAAAACAAGCTGCAAACTCTGCCCCCATCTGGTCTTGAGCCAGTCTGTTACGTTCGCCAACGACACGCTGACCATCAATATCCCTGCTGGCTCTTACGCAGCGGGAGAAAAATATTGTCTGGTCATTGCTCAGGCTTTGCCGGACACGACCACCATCAACGCCCCTGTGGTCATCACCATCGGTGCAGGAACTACCGCATACCCCCTGACCGACTGCAACTGCGCTCAGGCAACCGCTGAAAGCATCCACACCCGCACCCGCTATGCTACCCGCGTTGTAACGTCTGCGACCGGCACCAGCACGTTCAAATATCTTGGCTGCTTCTGCCGTTCCCACGCCGGTGCGCCCGCGTCCATTTCTTGAGGAGGTATAGATTATGGGCAAGAACAATTTTCGCCGCATGATGATGCTCCGTGACCACGACAAAGACCGTGAGCCGGAACGTGACCGCCTTGAGGAAGAGCGTGACCGCAGGGAGCGTGAGATGGAACGCCGTCTGCGTAAGCTGGAAGGTGGCAACGACCGCTATCCATACTATCCGCAGGAGGAAAACCGCTACATCGACCCTTACCCTATCCCCCGCTACCCTGACGTTGAGTATGGGCGCAAAATGCCGCAAATCGGCTTCTCGCAGAACGGCGACTGGGACAAGCGGTCTGGGCAGTACGAACTTGGCGGTGCAGACAGTCGTTCCATCAAGATGCCGCGTCAGCACCTCACTCACGATGAAGCGGAGGAATGGTGTGACAGCATGGTGAATGCTGACGGCACGAAGGGTTGTCACTGGACGCTGGAACAGACGCAGGACGTTGCCAAACAGCGCAATATCACCTGTGACCCGAACGATTTCTGGGCTGTCATGAACATGATGTACTCAGATTATTGTCAGGTCGCAAAGCGCCAGTCCGTTGATACTCCGGGCTTCTACGCTGACATGGCAAAAGCGTTCCTTGAGGACGCGGATGCCGCAGATGGCAAGGCGTATCTCTACTGGGATTGCATTGCTGATAAGTAAAGCAGAACCCCTGTGTAACCACTAATGGCTACGCAGGGGTGTTTTTCGCTTATCGGATTGTCGTTATTCCTCTATCTTTCATATACTCGATAAAATCTTCTGCTGGCATTCTCTCTGAAAGTTCTTTCATTGTGTATTGGCGTTTTTCCTCAACCCAATGCTTCTTTTCTTCGATACCAGACAAATCGTGGACTGTATACCATTGTGTTTTTGGACTATCAAGTCCATTTGAAAGAAATTGAACCTTAAACCAATCTGGACGCTTTCTTCGTTCAAACCAATTCAATTCGGAAAATTTTATCCATGCAATGTTTTTATAATTTCCTTCTTTTTGCCCTTTGCTCTTAAAATCATCTTTTATTTTCTTTAATCTAAAATAATAGGTTTCAACGCATTGGTTTGGCATATATCTTATACGCCAATCTTTATCCCGAAAGACCATCTTACCTTCGTATATGTCACCGCCTGTCCCATTGAGATACCAGTGTGATTCGTAGTGCCCTAACACTTTTTGTCCCATGTGTTTCCTTTCTCCCCTGTGCGGTCATTGCGGCTACACAGGGGTTTGTGCTTTATCAAGTTCCTGTATCTCCGATTTTTTGCATTGCGCTTTTGAGATTCGGCACATCTGCTTCCGGCATTTTACGTTTGATACCAATAATCGCTTGCGTGATTCCAGCTTTGTTTAACTGGTTTACAGACTTACGGAATACAAAATCAATGTTCACATTCGCCTTGATTGTTCCGTCATCTTCAAGATAGCAGTTTGGAATCCACACGTTTTGATTGATCCCATTGATTTTGAAACGCTTTGCTTTGTAGCAACCGTAGTCCTCTCTTACAATCAGCTCAACAGGAATACCCTTGTAATACTGCGTGTCAGTATTGTACTTTTCAGCCAGTTTTGCTTTACGTTTTGCTACCTCTGCGTTGATTTTAGCTTGTTCCTCTTTGCTTCTGTGCTTGCGTGGCTTGTATGTACGCATTTTTCTCATCTCACATAGATTATTCTTCTTTAATGTGCATTAGCATATACAATGGAATGAACCGCTTCCAACTATGGCAGTGTCTAGCCCAACGCCGAACAAGGTACCAATCTCCAAAAAGGTGGAAGGTTGTGTAGTATTTTGCAATTCTTGCAACTTGCTCTTGTTTCGTCATATCGGTCTTCCAAAAGATTCAGAAATCTCAGCTCTTATTGTTATTTCAAATAATGCGCCGGAGCGTCTTTCATAAGAAGTAAAACAATTTGACCGTATCGTTTATGCGCTTCTTCCGTAATGGCATATTCCAACGCTCTCACATCGGGAAACTGTAAATTTTCTGATAAAATCTTGAGTGTCGAAGTGGGCTCCAACACTCCGTTTCCATTCTTGAACTCGTAAACGCTCTTGCACAACGCAACCAAGTCATTGTCACTAATATGGGTGATATAGTTGTTCATTTCTCCGTAAGTCATAGCAAATCCTTTCTAAACCTTAACTTTTATCGTCAATCCTCCAAGAAATCCTCCAATTCAATCTTTCCCTCTGCTGCCGCAACCGCCAGAGCGTACACGAACTGTCCAATCGTCATGCCGTGTCGCCTTGCTTCACGGTTGATATACTTGCGCTCTTCCTCGCTCATAAGGATGGTAATGCGCTTGGAACGCTTGCCGTCTCCGCTTGCAACGCCCTGATGCGATTCTGGCATCGGGATTTTTTTCTTTGTCAGGCCAGCTTCGGCTAGTGCGCCGGGAACATCGCCTTGTTCGATAAGGCGTTGAACTTCCTTCGCCTGTTTCAGCTTTTTTGGCTTACTTTCGCTTACTACGGCATTGTTTGGCTGTGTTTCGCTGTCTTTGGCTTGCTTCGGCTTAATACTGCTTAACTGTGCTTCATTAGGCCGTGCATGGCTGTCTGTGGCTTCACTGGGCTTAATCTGTGCTTGTTCGGCTTCGTTCGGCTTTGCTTGGCTTACTTCTTCTTCCTTTGGCTCACTTCGGCTTAACACAGGTTCCAAAAAAATAGGCTGAAAATCAAACCCGCCAAGCAGACCTGAGGATTTTTTGCTGGTTGATTTCATTCTACATCCTCCTTTGGCGGCTTAGGCAGAGGCATCCAATGCGTGACATGATGACCTGCCATATCTTCAAAATAGTCTGAAAGGCACTGCCCCATATCATCAAACCAAGAATTGCCCTCCAACTTACCTTCCATCGTATACCCTTCCTGCGTGCAAATCCATACGGTTTCGCTTACATTGCTAAAATCAGGATTGTTTCCACGAGGGCATGGGGTCTTGCACCTTTCTGGAAGTCTATCTGAAACACTGATCCACCTATCGCTATCTGTAAGCTCATCCAAGCTAATAGCTGGCGCATCTTCCAGCTCAGCAAGGCACGATTCCACTCCATCAATATCTTCTATTTTCCCGAACGGATATTCTTTCTTGATTTGTTCTATCCATCCTTTGAATTTTTTTTCAAGCGGTTCTGCGTCAATCAATTTCATTTTTCTTCTCCTTCCACAATCTTCTTTGCCAGCTCTTTGAAATCCTCTGCGCTGGTACTCTTTGCCGTGTCGCCGCTAAACAGGCTGTGCCGCTCTGCCTGCGCCTTGCGAACGCCCATAGACGGTCTAATCTTCACGTCCAGCAGGGTTGTTCCCATACTCTGTGCAATCACAGGAAGCTGCTCCACAACCTCTTTGGACAGGTTCTCACGGCTCTTGTACTGGTTCAGAAGCAATCCTTCAATCTTCAAAGTCGGATTGAAATATCTGCGAACATCGCCGATGGTCTGCGAAAGCTGGCTCAAACCAGCCAGTGCGTATCGGTCTGCTGTGATGGGAACGATAATGCTGTTGGCGGCGATCAGTGCGTTCACAAGCGCAAGACCAAGCTGCGGGGGAGTGTCCAACACAATATAATCGTACTGCTCGGATACGCTTTCAAGGGCTTCTCGCAGCCGGAAGTTCTTGCCAATGTCCCGGACAAGCTGCTCGTCAATGTCCTTCAATGCGCTGTCGGATGGCAGAATGTCACCAGCTTCACAGTGCTGGATTCCTTCTTCGGCCGTGCCTTGCCGGGTCATCACGTCAAACAGGGTACATACGTCCTCTGTCTGTGCGCCGTAAGTATCCGTTGCGTTGCACTGGGCATCGCAGTCCACCAGCAGGACTTTCTTGCCAAGCAACTGTAACGCACCAGCCAGACAGGTGCTTGTGGTGGTCTTTCCTGCGCCGCCTTTCTGGTTGGCGACAGCTATAATTTTTGCCATTTTTATTCTCCCCACATTACAAAATAACCATTGTACTTAAATTTTTTTGCTGCCTTACCAGCTTCAATTAGCGCCTTTCCTTCCTCAATCGCTTCGTCTGGTTCTACAGTGCCGTGCCCGCGAGAACCGACCATTACATGAATTGGCGTATCAATTCCGTCCCCAACGGTGAAAAACTCAACTCTGTTACAATCGAAGTCGTTTCGCAATTTCGCCACTTCTCTGTACAAAACGGAACTTTGAACTTTTGCCATTTTATCATCCTTTCTTTATTTGCTGCTAAGTGCTTCAATGGAATAGAACGCTGGCATATACCTGTCTACGATACCTGCCTTGTCCACGCTTCTAATCAGATAGCCAACGGGTCTGTCAGGGAACGGAGACCTGTCCAAAGACAAGATGTCATTGTATGCGGCTTTCACCGTCTCATAAACCGCTTCTCTGCGTCTCGGCAGCTTGATTTCAGGATGCTCTTTCTTCATCCACTTCTCAACTACCTTCGCCACGTCAATGCAGTCTTGCTTTTCTAGCTCGTCACACACAGACCAGTCGAAATCCTCATATCCGCTTGTGCAGGGTTTTCTGGCGGCTTTTTTGATTTCCGGCTTGGAATTAGCCGTCTCACAATCAACCTCGCTAGAATCGGCATCTATGACGGGCTGCTTGGATTTGTACCCGAATCGAAACTCAACTGCTACTACCTTTCGCCCTGTGCAAATCTTTTCAAAGTCAACGACAATGTCTGAAACATTGCTGATCTCTTCCACTGCTGGTTCAAGAACTCTGCGGCGCAAAGCCCGGAAATCGTCATAACTTGCATCGTTTGCCCCCAAGTGGTCACGCAGCTGCTTCAAACCAATCTTGTTCGATGTTAGAGAGCGATTCATCCAATCTCGAATCATGCTGTACATCAGAATAGATGCTTGCTGTTTCATCCCAATCGTATAGCGCAGGCGATATTTGACGTAGCCGCTTCTTGCAATATCGAAGAACACAGGCCGTAAGTCAGGATTGCAGTTAATTGAAACATCATAGGACAAGGATTCCCGATTGAACTTAACCTCTGCCTTTGTGAACAGTGGATACATCACATATTCCGTTCCATCTGTATTCAGTGGTACTGAAACCACGTTGCCCAAAAAGTGCTTAACTTGCGACTTCAAGTTCTTTGAATTGAGCTTCAAATCCAGCAGCTTGCAATATTCAGCCAGCGTAAACGACACGTTAGAGCTTTCTGGGTCTCTCGGATTGATACGGCTCAGATAGACCTCAAGCAGCCGAAGCTCGCCTGCTGTGTAGTCCGTAAACTTCGCCCAAACCAATGCTTTGCTCTTTTCGACAAGATTGTTTCCTGTCAATTCTGGCATTGCATCACCTCATTTCTTCTACCCTATTATACCACTGTATCGTGTACACGTCAATGATTCTGTACACAATTATTTTTTTAACAATCGACTTCCACATTCTGTACACGATACTCCACTTTTTGTACACGATACCCTCCACTTCTTGTACACGTTCCTCCACTTTATGTACACAATGCTCCACTTTTTGTACACGTTCTTACTATATATATAAACAAGAGATAAACAAGAGATAAATAATCATCATCAAATAGTGACGACGATACATTTTCAACAATTTCTTTTCTTCAACGGGCAGATTGTGGAAAACGACAACTTTTTTGCTGAATAAAAAACGTCCATCAAGCCATATAACCTACCTGACGGTTCTATCGTGTACAGAAAATGGAGTGCAATCACACCAATAGGGGACGAATTGACAAGTCACCCTTTGGTGAACGAAAATTTCACGCGAGTTCGTTAATTACATCCGCAAAAATCCACTATTTACGATTCTATTGGGGACAAAATGACAACCCAAAACCATATTTATAACAGGCCTATTGTGTACAAAAAGTGGAGCACGTCCCCCTGTATACCGTAAAAACTTCGATAATTCGACAATCAGCGCAAAATGTTTTCTTCGTTGATGGTATAAGAATCGTTTCGCTTCATGGCCGAAGCTTCCCCACAGTCCTGTGCCTGATATAAAATCTGCATATTAGGCTGTGTTCCGTCTGGGTCTGGGTCGGTTTTGGTGGCCTGTGCCATCTCATAATGTCCTGTGACGGTGCGGCAGACGGACACACGATCACGCAAAGTCGTGTGAAGGTTGGCTACCATTTCGCACAGAACGGCAAGGTAATCTGAGCCGTGATTGCCGTAGATCAGATAGCACAGCAGGTCGATTTCTTGCGGATGGGCTTCTTTGATATGCTCTATCAGCGTATCTCTCTTTCTCTCGGTGCTGGCATCGCCAGCCAGACTTTCCAATAATCCGGGATGCAAACAGGTGTCTATGTACGGTTTGGCCGCAACACCGCAGCACACGAACCACTTTATGATAGTAGGAGCATCTGGGGTCATTGTCCCTTGCTCGTAACGAAAAATGGATGTTCGGCCTATACCCATTTTGTCTGCAAGCTTCTGTTGGCTAAGTCCGGATTCTGCTCTTGCCATCTCTAACGCTTTTGCCACTCGTATCCTATAATCATCCATAAATACCCATCTTTCGACAAAATGATATAAAATCAAAGAAATTTAACTGATATATTGTTCAAAATGTGAAACAATAATTGAAAAAATTCGCTGTTTCATTGAAACAGCGAGATGTGGTATAACTGTATTGTCAAAAATTTCCAAAGAGAAAGGAAATGCAAAATGAAAGAAACTGTAATCTGGAACCATGAACGTATGCTAATCATCGACGGAATGCCTGCCAGCGTTCCCGATGGGAAGCCACACACACCTGAACCGTGGGAGGAAAGCTAATGAACCGAACTGTAGATACTCTGATTATCCCATACGCTCGCAGACGGACGCTGGAGCTTGTCCTGAGCCTTTCGGGGTACGAAGCTGATAAAGATGCTTACCTCGAAGCGAAAGGCATCCTAGAACGTGCCGCAGCCGCCTTAGACGATGGACGAGACCCGGCAGATAGCATCGAAAACATTGACGGACAGCTCGTAGAGCTGTGATTGGAGGAAAGATGGATAGGCGCTGTCCCTTTTGACTTAAACGCTCATGGGTTTCCAGACGGAAGTTGTGGATGCACAGAAAATTGAGCATTTTTGCACTATTTTCCAACTAGTTGTTAAAAATACCTTGAACTTACAATAAAATGATGTAAAATGGACTCAAACAAACATCCGCACTTACTGATCGGGAGGATATGCCACAATGAGCGAGCAGGAAAGAGCCAAGATTGACCAGTTTATCACATGGTTGCTGGAACACCCAGAAAAGATTCCAGTAGCAGAACAAGCGCTAGACCTAAAGTAACAGAAAACCCCTTGCGCAGAGCTACACCAGCCCGGCACAAGGGGTTTTTATTTTACCGGGCATGAACGTCACATCTTCTCGATTAAGTTCATCAGCGCTTCACGCTGTTCCTTCGGCATAGATTCAAGCTTTCTTCTAATCCGCTCCACTGCTGCATCGACTTCACTTTGCGGCTGCTGGGGCGGGTTTTCTTTTTGATTGCCAGAAACCAAAGCATCTACGCTTGTTCCAAAATAAGAAGCTATCTTATCGAGCGTTTCATATTTCAAGGTTTGCTTTCTGCCGTTTTTCAAATCGGTCAAAGACCCACGGCTTGCGCCCGATTCCTTGCACATAGTGGTCACGTTTACTCCACGCTGCTTGCAGAGCTTTTCAATATTTTCGTACAAGTTTGCCATAATTCCAACCCTCGCATTGTAAGGTTTGCTGAAATTACGCGAACGCTTAAAAAAGCCTTGCATTTTACGCGAAAGCGTATTATACTAAGACTGTACCGCGAAGGCGTAATGAATGATTTCTAGCAACTTCATTATATTACACTTATGCGTAAAAATCAATAGCCGGAGGTGAAATAATGGCTGAAAAAAAGCCTCTGTGTGACTTTGGCAAACAAATCGAGATTGCTCTTATCCAAAAAGACAAGACCAACGACTGGTTGATTGAAAAAGTCAAGGAGGACACCGGACGATATTTTGACCGTTCTTACCTTTTTAAGGTTAAGACAGGGAAGCTGGAAACGCCCGGCATCAAGAAAAGCATCTGCCGGATTTTGAATATTCAGGATTCGGGAGTGTAAGAAGGGAGAGAAAAAATGGCAAACATTCAAGTTTTTGAATATCGGAACAGCAAAGTTCGCACGGTTGATATGGACGGCGAAGCATGGTTCGTTCTGAAAGACGTGTGCGCTGTGCTTGGTATTAGCAATAACCGCATGGCTGCTGACCGATTAGATGATGACGAAAAGGGTGTCAGTCTGATTGACACCCTTGGCGGCAAACAGGAAATGGTAATCGTCAACGAAAGCGGCCTGTACCATGTCATTCTTCGCAGCGACAAACCGGAAGCGGCTCCGTTCCGCAGATGGGTAACGAACGATGTGCTTCCTACAATCCGTAAGACTGGAAGCTACAACGCACCACAGCTTACCCGCTCGCAACTTCTCGCAACCGCACTGATCGCAGCGCATGAGGAGCTGGAAGAGAAAGACAAGCAGATTGAAACCATGAAGCCGAAAGCGCTTTTCGCTGACGCAGTGAGCGCAAGCAGCCAAAGCATTCTTGTTGGTGAAATGGCAAAGCTGCTGTCACAGAACGGCATCCAGATGGGGCAGAACCGCTTGTTCTCATGGATGCGTGAAAACGGGTATTTGATTAAAGACAAGAAGCGGACGGACTACAATATGCCGACCCAGAAGTCTATGGAACTTCGCCTGTTTGAAATCAAGGAAACGTCCATTGCGCACTCAGACGGACATACTTCCATCAACAAAACCCCTAAAGTGACTGGTATCGGGCAAGTTTATTTCGTTAATTTGTTCTTGAGAGCAGAGAAAAGCCAGAGAACGGAGGAATGAGCATGGAAAGGTATCTGATCATTAAAATTGACCTTGAGTACCCCGAAGAAGCCAAGTTCGCCATTGACGCTGCGGCCAAGACCTACTCGGATTTTAAACGTGAGCAATCGGTAAGGCGCTTTGTGGAGAACGGTTGTACTCCGGAAGACGCAGAGAAAATCGCAAAGTTCATCCAGCTTCTCGACCAGTGCTTTTCCGAACACAACGAAAGAGTCTTGAGAAAGGCAAGTGAGTCAGATGGAGGTTAAGAGCTGCGAACGCTGCGGAGCGCCTCTCGGCGAAGTCATCAAGACAAAACGGTATTGCAAAGAATGCGCAATATTAGTTAAAAAGGAAAACCAAGCAGCGCGACGCGCTCCATATGGAGTTGTTCCTTGCGAGTGGTGTAAAAAGCCAATGCGCAAGCTGTATGAGCATCAAAAATATCACCAGAAATGCGCAAATATAGTAAAGCGTAAGCAGATGGCCAAGTGGTGGAAAGAGCATTCGGATTATATCAAGTCTCCCACCCGCAAGGCCAGACCGGAAGGAAACCAGACACAAGAAAAGCCTAAGCCGAAGTACACCATCAAACAGATGAACGATAAAGCAAAAGAGCTTGGAATGAGCTACGGCCATTACAGCACTTTGCTTGCACAGGGAAAGGTAGACCCTCCTGATGAACGGTAAGTATTATGGCCAACGTGAAATCCACTGGCACATCCGGGAGAAAGAGCGGCTGGAACACATCCAACGCAAGCGGAGGATGGCAAACGATGAAGAAAGCAATAAGCAACTTCAACAAAAGCAGTCCGTGGAAGAAGCGCTGGCAAAAGCGTGAATCTTTAAGACTGGAACATATCGAGAAAGAAAGAGTGAGCAAAAATGAAAAAAATCAAAGTAAGAATCACATTCATCGAAGCAGTTCTCGGCACTTGGCCTAGCAACCAGAACATCGCCAGAGAGTTCATTGCCAGCAAATCCCCGGACGCAAATACTATCGAGGACGAAGTGGCCGCTCTGGGTGCTGATGCTGTGGCAGATAAGGGCATGACCGTGTTTCCTCGCAACGAGAACGGCGAACCCATCCTGTATGACTATCAGATCAAAGGCATGTTTAAGGATGCTTGCGGTATGCTGGGTCGTATCGGCGGCAAGACCGAAACTGGCAAGAAGAAAGCCGTCAACGAATCCGGCAAGCTGACAGCCTACAAGAAGGTCATTGATGGTCTGATTTTTGTTCAGCCCCGCATGATTCCCATTCATGTGAACGGTGAGATTACCGAGTGCCAGCGCCCACTCCGTGCCCAGACGGCGCAGGGCGAACGCGTGAGCCTTGCCAATAGCGAGCAGATTCCAGCTGGCTCGACCTGCGAGTTTGAGGTCATGCTGCTGGACGATTCTCACGAGAAGGTCGTGCTCGAGTGGCTGGACTACGGTGCTCTGCGTGGCATCGGCCAGTGGAGAAACAGCGGAAAAGGCCGATATACCTACGAAATCCTCAATTAACTGCTATGGCTGGGCGGGGCTGTGCTGCACACGGCGTGGAACGGCAGCGGCATAGTGACGATTGGCTCAGAAATGCTAAGGCAACGCTTGGAGACGAAGCGACTTGAGCGGCAACGGCGATGCGTTGATTTGACTAGACCTGCAAAGGCATGGAGGAGCAAGGCTCAGACGAGCAATGGCATTGAATCGAAAAGTAATGCGAGGGCTATGGATGCAAGGCGTAGCTTTGATAAGCAATGGCAAAGAATAGAAACGATAGGCTAAGGCATTGAGTAGCTAGGAGCAGAAAAGCAAAAGCAAGGCGATTCACCGAAAAGCAACGGCAAAGCATGGTATAGCCGTGATTTGCAATGGCAAAAAACGAAAGGAGACAAGATGAAAGCGTTTATTGAAGTTGCCCTGATGTGGGGCGTGGCACTGGCGGTGGTTTTGGCGGTATTTCTGCTGAACTTCTGGATGGTGCATCACATCGGTATTCTGGTAGGCGCATCAACTGCCCGTGGAATCATCACGGTATCTGTGGCAATGGCTACGGCATGGATACTGAGTTTTGGAGGTAATAAGAGTGAAAAGCCTGAAAGCTAATGTCCTTTGTACGCTTGGAATCGCGTTAGCAATCTTTTCGGTAGGATGCGGCGATGCAATCCAGAAAAGTCAGAGCACAGTAGCAATGTTTGGATACGTTTTCCTTTCGTGTAGCTTCCTCGCCGCAGCACTCGTCTTGTGTGCCATTGGGGTCAGCTCTGAAAATGAACGTATTGAACAGGAAAATCGCAAAGTAAAACGCATTCCTCACCACACCAACGAGTGGAGGGATGCGCGATGAAATGCCCGATGTGCGGCAGCGACAACATTACAACGATTGACAGCCGGTCAGACCACGACAGCATCGTTCGCAGAAAAAAGTGCATCACCTGTAACCATCGGTGGTCTACCATCGAAATTGACAAAGACCAGTGGTACAGTGCACTGCAAATCAAAGAGGAACGTAAGAGAGGGAGACCAAAAGATGATTAACCTTGACAGATTCGGCGGCGTAACCGAGCCGGAGGACGGCGTGTACTTTATGACCAACGAGCAGATGGCAGAAGCCAAAGAATCTGACCGTCTGGCTGAGATTGAGGACTTGCAGTCTGAAATCGAGAGCAGGGAAGCAGAGCTGAAAGACCTCCGTGCGCAGTTGGCAGAACTGATGGCTGGTTAATTTTGTACAGCCATGTTAAGCCAAAGTAAGAACAATGAAGCCTAATGAAGCCGAAGAAAGGAAAGAAAAATGGCAGTATTAGTAATGGTCTACGGTCACTCCGGCAGCGGTAAATCCGCTTCACTTCGGAACTTTGACCCGGAACAGGTTGCGGTTATCAACGTGCTTGGCAAGCCGCTGCCGTTCCGCAGCAACATGAAGACCTATATCACCAACGACTACGGCAAGATTGATGCTGCAATCCACAGCACCAAACGTAAGTCTATCGTCATTGACGATGCCACCTACCTTATGACCGGCGAGTTCATGCGGAACGCAAAGGTCGCTGGATACCAGAAGTTTACCGACATGGCAGCTAACTTTAACGCTCTGCTGATGCGGGCAAAGGAACTGCCGGACGATGTGGTGGTCTACTTTTTCGGGCACAGCGAGCGTGACGGAGACGGTGGCGAGAAGTTTAAGACCATCGGCAAGCTGCTGGACGAGAAGGTCTGCGTGGAAGGGTACTTCACCATCGTTCTGAAAACCGTTGTGCAGGATGGGCGATACCTGTTCAGCACCCGTAATGATGGGATGGACACCGTGAAAACGCCTCTTGGGATGTTTAATGATGCGCTGATCGAGAACGACCTTGCTGCCGTAGACAAGACCATCCGTGAGTATTACAACATCCCGGTTCATCCGGAAAACAAAGGAGAGTAACAGATGAAGAACATTAACTGGAATGACGTACAGGAAGCCACTGAGCGCCGTGACTTGCCTGTTGGTGGCTACGTTGCCGGTATCTGCAAGGCAACGGACGAACCCGCAAAGGAGCGTCTGAACATCGAGTGGGAAGTCGCAGAGGGCGAGTTCAAAGGTTACTGGCGTGAGCAGACCGCTTCCCTCATCGAACGTGGCAAGCTGAATCCGGGCGAATGGGCATGGGGCGGCAAGACTATCAAGAGCTACAAGGAAAAGGCGCTGCCGTTCTTCAAGGGTTTCATCACCGCTGTGGAGCAGTCCAATCCCGGTTACAAGTTTAACAACGATGAAAAGACCCTGCGTGGCAAGCTGGTCGGCGTAGTTCTTCGTGAGGAAGAGTACATGGGAAACGATGGCAGCATCAAGACGAAACTGGTCGTTGACCGCTTCACCAGCGTAGACAAGATTCGTTCCGGCGATTATGAGGTCAGACCGAAGAAGACGCTGTCTGGCGGGGCTGGCTCCGGCTACGCGCAGGGCGGGAACGATGACTTCTCTGCGATTGACGATGATGGTTCGTTTCCATTCTGATTGGAGATGCGCAGGAATCAGGAAGAAAAAACGCATTGGACGCAAGATAAAATCTTGCTGTATGTGAAAGCCTGTATGTCTGCCACTGGTTTAACCAGAATGCCATCAAGAAGTGAATTGAGCGAGTATTACGGAAACGACAAGTTGACAAATGCAATTCGCCGTTTTCCGGGTGGCTATTACAAAATAGCTGAAATCCTCAATGTCGAAATGAAAGAAAGCGAAACGCAATTCGGAAAGTATGGCGAAGACCTTGCTACAAAACTGCTGGAAGAACATGGATTTTCGGTTGAGCGAATGTCAACTAGATACGCCTATGACCTTTATGTTAATGGAAGCGTTAAGGTTGATGTGAAAACGGCAAGGCCGAGCAAAGCAAATAAGAGTTTTTGCTATTCGTTTAACCTTGAAAAACGCTTTCCGACTTGTGATGTTTACTTTTTGATCGCAAAGAGCGAAGAAAAAGAAAGCATCTACATAGTTCCTGCATCTATCAACCAGACGCAGATTGGACTTGGCACTGGAACGACCGTGTATAGCAAGTATCAAGACCGATATGACATTATCGCTGATATGAGCAAGGCTTTTGCTTCTGCAAAGTCATGACCGCCTACCTTATATAAGAGCTGCGCTATCTGGCTGGACGGGCGTTTGGAAAGATGAAAGTTTTAGTCGCCTGTGAGGAATCACAGGAAGTCTGCAAAGCATTCCGGGCGAAAGTCCACGAAGCCTATTCCTGCGACCTGATTGAGCCGTCCGGCGGGCATCCAGAATGGCATATTCTCGGTGACTGCCTAAAGGCTATTGAGGGGGGCAGGTCGTGACCATGGACGGAATTGCGCATGATGTGCCACGCTGGGATATGATTATCGCATTTGTCCCCTGCACAAAGACGAGCAACGCGGGAGCAAGACACCTGTACAAGGGGGGAAAGCTCAATCTTTCCCGGTATTATGAGGGATTGTGCGGCAAGGCGCTTTTTCTTGCCGTGTGGGCGGCAGATTGCGAAAAAGTGGTGATTGAGAATCCTACCCCAAGCAAGATTTTTGATTACCCAAAGCCTACGCAGGCAATCCAGCCATATGAATATGGACACCCGTACAGCAAGAAAACGCTGCTGTGGGAGCGCGGTGTACCGCCGTTGCACCCGACAAACATCGTAGAACCTACCGCGACATGGTGCCCGTCCGGCTCCTACTCACACAAGCACGGTGAGCAGTACAAGGGAATGTTTACCACTGACCGTGCAAAGAACCGGGCAAAAACTTTTACTGGCGTGGCAAAGGCCATGTCCGAACAGTGGGGTTGATAGAATGATTACCTGTTGTCTCAACTGCACATCACGTCACCAAACTTGCCACGACACCTGCGAGAAGTACAAGGCAGAGAAGAAAGACTTCGAGGAACGCAAAGCGTTCGTGTATGAGCTGAACCATAGCCAGAGCGTGTACCACCGTGATTATGAGGACAAGCACCGGGAAAAAGGCAAGAAGCGGTTTCTCGGAAGTGAATTTAGAGGTGAACGAGGATGAATAAAAGAAAGTATAAGCCGGGAAGTTACATCATTTCACTTGATGACTTGATGAAGCAGGAGTTTGTTTACTGCGCTGGAAAACTTGTTCACAAAGGCTGGTTTGGTAGCTGGCAACTGCGATATGCAAATAGCGAACTTCTCCGACTGCGTATCAGAGAAGCCAAAGAAATCGAGGACAACGAATGAACACCGGCAAGCAGTTTGAAGCGGACTTCAAGGCGTCCGTCCCATCCGATGCGTGGTGCTACCGCTTGAAAGACAGTGCTGCCACCTACTACGGCGGCAACGAGAACCTGTCCTTTTCCATCGACAACATCTGCGACTTCCTTGTGTACCGATACCCAATGAACCACCTGTTTGAACTGAAAACCATCGAAACGCCCTCTATCCCTCTGGAAAAGGTGTTCGGCAAGTACGACAAGGCAAAGTGCAAATACCGCAAGGAAAAGCACATCACTGACATGGTGGATGCAATGAGGTACAGCGGCCAGACCGCCCATGTGATAGTGAATTACAGGGCGGTCAACCGCACCTTTGCAATCCCTGCCAGCAAGGTTCTGGCGTTCCGTTACAACGAGAACCGGAAGAGCATCCCTTGGCAGTGGGCAGAGCAAGAGGGGATAGAGGTCA